>Ga0315906_10000341_pt1 | contig 75679 bp, 64 predicted proteins | sample LakEriMetagenome_4_FD_203526 | JGI IMG/M metagenome (GOLD analysis project Ga0315906, IMG submission 203526) | Freshwater fungal communities from buoy surface, Lake Erie, Ohio, United States - Buoy 2 MA122 | ecosystem: Environmental > Aquatic > Freshwater > Lake > Lake biofilm | place: USA... | reverse complement strand
GAGGAGCCGGTACATTATCGCAATTTTCTTTGACTGTGATTGTCCAAGATTGATAGGTGACAAGAGTATCATTGCCTTTGATGAACAAGGCTTTGATTTTGACACGCTGTGAACCAACTTTTGTTGGTGTCCATGTCAAGCGACCGGTCTTCTCATCTATTGACATTCCGTCAACTGATTCAAATAGAGACCAGAATAATGTGCCACCATCACGGGGGAATGTTGCAACAGCTTCATAGACATAGAGTTTATTCAGACAGGCAATCTCTTTTGGTTTTGATGTTATTTCAAACTTTTTGGATTCATAACCAACTTCAAGTTTGAATGTTTTGACTGCCTGTGAACCGGGTGCTTCAAGCATCCAAGCCGAAACAGTGATCTGATAGCTTCCATATTTTGGATTTTTCCATTCGATTAATCCTTTGTCGGAAATCGTCATTCCTTCCGGTGCTTTCTCGAGTTTATATCCAAAACCACCTATATAAGTTGATGGGAATTGCAATTTCACTTGATGCGTGAACACTTTTCCTTCAAGGATATAATGAATAGGAGGATCAATGATGATACCAAAGGTATTCGGTTCTTCTCCGCGAATCGTGATCGAAATCTTTTCCGATGGATCGCTTTGAGCGCCTTTGGATCTGGTCACCACATAAAACTTATGTGTTCCGGCAGGAAGATCCTTTACAGTGGCAGAAGTTTGCCATGTTTCGATGATTGCTTTGAAATCGGTTGGTACATTTCCTACTATTGATGCCATGTACACAACATATTGCAAAGTAGTGTCACTCGATGGAGCAATCCAGGATAATTTAACAGTGCCGGGAGCGATACCATTTCCTTCAATAATGACTCTGAATTCTTTTGGCTTGCCGGGTGCATTGGCCAAAACGATTGAAGTCATGGATAGGAAAAGCATCAGCATGCTCAATAATGAGCGTGAGAATCGTAATGCTTGGACCATGTTGAACCTCAAAATATAAATGTATAAAAGTGCTTAAAACGAAATTTTTATAATTGATCTTCCGCTCGAATTAGCTCGGAATTTTTTGTCAAGGGATTCGAACTCAATTGCATTCAATCCAAAACCTGATTCAATATGCACTGTGATAATTGGTTTTCCTTGAGGCATTGGCGTTCTTAATGCATAGACATATGTATCAGCATGATTGTAACCGTTCGAATCTTCAAGCAAATCAAATTCTTTCTCAGATCTAATCATTCTGAACCCATTGGGGCCATCTTTCTTTTTGGAGAAGATATAGGCTTTTAATCTAAATTTCTTCAACATTGCAGCCGTTCTTTCTCTTGGTCCGGGAATATTATCTAAGATTGGAACCTTGATGGTGTCAAATTCACATGCAAGAGATATCGGCAAAACCTCTTCGAAACGGGAAGAATCGCTAATATCAGTGCCAATGCTATATTTCATTGCCATTCTGAGAGAATGTCTCTCAGTGGTATCCACATGAATGGTCTCAAGTTTGTACGATCTAAATGAAAATCTACTTTCTTCGGGTGGATCATTAGGAACAAATCGCATGGATCTGCCCCCGCCATCTATTGAGAAGCGCATGGTTGACATTGCAACCGGATTTGTTGGCATTGGCACTTCTTTTACATTCTGATCGAGATCTATTGGAGATTTACACCCAATCAATCCGTACAGAAAGATGGAAGTCAATATGACAAGATGCTTGATATGATTCGTATAATTGTTCATGTGCATCATAAGATTATGGAAATTCCATAGAGTAAGTCAAGTTTTTGAGAATTAAATGCATTCCCTTGGAACTGGAATTGCATATAGGACTGCTCAAGACCCAATTGCAGAGAAATATGATTGCTGATTGGATATGCAATACCCAAGCCCAATCTTCCTAGAACACCGATTTCTGTTCCACCTGCAACTGCATGAACATAGAATCTGGAATTACCAAGATTTTCAAATGCTGAAGTTCTGCCTTGCAAGAATAAACCACCCGTCAGCATTGGTGAATATTGATTGAAGACAAATGATCTGTCTTCCTTGATTCCTTGATAATTCAATACAAATGGCTCTCTGCCTGCTTCCAAGCCGACTGAAAAATGCTCTCCCAATGACCAAGCAAATGTCACTCTTGAATTGTCAAGAATACCCATCTGTTCGCGAATGCCGGAATACTCAGGAGATTGTAATGAGGACATGCCTCGGAATTGCATCCAAAATTGTGGGTATTTGACTGGATCAACATTTAAAACAGTAGCATTTGGAGCTGCAATCTGATTTGAAGATTGCTTTTCAACTGTATTGGATTGCTCAGACTGCTTAGAGTTCTCTTGAGTTTGAGTATTCGTTTCGGATAAAATCACTTTCGTGGTCTTGTTATTCGATTGGGATTCCGAACCATTTTGATTTGTAACATCTTGAATATTGGCGCTCTGATTCACTGAAATAGGTGGCAATGTGATCATAGGAGTGACGCTTGCCATATTTCTCATGCGATCTTTATACACTATTCTGACAGGTGCTGATTGTTGCAATACAATGGTAGGAACCTTTGGTGAATCGCCGGTCGAGATAAGAGGTGAAAAACCACCTATTGAACCTTGTTTTCTCATTAATTGTAATATTTCATCTTTTTCATTTGATGAGAAAGAATCACCGAATCCATATCCTCCCGCCAAGCCCAAAGCCAAGAATGCTAGAGGTAAAATGGCTTTTTTCCATCCAGATTTACCTTTTTCAGCAGATTGGGTAGCCATTCCCAATTGTGAAAACACTGCATCTTTTGCTCCCGGTGGTGGGGTGAATGCTTCTATGTCATGTGGAATCACATTTCGCATCGAGACGAGTTCACGCATGGCAGAGCGAGAATCTTCTGAATTTGATGCGAGTGAACTGAACATGGCATCCTCTTTCTCTATCGGTAATTCACCATCGAGATAGGAAGTGATGAGTTCATCAATATGTTCGGGTTTCTGTTGCTGTTCCATGTATTCTTTCTATGTATTTCAATGTTTGGAGATATCTGCAATGTACGGGGCAAGTATATCTCTAATTTTCTGTTTGGCTCTGTAAATTCTGATTTTAACCGTTGAAAGCGAGCTTTCAGTCATATCTGCTATCTCTTGATAACTCAATCCTTCATATTCTCTTAGTATAAATGCCTCTTTATAATCAAGCGGCAGCGTTTCCATTGCCTGGGTAATCAAAGAGAGTAATTCCTTTTTGTCATGAGACATATCATATGATGAAGGCAAGTGATATTCTTCAAGAGAAATTTGACCTTTATTACTTCTCTGCATATTCAAACAAAGATTTCGAGCGATTCTAAGCAGATAAGCAGGCACATTGGTCATTTCTCTTTCTTGCTGTGCGCTATTGAAAAACTTGACAAATGTCTCCTGAAAAGCATCTTGCGCACGGTCATAATCGCCCAATATTCTCCGACAATAAGCAAATATCCGGGGTGAATAGCGGGCATATAACTCTGCAAATGCTTTCTCAGAACTAGGTTTCTCTAGTTTGAGTGCTGCATACAGCTCTGTATCAGACATCTTCGCCGGATGATTGGTCATACGCTCTAGTAACATTTTGATGCAAATTTAGTTACATTTCCCTCCATACATCCCATGCAATCAAAGAGATTGAGTGGTTTGTCTTTTGATGTTTGATTCCCTGACGGTTTTCGACTCATCATGCGCTTTACTATCTTTGATGAGAATAGAGAGTGATTTATCAATAAAATGGGACTTATTCATGGAATTTTTGCAGGTTTTTCTGACTCCTGAGGGGTTGTTTAGTTTATTGACCCTCTCACTTTTGGAAATCGCATTGGGTATTGACAATGTGATTTTTGTGTCTATCATCATTGGTAAATTACCTCCTGAACAACATGCCAAAGCCCGAAGAATCTGGATTGTAGGGGCATTAATTTTGCGTTTTCTCTTGCTCATGAGCATCTCCTATCTGGCAGGACTGGTCTATCCGTTATTCTCCATGATAGGTCATGACTTTTCCGGAAGGGATCTCATTATGATATTTGGTGGATTATTCCTTTTGGGGAAAAGCACCCTTGAAATTCATTCGAAATTGGAAGGCGAGCATTCGGAAAATAAAAATGGTGTGGCCAAGAGCGCTTTCTATATGGTTATTGGACAAATCCTCTTGATTGACCTTGTATTTTCTCTTGATTCGGTCATTACGGCGATTGGTTTGGCCAATCAAATACCTATCATGGTGGCTGCCATCATCATTGCATTGACCATAATGTTGCTTTCCGCAACAGCAATTAGTGAATTTGTGGATACACACCCCACCCTAAAGATTCTTGCATTGTCATTTCTTCTCATGGTTGGTTTAACATTATTCGTTGAGGGATTCGGAGTTCATGTTCCTAAAGGATATATCTATTCTGCCATGGCTTTCTCATTGCTTGTGGAGACCCTGAATATCAAACTTCGAAAGAAAACACAAAATCCACCCGTTCATTTGCGATAAAGTCATGTCAAAGAAAACACATTTTCATGCAGATAGAGTTGAGGGAATGGGAATGACCATTTTCTCAGAAATCACGCAATTGGCTCAGGAATACAATGCCATCAATCTTGGTCAGGGTTTTCCGGACTTTGATGGTCCACTTGAAATAAAGCGCATCGCAATGGAGTCAATTGCCTCGGGAAATAATCAATATGCGCCGATGATTGGAGCTCATACACTGAGAAGGGCGATTGCGAGACATCAGTCGAGATTCTATTTTCATGAAATCGATCCCGATAGAGAAATAACAGTAACCACCGGTGCCACGGAAGCATTGCTGTCCACATTGCTTGCCTTTATAAACCCAGGCGATGAAGTGATAGTCTTTGAACCATGTTATGATTCCTATGTGCCAGTCATTCGCATGGCCGGCGGAATTCCTGTGCCGGTCACATTACATGAGCCACTCTTCAAATTCAATCATCATGAATTGCGAGAGGCATTTTCGGCGAAGACAAAAGCAATCATCATCAATACACCGCATAATCCAACCGGTACGATGTTTAGTCAATTGGAACTTGGATTCATCGCGGATGTATGTCAGGAATTTGATGCACTCGCAATCATGGATGAAGTATATGAACATATCGGCTTTGATCCGGCTGGACATATTCAAATGCGATCATTACCTGATATGAAACATCGCACGATCACCATTTCAAGTTTAGGGAAGTCTTTTTCTTTCACCGGTTGGAAAATCGGTTGGGTGATTGCGCCGGAAGAATTACAAATTCCAATCCGAAATATTCATCAATACACCGTGTTTTCAACAGCAACACCATTTCAAGGAGCCGCCGCGGCTGCTCTTGACTTACCTGATTCCTATTTCCAGCAACTTGTCAATATGTATCAGGACAAAAGAGATTTCCTTGCTCATGCACTTTCATCAGCCGGACTCTATCCAATAATACCGCAAGGTGCATATTTCATCATGGCTGATACTTCAGAATATCCGTTCCCGAATATGAAGTCATTTACGAATTGGTTGATCAAGGAGATTGGCATTGCTTGCATTCCTAGCACAGGATTCTATCTCAAGCCGGAAAGAGCAGGAAATTATGTGAGATTTTGCTTCTGTAAATCCAATCAAGTGTTGGAAACAGCCGCGGAAAGACTGCATAAGTTGCAGACATGAACCATATATAATGTTCTATCCTATTCAATTGTCAAACATTTACGAAAAAATGCTCTATAGACATACTCAAATCATCATGTTCGATGGGTTTTTTTAGTAGTTTTGCAGTCATCACATTTCCAAAACATATTCCATAGGTATTAAATCATGTCGCAACCATTGCATATCACCGATGAGAATTTCGAAGCTGAAGTATTGAATTCAGATAAACCTGTTCTCGTTGATTTTTGGGCCACTTGGTGCGGTCCATGTCGCATGATTGCACCAATTATCGAAGATCTTGCCAAAGATTATGAAGGAAAGGCGGTCATCGGAAAATTGGATGTTGACAATAATCAACTAGCAGCTGAAAAATTTGGCATTCGTTCCATCCCGACTATTTTGATCTTCAAGGGTGGACAATTGGTTGATACAATCATTGGTGCCGTTGGTAAACCATATATCACAGAGCGCCTCGAAGCCCATGTGAATTGATTGGAGAATTCTCCATGAGCAGACCCGATCTTCTCTCCGAGGAAGCGATTCGTAATCACTTGGAATTATTGCCTTTATGGGAATCAGATGGCAAAAAAATCATGAGAACATGTATTCTTCATGACTTTGTTTCAGCCATTGGTTTCATCAATGCAATTGCGATCCATGCCGAGGCAATGGATCATCATCCTGAAATACGATTATATGGCTGGAACAAAATTGATATATCAATCAGCACACATGACAAAGGCGGTCTTACTCTGCTTGACATGGATCTTGCTTCAAAGATTGATGCGATTACTTTTTGAAAAGCCGAAACCCAACTCATAAGTAAGGGCGACCATTGCTATGTCAAAGGTTGCCTTTTTTCTCACATATTGGAATGTATCATGAATCAGACCATTGCAGATATTCATGCCCGTGAAATTCTGGACTCTAGAGGATATCCTACATTAGAAGTCGATGTCATACTTGAAGATGGCTCATTTGGCTCTGCCGCAGTACCCTCAGGAGCAAGCACCGGAGAGCATGAAGCTTGTGAACTTCGCGATGGTGATGAAGCACGATATGGTGGGAAAGGGACACAAAAAGCCGTTGATAATGTCAATACTGAGATTGCGGAAGCACTTGAGGATATGGAAGCCGATGATCAATATGAAATCGATGAATTATTGATTGATTTAGATGGAACGGCTAATAAGTCAAAGCTTGGTGCGAATGCCATTCTTGGCGTATCAATCGCAGTTGCAAAAGCAGCCGCTGCAAGTTATGGCATGCCATTGTATCGGTATTTGGGCGGGATTGTCGGTAATACTTTGCCGGTACCCATGATGAATATTCTGAATGGTGGAAAGCATGCCGATAATACGGTGGACATTCAAGAATTCATGGTGATGCCTGTAGGTGCGGATACTTTTTCCGATGCACTCAGAATGGGAACAGAAATATTTCATTCTTTGCGCTCGGTACTCAAAAAGAAGAATTACAATACCTCTGTTGGAGATGAAGGTGGTTTTGCGCCATCACTAAAATCCAATGAAGAAGCTTTTGATGTGATCATGGATGCAATTGTCCTTGCGGGTTTCACACCGGGCGAAGAAATCGTATTGGCAATTGATGTTGCAGCTAGTGAAATGTACAGAGATGGTAAATATCACATGTACAAATCCGGCGGTGCATCCAAAACTGCTGAAGAAATGGTTGAATGGTATGCCTCAATGTGTGAGCAATACCCATTATTCTCGATTGAAGACGGAATGGGAGAAAATGATTGGGCCGGTTGGTCTATGCTTACTGAAGCCCTTTCAGGGAAAGGTGTGCAACTCGTGGGCGATGATTTGTTCGTGACAAATCCTGCATTCTTGCAAAGAGGAATCGATGAAAATATTGCCAATGCCATTTTGATCAAAGTAAATCAAATTGGAACATTGACCGAGACATTGCATACGATTGCACTTGCAAAACAGAATCAATATGCAACGATCATTTCTCATCGTTCGGGAGAGACTGAAGATGTCACGATTGCGGACATTGCAGTTGCAACAAATGCCGGACAGATAAAAACAGGAGCCCCGAGCCGTACGGATCGCGTGGCCAAATACAATCAATTGCTGAGAATAGAAGAAGAACTTGGAAGTTCAGCTCGCTATGCCGGCATGTCGATTCTCTGATTGAAATCAATGATTCACCACATTTGAAGCGGGTTGGATATGAGTATTGTCTTTGGAACTGATGGATGGCGCGGAATCATCGCGCGTGATTTCACCTATGACAATCTTGCGCTGGTTGCCACGGCAACAGCCAATTATATCAAGCGTATCGGCGATAAAAATCCATCTGCCGTGATTGGCTATGATACAAGATTCATGTCAAAAGAATTTGCGGAGGAAACAGCTCGAGTCTTCGCCGCTCATGGTATCACTGTGCATATAACACAAGATATTTCTTCCACTCCTCAAGTATCTTTTCATACGAAACAAAAAGGTTCTGTTCTCGGAATTGTGATCACAGCAAGTCACAATCCACCGATCTACAGTGGATATAAAGTGAAAGGTCGATTTGGTGGTCCTGCTTATCCGGAAGAAATTGCGGAGATTGAAAAGGAATTGGAAAAATTGGGAAATAAAATCCCCAAAGCACCTGCCAAATCACTAGATGAATATATTTTGGAAAGAATGATCAGACCTTTTGATGCACAGGAATCATATCTACGATATATCAGAAAGAAAATCGATCTGGAATTGATCAATGATTCGGGTTATACTGTTCTTCTCGATGCAATGTATGGTGCAGGACAGAATATTCTTCCGAAGGTATTGAATAATGTCACTGAATTGCATGCAGAGGTCAATCCTACATTCGGTGAAGTAAAACATCCCGAGCCGATCCCGCATAATCTTCATGAATTCTTAGATATCATGAAAACAGGTAAATATGATGTGGGCATTGCAACAGATGGAGATGCTGACAGACTTGGTGCAGCGGATAATGAAGGGAATTTTGTGGATTCACAAAAGCTATTCATTCTTTTACTTAAGTATATGTGGGAAGTGAAGAAAAAGCGTGGTGCAGTTGTAAAAACAGTATCTGTCACTTCCATGATTGAAAAGTATTGCGCAAAGCATTCAATTCCAATACATGAAACGCCTGTTGGTTTTAAATATGTTGCCAAACTCATGAATGAAGAGAAAATCATAGTTGGTGGAGAAGAATCCGGTGGACTTGGTACGATGCTTCATATACCTGAACGAGATGGTATCTTCAATGCTCTCCTCTTGATTGAAATGATGGCGACTCGCAAAAAGACTTTGCGTGAATTATGTGATGAATTGGATGAAGAGTTTGGTCCTCATAGATATATGCGCAAAGATGTTCATGTAACGCCCCAACAGAAGAAAGCAATTTTGGCGGCCTGTGCCAAAGGTCCCGCAAAAATTGGAAGATTTCCCGTTATCGGTTCCAATACAAAAGACGGTTATAAATTTTTCATTGAAAATGGCTGGCTTTTGATTCGAGCATCTGGTACAGAACCTCTTATCCGATTTTATGCTGAAGCTGAATCAATGGGGAAAGTAAATGAGTTATTGGAAGAAGGCATAAAATTAAGCTGAAGTAGTAGGATATTCCAATATGAAAAAACAGAAAACCGATCTTGAACGATATCTTGTGCAACAACAAGAAATCTTAGGATCGGTTTTGTTTATTGATGCACAAAAAACAATTGTTTCTCCCGAACAATCCACAGAATCAGAGAAGTCAATCATGAGCATAAATACCGCATGGCAATCGGCTGATACACTACCAATTTTGCATGATCATATTCATACATGCATGGAATGTCGATTGGGAGTTACTCGAAATTCATTTGTCTTTGGATCGGGAAATCCTAATGCTGATATTTTGATCATCGGTGAAGCACCGGGTGCTGATGAAGATGCGCAAGGTTTGCCATTTGTTGGTGCGGCCGGGAAGCTTCTCACGAAGATTCTAGAAGCAATCAATCTTTCAAGAGATGAGGTGTATATTGCCAATATAATCAAATGTCGTCCACCCGAAAACAGAAGACCCGAGAAAGATGAAATTGCGCAATGCGAACCCTATCTGCAAAAGCAAATTGAAATCATACAACCCGCATTCATTTTGGCTCTTGGACTCACAGCTGTAAATACTCTATTCAAGAAGAATCATCAAATGCAGGATATCAGAGGAAAAGTGATGAATTATCACGGTGTTTCTCTTCTTGCCACCTATCATCCTGCCGCTTTGCTTCGCAATCCCAATTGGAAAAAACCCGCATGGGAAGATGTGCAATTATTGCGCTCCATGTATGATGAATGGAAGAAAAGTCAGTGAAGCACAATGTTGAACACAAATCAAAAAGCCGATAAAGTGAATCAATCCAGTACATGAAATTTGAAAATATAGATAGGTTTTCATTAGACAACATGTATCATCAATCAATTGCAATTATTGATAGCATATCATGAATGATCTTATTCTTGAAGCAGAAGTTACTTTTACAAAGTACATTAGAACATATCAGTATCAGGTAGCAGAAGAGTTTATAATTTCTTTTGTCCAATCAGTTGACTGGAAAGATTATGAGGTAAATGTATTCTGTACATTTTTGCTCTATCAATATGAAGCATGTTATAAGCAGTCATATTATAGCAAATCATCTCATGTTGCAGAAAAATTAGAACATTTGTTGCAAGAGAATGAACAATCGATTTCAGAAGTGAATATTGGAAAAATTCACTTGGCGATTGCACAAACTCAAATGATTTCAATGAATGTTGAAGGTGCTGAACTATCAGTCAATAAAGCACTTGAAAAGTTTAAGAATGAGTCTGATTTAGTCTACAGAGCAAGTGTGCTTTATACAAAGGGTTCTCTATATAAGATTAAAGGGGAATATCAACAAGCTCTTTCGGTATATTCAGATGCATTACATGAGTTGAATGGAAGTACTGAGTTTACGTTGATGGCTAATGGACACGTTTTCATCGGCATGTTGAATTTTGATCAGTCTCTTTTTGATAAAGCCTTCTCAATGTATGTAAAAGCACTCTCATTGTATGAAAAGGAGGGTAATCTCTATGGTAAGTCTGCCGTACTCATAAATCTTGGGAATATTTATAGAAGATTATCAGATAATCAAAAGGCATTGGAGTATTATCAACAAAGTTTAGAGCTCAATCAGCAGTTGGATCGAAAAAGTGGAATTGCTAATGTCTATGCAAGTATGGGAAATATATATTTTCATTTGGATGACTTTGAAAAAGCAGCACTCTATTACCGAAATTCCATTGAAATGTATGAAGTGCTTGGAAATAAATCAGCTCTTTACTCAATCTATAATAATGTGGGCTCGACATATTTGATGAATAAACAATATGATCAAGCCATAGAGTATTACAATAAGGCTTATGAGCGCTATAGAAATACGGGTAATTATACCGAAGAATTATACTATTATGTTAACCTGGGGCAATTGTATCTCAAACAAGAGAATTATTCTTTAGCCAAGGAGTATAATGAAAGAGGATTGCAGCTCAGTAAGGAAAAGGGTGATCAGGATAGAATGCATGAATTCCTAAGCTCGCTTGGTATTATCTACTTTCATGAATCAGTGTCGGATGCTGAAACAGCAACTTCTATTTCATTTGTGGAACAAGCATATGCACATACTGTGCAAGCCAATATGAAATTTGAGCAAGCTACGCATGCTAACAGATTATCTGACATGTATTCAAAGATGAAAGATTGGGAATCCGCATTTACTTATCATAAAATATTTCATGATCTTGAAGCGGAGATTCATAGTTCAGATATCCGAAAGCATGCAGAAATCATGGAGCATAATCGGAAAATATTAGAGGCTGAACAACATCAACAAAGTGAATTATCAGCATTGCGAGAACATTCCAGATTGTTGCATGACATTCTACCTTCAACTATTGCAGAGAGAATAATTGCAGGAGAAAAGACAATTGCTGAAGAAACTGCATCTGTTAGTATTTTCTTTTCTGACATCGTTGGATTTACTTCAATAGCTGAATCAATTTCACCATCTGCATTGGTTCGAAATCTCAATAAATTGTTTTCTATAATTGATAATCTAGCAGATAAGCACGGTATTGAGAAGATTAAGACAATAGGTGACTCATATATGGCCGTTTGTGGTATACCTGAACATAAGCAAGATCACGCGATTCGCATGGCAGAGTTTGCCAAAGAAGTCATGAGATTATCAGAATCTTTCAATTTTGAAGATAGAGCCATTGAGTTAAGAATAGGTATCCACTCAGGACCCGCAGTTGCAGGAGTGATTGGACTAAACAGATATTCGTACGATTTATGGGGTGATTCTGTAAATATTGCGAGCAGATTGGAGAGTACTGGAATGCCTGGAAAAATTCAAGTAAGTGAATCATTCGTATCAGAATTATCAAATCAATCCAAGGGTGGATTTATTACTTCTTATAGAGGGGAAACAGAAATGAAGGGCAAAGGAACCATGAAGACTTATACTCTTTTGTAAGAGGTCAAACGAAAAAAAACCGATACTTGAGTATCGGTTTTTTTGTGTGCAGGAGGTGGGACTCGAACCCACACGGATTTAAGGTCCACTGGATTTTGAGTCCAGCGCGTCTGCCATTTCGCCACTCCTGCGAGTGGGAAGACAAAAATAAGAAATTTGCCCAAATTCCCAAGCATGAAGTTTGTTCTTAATGACTAATCAATATTGGGTATTGCCCAACCATACTGCCATTGGAAGAAAGCATGAGTGAATATGCACCGGAATATAGACTCCTCACATCAAGGAAGAGGTAAAATCCTCTTTGTTCGGCTGAATAGGACATTTTATCGATTTCATTACCGATGACATCAAACAGTCTCCATTCCAATTCTTTTGCTTCGGGAATTGTGATTGTCACAAATTCTTTGGCCGGAAGCGGAAAAACTGATTTACCAATTTGACGCTCTTCTGTAATATTAGTGCTTCGGCCAATGCTGATATCATCAATCCACCAACCATCTGCTTGGAACGATGCTCCTGAGAAGAATCGCAATCGGAATAATGTGGTGTCTGATTGAGGCGTGAAGAGAATTTGTTCTGGTTTCCAGTCATCGGTATTGGTGATGCTGTCTTGCCATGGTGCGAACATTGTGGAATAATATCTGCCAATTGCGGACCAACTATTTCCCCAATCATGTGAAAGTTCAACCACTGCGGAATCCGTTGGATCCACAAGTGCGGCATGCATGAATCGCATGGCATGCTCTGTTTGTGGTAGCGTTTTCACCGGCATCAGGATAAATGTGTCTCTCGCATTTCTCACATATTGTCCGCTGGGTGATTCAGTCAATGCATTCGAACCACTAAAGGCAAAAACGGAACTCGTGGAAAATCTGCCGGAAGTATAATATGCGCGAAGTGGATCTGCATCGAAGTGCTCGGAATAGGCAGATTCAATCTTGCCTCCAAATATCAAACTTCTTGGTGTTCTTGCACTTTCATATTTGGCTTGATCGGTAAGACTCAATGAATATTCATACCAGCCTTCAATCGGCAAGGTATCATTGAAGGATTTAATCAAACCTGTATCCGCAATTGAAATTGGATATTCTCTGATCTTGCTTCCATCTCTGAAAAGTGAGACTGCTTTTGGATTGATGAATGGAGTAATAGAATCTGCTCTGAAGCTCGGAATGCGGATTGACAATGATATAATATTCAAATCACCGATTGTCTTTGCAGCGATAAGATTCGGCATTTGAGGAAGTTTTGCGCCACCTGCAGTTGCCTTTACTTCACGGATCGAACTTGTATCAATGCCTACCACAACGCGGATGCCATATGTATATGTTCTGAATGCGGTTACTGTGACATCATTATAAGTTTCCAAATCTCCGGCCACTTCAGTAAGAAATGCATTGTTTCTATACAGCACATACTTGATCGGTGCATCCAATGGCTGATCAAATACTCTTGCTTTTGGGGCTTTCCAGAATAATCGAATCGAAGTTGTATCAGTGGAAGAAGGTCTTGCAGTGAATGGATATGCCGGTTGAGGAATGCGCGTATTCACGATTGATGTATATGCATCATTATCAATTTTGGTCGTTCCTGCATTGCGCATGTCAACCCATGATGGATAAATGATGCCATCATACATTGCACAACCACTATAATCACCGGCAAAGACATTATTCCGAAAAGGATTATTTCTCAAATCGCTTTGTGCCTCTGAAGCCCTGCGATCCATCCATGTATTACCACCATCTCTTGAATAACTTACATAACAATTCGTGATGATATTGTTTGGATCATCTCGGGAATCAAGATACATGATGCCCAAATCCCCATTTGTGGGATCAATTGCAATCCAATGCCAAAATTGATCATTGGTTTCAGTTGAATGTACCGTGATTGGCTTTGACCAAGTTTCCCCTTTATCAGTGGAACGGGAGAAATATACATTAGGAATGCTATCGGCAGACCATGACAGATAGAGCCAGCCTCTTCGTGGACCATTCGTCAAATCGCATGTCAATGAAGGATATGCCTCAGCTCGCACTCCTCCCTTGACTGTATGTCGCACGCCCTCATCCAATGCTTTTGCTTTCCCGAATGAACGATAGGTTTGAATCAAACGAGGTGAAGTGTAAGTATTGCCACCATCCATGGATTTAGCAAAGCCAATGCTGGATTTCGGACCATAATTCCATACTGTATAGACTTCGCCTTCAGGACCAGTAACGGTCAATGGAAAACTCTGTCCAAATGTGGTGTCTTCCGAAATGCCGGGTACTCGATCGCTCACTGGAACGGGCACAGACCAAGTACTTCCTTTGTCTGTTGAATATACATTAACGATTTGAGTGGATGAATCACGATTGATCACACGCTTCCAAGGAATATAGAGTCTGTCCACATAGGGAGAAGTCGGTGAATTATCAGCCCAGATATAATATTTGTCTTCGAAGGTGGAATCAGGAGTTTGCTCTCCCAAGTGCTGAATGACCGGAATGTGTTTTGTCCATGTCACTCCACCATCGGTCGTTCTCGCAAAGAATACACCATTTTCCGGCGATGCTTTGCTTCTGTCTCCAAATCCACCATAGACCAAATAACCCGTACCATCGCGACTGAAAGCCACCGATGGATCATTGCTTGAAGTGGTCATTTTGGGTGGTTTCCCAAGATTCACATTCTTCCATGTTCTGCCTCCATCCATCGAATAATATACCCAAGCCGATGAACTTGCGCGATAGTCAACAGCAGATCCGATAAGATTCATCGGATTTTTGGGATTCACTGCTATTGAAGATTCATTCTGCACAGGCAATTGATCGGTTTCGGCGGTGATCATATTGACATCATCGAAGAAACTAGGATTGGTGAGTGAATTCGTAATCATCGGAATCATTGGTGTGAGGGGAATCTCTCTGCCGATATCAGGTGTTGGATGCGCTGATTCCATATATCTTCGAAGAGCATCACCCGCCTTTTTGACTTCAATCGAGAGATCGCTCTGAGCCTGAAGTTCAAATGAAAGTATCGTGAAACAGGAAAATGCGAAAAGGAGTGTATGCAAGTATTTCATGAGCATAAATGTAATGTTGAATTGATTATGCAAAACTATGTTTTTAAGACTCATGCAAAAGCACGAAATTTATGGGAATATACACATAATCATCATGGAAAACCATCATGCAAACACTAGGAAAATCAAGTAATTTTTTGGCAATTGAAAGTGCTTATTCAAATCTTGAGAAATCTTCCGTAGCCATTGTGTCAGCCCCTTATGAGCATACCGTGAGTTATGGCGGTGGAGCGGGTAAAGGACCCAAAGCAATTCTCGATGCAAGTGCTTATGTGGAATTCTACGATGATGAATTCAATCGTGAATTATGTTTTGATATCGGCATTGCCACCATAAAACCCATTACATTTGGAAAATCTGTTCATGAAAAAGCATTGAATATCATCGAAAAGCAAGTGGAAGAACTTTTGGAGAAAGGGAAATTCGTGGTCACTTTGGGTGGAGAACATACAATTTCAACTGCCCCAATCAAAGCGCATTTCAAGAAATATCCCAAGATGTCTGTTCTTCATTTTGATGCGCATTCGGATTTACGCGATACATATGAAGGAACTCCATATTCGCATGCATGCTTTATGTCCAGAGTTTGTGAATTCATGAAACCCAAATCCATCACTCAAGTCGGTATCCGTGCGCAATGCAAAGAAGAAGCGGAATTTATCAAGAAGAAAGGCGTGAACACATTTTATGCTTCAGCCATTAGAAGAGGACTGCATGGCAAGAATTGGCAAAAATCTGTGATTGATTCTCTGTCAAAGGATGTATATGTCACATTCGATGTCGATTATTTCGATCCATCGATCATGCCTTCCACCGGGACACCCGAACCGGATGGTTTTCTCTATTCTGAAACACTTGATGTTTTTCGTGAATTGATCAAATCAGGAAGAAGGATCATTGGTTTTGATATCGTTGAACTAGCCCCTGAGAAAAAAGTAAATCATCCGGATTTGACCACAGCGAGATTGCTGTATAAAATGCTGAATTATGCATTTGCCAAAAAGTAATTAGGTTGTTTTTTTGAGTTCGAGTGTTTGACCGTCGAATATGGCATAAGTGGCAGGGAAGGAAAGCCAATGTCCTAGATTGACATATAAACCTTTGCCGAATGAAGTGACTTCAGCTTTGTGTTTATGTCCCATGATGACAAAATCAAACTGTTCATTCTGAATCTTCTTTTCGGCAAAATCTCGCAATCCATCACCGATTGATTGCTCTCCAAATTCTTTGGCATCGGTATGCATTCTGCTTCCGCGTGATGCCCATGATGCAATGCCTATACCGATATCGGGATGAATCCAGCGGAAGAGTGTCTTGCTGATCGGACTACGCAGAATTTTTTTTAGGATAAGATATCCTGTATCATTATATGCTTTGCCATCACCATGCGCGAGATAAAAACGCTTTCCGGAAATATCGCAAGTGATATCGTCTTCATATACAGTGATGCCGAATTCTTCCTTGAAAAAAGAGACATGTCCGAAATCATGATTGCCCATGAGATAAGTCACGGACTTCCCTCGACTTGTCCAATGTTTCAATTCCGCCAGTGTTCTGTAAAATTGCTTCGGAATGACTGTTGAATATTCGAACCAAAAATCAAAGAGATCTCCAATGATATAGAGAGATTCGCAGTCATTCTCAATTGATCGAAGAAATGCTATGAAAGCTGTTTCGCGCTCCATTTGTTGTTCTGCTGAACCTAAGCCAAGATGTATGTCTGAAATGAAATAGATCATTCTATCATCAAGAAATCGGAATATATATGCATGTTCAAACCATGAAACTACGAATTAAATGGGAATACTTCATTGCGGTCTTTCTGTGCTCGGTCTTCATTCTTGAAGCACAGGATCGCAAATGTGGTGGGGAAATGCTGCTTGATGGATCGGAACCATTGATTTCTATCGGATTGGATACAACAGGACATTGGTGGGCCATAACTTCACCTTTCTCACGAAGATATGCAGTGACAATTGATGGAAAGAAGGGAATGGATGTGGATTCATTGAAAGCGCCAATATTCTCTCCGGATGGCCAATATTTTGCATATCCAATGCAGAAAAATGGCATTTGGTCAATCATGACTAATGACTCGATCATTCCGCTTGGAGCAGGCATTCCGGGATATATTGGTTTTTCAAGATATGGCATTCTGGCTTATACTGTCATTGATGGTCAAAGTGAAACAATGCATATCCTTCGAGAAGAAGGCCTGTTTACACAGGTGCTCATAAATCGCATTGGTGACATTGCTTTGAGTTTTGATGGCAATCAATGGGCATATCGTTCTCGAAGAGCCGGTGGAATTGCACTCATGGTGAATGATGAAGAAGTCGGCAGATTTGAGGAGTGCTTGCTGGCAGGATTTATGCTCGACAATACTTTTATATATGCGGGTAAGCAGGGAGATTTATGGCGAGTGAACAAGAATGATGAAGAGATGCTTTCAGCACAATTCCTGAAATTTCTTCAAGTGAATCAATCGGGTAATTCTTTCGCTTGTGCATATGGAAATGGCACAAGATCGACAGGATATTTGTATTCGGATGACTTCATAAAACCAATCGAGACTCAATCATATGATCGCATTGATGATCTTGTCATACATCCTTTTGAACCTATGATTGGATTGACTGCATTCAAAGCGGGGATGAATGTCATTGTGATGAATACGGCGGAATATGATGCAGGAATCAATGTTGGACCGATCAGATTCACGCATGATGGACAGGAAGTCTATCTCTGCGGGGATTCACAGCAAGATCCATTCATTATCGTGAATGGTCAAAAATTCATGCAGAAAAATGCATTGGACATCAATAGATTCTATGCGATGTCGCCCAAAAGTGGAACATTCGCTTATGCGACTTCTTCTGCGATGATCATGCAGAGAATGAGCGATGGATTTACTTTTGCAGGAATGATGGCTGATTATGTCACAGCCCCGATATTCAATCATAGAACAAATGGCTATGAATCATTGGGAGTGGTCAATAATCGATTATTTCTTATGTATTGCAAGCCATAAAAAAAGGCCCCGAAATTTCGGGGCCTGAATCAATTCATTCGATTTTCTTTGAAATTTTCCGTTTCCGGATCCAGGATTAGTTTCTTTAGGAGATCCATGATTTCTTTGTCAAGAATGCCATTGGAATTCCAGAAATGTGCTTCATTGGTAACGCCTTCTTCAAATCCGGAAATCCCACATACAAGTGAAACTTGGGTTAAATCTTCTGCCAATTCACGAACCTTGAATTCATATTTCACTCTTCCTGCCATCCAAGTGCCACCACGAATGACGGGAAGTCGACCATATCTCTCAAGCACTTTATAGGTTGTATCCGCACCGCCAGCAAATACTCTGAAATCTGAACGGATGAACCCACGATAGAGTCCTGTTTTTTCATCCATCTTTGGATCGCGTGTTGAAGGATCTGAAAAAGTGCCTAATTCATAGAATGATCTTTTGATGCCCTTCCACACAGTTCTGATCGATGCTTTCAAAGTGTCTTGAGTTGTGATTTGTGGTAAATCTTCCTCGAATTGTGCATGAAGCGTGGTAACATTCAGCATGCAGGAAGCGCATGTCATGATGAGAGCTATGAGAATATGTTTCATGTCATTGCAAAGATTTGTGGATAAAGATCAAGAACCGGTCAAACGCACAGATACAACTTTCGAGACTCCTTCTTCTTCCTGTGTAACGCCATAGAGCGTATCGGCAGCTTCCATGGTTTTCTTATTATGTGTGATCATCAGGAATTGAGTCTTTTCACTGAAACTCTTGATGAGTTGCAAATAGCGATCGATATTCGCATCATCGAGAGGTGCATCAACCTCGTCCAAAATACAAAATGGACTTGGTTTGACAAGATAGATCGCAAAGAGTAATGCAATCGCAGTGAGAGTCTTCTCACCTGCAGAAAGCAATTCTATGGATTGCGGTCTTTTCCCCGGTGGCTTCGCGGTAATCTCAATGGAACATTCAAGTGGATCACCCTCACCTAGATGAATCTCTGCTTCTCCGCGACCACTGAATAATGTGGCAAAGAGATCTTTGAAATGTCCTCTGATCTGCTCAAATGTATCATTGAAACGCTGTTGAGCGGTTTGATTGATTTCATCCATTGTTGCCTGCAAAGACTCTTCCGCTTGAGATAAATCGGCAAGCTGACTCTTCAGGAATTCCAGACGCTCATGTTCTTTTTCATATTCTTCCAATGCAAGGAAATTGACATTGCCAAGATTTTGCAATCGATTGGACAATTTTCTCGCTTTCTCTTTTTCGATGAGTTCATCGAAATCTTGGGGTAATGTCCAAGATTCAGGAAGATTGGAAAAATCAATGTTAGGATACTGCTCTTCAATTTTCTCGAGAATACGCTTGAATTCAATTTGAGCATGTTGAAGACTCAGTTCAGTGGCATGCACTTGCTCGGTGATTGCATGTTCGAGAGTGCGAATTTCACCTTCGATATTGCGTACTTGTTGTCTTCTTTCTTTGAAATCACGCGCTTTGTCTTGTCTTTGTGAAATTGCTTCTTGCAAACTCTTCACGCGTTCTTCTTCTTCGACCAAATCAGATGCAACGGCATTCATTGAAGATTCGAGCATGGCCTGTTCATTGCCTGCTCTTTCCTGTTCATCTTTGAGATATTGCAATTGCTCGGTTTTCTGAGAAATGATTTCTTCCAATCGACGAATCTCGGAAGATACAGATCTTTCCTCACCTCGCTTTTGCACAAGTGCGATTTCTGATTGTCTGAAAGCATTCTCGGAATTGATCAATTGATTGTCTGTTTCTTGAATGCGCGTCAAAATGGCTTTTTTGAGTTCATCGGCTTCAAAGCGTTTTGAATTGACATCATCCATCGCTTCATTCAAACTTGTATTGCTACCTTTGAATTCAGTCAATTCCGAATGAAGATTGCGCAATGTCTCATCTTGTTTTTCTCTCGCCGATTCAAGTGCTTCTTTGCGATAACGCAACTTGGATATTCCTTGCTCAAACAGATTGCGATCAAATTCAGCTTTGCGAACCTGTTCTGTCAACTTCTTGATATCGATGGCATCATGATTTGCTTTTGTGGTAGAAATCTCAGCATTCAATGCATCAATGTCTTTTGTCAATGCATCCAATGCTTTTTGTTGCTTGGCGATTTGTTCTCTTCTTCCAATTCTCTTTCCTTCTGAAGAGGAAATTGAACCACCACGAATGATACCTTCTGATCCATGTATTTCACCACGAAGCGTGATGCATGTGCAATCGGGATTGCTTTTTCGAATGATATTTGCTGTATCGACGGAATCAACGATCAGAGTCTTGCCGAGAAGTAACCTGAGTGATTGTCGAATAGTATCTTCAACAGATACGATTTCACTTGCCCAACCAATGATACCTGATCCTTTTGGTTGATTGCCCGGTGCAGAACAGGTTGGAATGAATTCTCTGCAAAGAAAAGATGCTTTGCCTTTGGATGCTTTTTCTAATTCTTCGCAACCTTGCATAGCTTCTGACATTGTATCAACAACGAAATAACCACCGGCATCTCCGAGAGCTGCTTCAATTGCAATTCCGATGGCTTCATCAGCATCGATGATTTCTGCCAATGTGATTTTGCCTGATGCAGGATTCCATGTTTTTGATGATGACAAATACACCGAGCTTTCTTTGGTTTCAACCAGATTTGAAAGGAATTCGATGGATGCCGTCAAACGACCTTTCTCATTTTGTTTTTCGGCGATTGTCTCACGCAATGATCCCATGCGTGATTGCAATTCAGCAATGCGTTCTTGTGCATCTTGCAAAGTGACTTCAGCTTCTCTCAACGCATTCGCGAATCGCTCTTGATCTTTGGCATTGGAATCAATTTCTTGAGTGACTGCTTCAAGTGAAATCTTGGTGCCTGAGATCTCACCTTCGGTTTCTGCAATGCGTCTTTCGAGTCCGGCAATGCGCTCCGAAGCTCTGTCTGAAGCAGATCTTCTTTCGGCAATTGTCTTGTCAAGAATTGCCAAAATCTCATCATATTGTTTTGCTTCGCCACGAAGTTCTTGAGCTTTATTTCGAACTTCTTCTCTTGCATCGCGGAAATTCTTTACTTCAGTTTCAAGGGCATCACATTGAGCATGTAATTCAGCAACTCTTTCCTTAGATTTCTCTAGTGAATTCATTGATTCGCTTCTTGTATAATCTGCCTCTTTGGCCTGATCTATCGCGCGCACGATTGCTTCACTGAATGCTTTGATCCTTTCAATACTCACGGCTTTCTGTTGTGACATCGCAGCCAAATGCTTACTTGAATCATTCAATTGATTCTGTAATTCACGCATTTCGGCTTCGAATTGCTCTGCTTCAGCCTCCAGTGCGATACGCGCTTGTTCGGCATCATGTAATTCTTTTTCAAGAGTGGTTTTGCGTTCAATCAATGGAATGAGTTCTGCTTTTTTTGCAACAAGCAAAGCATCAATCTTCACATAATCATGATGCAGAATCCATGCTTCGGTTTGTCGCAATTCATCGGTGATTTCACCATGCAGTTTAGCTTTTTCAGCTTGACGCTGTAATGTATAGACCGTCTTTTGCACTTCACGCATGATGTCTTGCACGCGCTCCACATCGGCTTTGATAGATTCAATTCTGCGTCTGGTTTCTTTTCTACGAGCTTTGTATTTGGTAACACCGGCAGCTTCTTCGAAGAGATGTCTGCGATCATCGGTTCTATCGCTCAATATTTTTTCAATCATCTTTAGCTCAATCACGGAATATGCATCGGCACCCATGCCGGTATCCATGAAGAGATCAATGATGTCCCGCAATCGACATTGTGTTTTGTTCAGGAAGTACTGACTTTCTCCATTGCGATAGAGTCTGCGGGTGAGTGTTACTTCGGTATATTCCGTTGGGAGAATATTACGGTTATTTTGAATGGTGAGTGAAACTTCGGCGAGACCAACAGGGCGACGAGTTCGTGTTCCATTGAAAATCACATTTTCCATTGCATCAGAGCGTAGCACGGATGTCTTTTGTTCCCCGAGAGCCCATCTGATAGCATCCACGATATTTGTTTTTCCGCAACCATTGGGACCAACAATGGCGGAGAGTCCACCTTCAAAACCAAGTGAGGTTTTTTGAGCGAATGATTTAAAACCAATGATATCGACAGATGATAAATACATGTTGATTCACGTGTGTGAAATGGAATCTATGGACTCTTTAAAATGCCTTGCAAAAATACGAAGTGTGCTTGTTTTGCTCTGCCTTGCGTTTTCCACATGTCCACATAGAAGAAAAAGGCATAACTTTGTGATAATGAGAGATTTATCCACAGCTTTTCCCCCAATTTTCCAAATCTATGTCAAGAATTGGCGCGCATAAACGAATCTTAAATCTTTTAATTATCCAGATGATGTGGATAATTTCAGGCATTGCAATTATGGCTGAAACTCGTGATCCAATCATTTTGCATCATGCTGATGTATTATCAGGTTCGGAAAGTCCGACGGGTCCAATCAGACAGTGTCGTGGGAATGTGCATCTCTCTCAAGGGAATGTCTCGGTGAAATGTGATTATGCACTCTGGAACATCAATAGCAATTCCGTTGAAATGTCGGGAAATGTGATTATCCAACAAGGAACAATGACTTTGTCCATGCCTTCGGGTTCATATGATGGTGGCTCTAAATTGGCCAGAGGAAGAGGTGGTGTGAAAGTCATTGATCGAGGAAGAACGGTAAAAGCACTCTATGGTGATTATTCAACGGAATCATATCTCGCCAGATTTTTTGGAAATGTTTCCGTTGAAGATGATTCCACTTTGATATATGCCGATTCAGCGCATTATGAAAGGTCTACCAGACGCAGTCTTGCATTTGGAAGGGTTGTCGTATTAAGCAAGAATAATCCCGCCATCATCGAGGGTATGTTCGCTGAAAGCATCCCGAATGAGGAAATGACAAGAATAACCGGAAGACCAATCTTATTCTTGATTGATAGTACCAAGAAGACAGATACTATTCGCATTGAAAGAAAACAGGAATCAGGAAAAAAATCCAAAAAGAATGTTCAAACTCAGGATTCCATTTTCATCAAGCAATCATTTGCTTATGATACAATGACTGTGATCGCTGATACACTTGAGACTTCATCATCGAGAGGGAATATGTATGTGGCAAAACAGAATGTTGAGATCATTCGATCAGGAATGGCGGGAATATGTAATTCTGCATCATTCAAACCCGATAATGATACGCTGAGATTGGAAGGAAAGCCGATGATGTGGTTTGATTCAACGATGATGACTGCGGATTCTATGTATATTCTCATGAAGAAGAGATCGCTTGTCAAAATTGATGCAACGGGTTCGGCATTTACATTGACAAAAGATGATACTCTCCGTCCACAAAGAGCTCAGCAACTGAGTGGAAAGCATATCGCCATAAATGTAAAACAGGATACAATTTTCAATATCGTTTCAGAAGTCCAAGCAAAGAGTTTGTATTTCTTACTGAGTGAAAAAGGGATTCCCGAAGGGGCTGCCAAAAATTCATGCGATACTATTGTCGTGAGATTTGAAGCGGGTGAACCCGAATCCATCATTTGGATAGGTGGTGTTCAGGGGGAAGTATATCCCGAACATGAAATTGAAGGCAGAGAAATGTCATTCGATTTGCCGGCTAGACCCGAAGAGAGAAAAAGACCAATCAAAAGATCCCGACAATATCTTCATCATTGATCAAGAAAGCACATCAATATCCAGCGAGATGTCCATAGCAGTGGCAGAATGTGTGATTGCCCCTACTGATATGAAATCAATGCCTGTCATTGCATAATCTCTGATTGTTGATAGAGTGATATTTCCTGAAGATTCTGTTTCCATTGCACGATTTACAAGTTCCACGCCTGCTTTGGTTTGCTCAACAGTGAAATTGTCAAACAAAATTCTCTGCACATTTCCATATTCAAGAATCTCGATGACATCCTGCAGGGAATCTGCCTCTACCTCAATGGGAATATCATCGGGAATATATTCTTTGCAAATGCGTATTGCATCTTTGATTCCACCTGCTGCCGCAATATGATTGTCTTTGATCATCGCCATATCATATAATCCCATGCGATGATTATTTCCACCGCCCATTCTCACTGAGTATTTATCGAGTTCTCTCCAGCCCGGGATGGTTTTTCTTGTGTCCAGAATTCTTGCTCCGGTTCCTTCAATCGCATGCACATATTTTGCGGTGAGCGTGGCAACGCCACTCATTCTTTGCATGAAGTTCAGAGCTGTTCTTTCGCCTGACAGTAAATCACGAGCTTCACCATCGATTTCCGCGAGAATCATTCCGGGTTCGACGATATCGCCATCTTGTACATGTTTCACCCAGGAAATACGATTGTCGCTGATAATTTGAAAGACCATTCCTGCTACATTGAGTCCACATGCAGTGCCATGTTGCTTTGCAATGAATGTGCCATGAGACCATGCGCCGATTTCCGGAAAAATACTTTCCGCAGTCACATCTCCTGTTCTGATGTCTTCATTTAATGCAATTTGTATGAGTCGGATGATTTCTGAATTATGCACGATGCTAATGAGATGGTGATCAAGATTTCTTTTTCATGAATGCATAGAGAGGAATGCCTGTCAGCACAAGTAATACGCCGGGAATTGTCGTTCCGGGTTTGAAGAACAATAAGTCCAAAATGATTGCGCCGGCAAAGGCGATATACAAAGCGGGAAGTAAAGGATATCCAAATGCTTTATATGGTCTTTCGGCATCTGGTCTTTTCTTGCGTAAAATGAAGATGCCATAAATGGTCAGAATATAGAAAATCAAAACGGCTGTCACCACATAATCCAATAATGCGCCATAGGTGCCGGAGAGACATAATAGCGAGGCCCAGATTGCTTGAATGATAAGTGCAATGCCGGGTACTCCATTTTGATTGAGATCTCCTGCTTTGGCAAAAAAGAGTCCATCCTTGGCCATAGCAAAATATGCTCGAGCTCCGGAGAGGATGATGCCATTATTGCAACCAAATGTTGAAATCATGATGAGTCCTGCCATGATTGCCGCTCCGCCCGCACCAAAGATGATTTCCGCAGCTGCTGCTCCCACTCTGTCGCTTGTTGCAAATTGCATCCCTCGGGCCATTACATCGCTTCCTTCTGGAAATCCAATTACGGGGAGAACATGCATATATGCAACATTTGCAAGGATATAAAGTAAAGTGACTATACCTGTTCCAATTGCAAGGCTGAATGGAATGTTTTTGGATGGTTCACGAACTTCACCGGCCGTGAATGTGATATTGTTCCATGCATCGCTTGAGAAGATTGAACCAACCATTGCTGTACCGAACATTGCGATGAGCATTGCACCGCCAAGTTCCATGACCGTTCCATCCGGTGTGATTTGCTCTGCATCCCAAAATGTTGTGAGATTTTGAGTCCATGTTGCATGATCACTTCCAAAGAATAAGCCCAAACCAATGAGAATGATAAGAGCGGCTGTCTTGGAAAATGTAAATACATTCTGAATGATCTTACCTTCTCGCACGCCACGAAGATTGATCCAAGTCAATATCCAAATACTGATGATTGCAAGGATTTGCGCACCTGAAATCGTGAAAGAGCCGATGCTCAGAAGAATATTTTTCTCACTTACAAAAGGAATGAACACTCCCGTATATTTAGCGAATGCAACTGCGACTGCTGCTATTGTACCGGTTTGTATGACGGAGAATAAAGTCCAACCATAGAGAAAAGCGATGAATGGATTATATGCCTCACGCAGATACACATATTGCCCACCTGCCTTTGGCATCATGCCCGCAAGTTCGCCATAACTCAATGCGGCAATCAGGGTAAATATGCCGGTCAATGCCCAAACGAGCAATACCCAACCACCACCACCGATCGTGCGAGAAATATCTGCGCTGACAATAAAAATTCCGGAACCGATCATGGAGCCGATGACGAGCATCGTGGAGTCAAAGAGTCCGAGATCGCGTTTAAATGTTTGTTCTTGATTCATGAACTTGCCTAAAATAGATTGAGGCGAAAATAGGCATCAAAGCCGAGAATATGCAAAGACAAAAAAAAGACCGCTTTTGGCGGTCAAATGATGCTGATCATGCTTGTTCTTCGGGCGTCCACCAGGTGAGATCGATTGAGTCTTCTCCACCATCCACGCCGAGAATCGTACCATTGATCCAATCACATTCCGGTTTGACGAGAAGTGAAATCACATTTGCAATATCTTCCGGTTGCGTAAGGCGATGATAAGGATTGCGCATATATGCATTTTTCATGATGGTATCGCTACCCGGAATTTTATCCAATGCGGGAGTATATGTCACACCTGCTCGAATCGAATTTGCAGTGATTCCATGAGGAGCGAGTTCGAGAGCCATTTGTCTGATATATGATTCCATGGCGGATTTTGCAGCTGCAACAGCTCCATACATCGGCAAAACGCGTTGACTTCCCGCTGAAGTCAAGCCAATGATGCGTGAACCTTTTGAAAATAGACCTGATGCCATGATTGCTTGTGACCAATAGATGATGCTATTTGCCATAACATCCATTGTCATTTCAAGTTGTTTTTGGGAGCATACTTTGGTGTCTTTGTCGCCCACAAGTGGAAGCAAGCTTCCAAATGCCAAAGAATGTAGAAGTACTTTGACTGTAGAACCCGGATATTTTGCCATTTCTGCTTTAAGTGCTTCAACTATTTCAGTTCTGCGATCGGCATCTGCCGCATTCACATTGAAGAAATGTGTGTCAACTCCCAATGCATGCAAAGAGTCGCGAAGTTCATCTACAGCTGCCATTCCTGCGGCTCTGTCCAGATGAACGCCAACAATATGATAACCCAATTTGGCCAATGCGAGAGCGGTTGCTTTACCGAAACCGCTTGATACGCCGAGAATGACGGCATAATTTCTTGGTGATGACATTTCTATTCCTGTATACAATCAAGGTGCATAAGTGGGGCAAAGTTAGGATTTATGCATAAGACCACAAAGATTTTGCAGAATGAATGCATCAAAAAAGTGAGCCTTGCTCTGAATTACCGTTGTTTTTTGAGTTTTTTTTGTCTCCAGAAGGAGGTTTTGTTGGAATCAATTGCTCGCTTTGCAAGACAGGTTCTGTCTCCAAAATGAGATCAGGAGTGTTTATCCGAGCATTATTGACATTGAGTCCCACAAATATTGCCTTGCAATCTTCGCCCGGCAATGTATTGAGTAATGATGGCGCCAGCTCTGAATCAAATAACCAAGAATTTATCTGTTCTTTGCTGAGAAATGCAGGCATTCTCTCATGATATCGCTTCATGATGGAATTAGCAGGAACGGTAATGATTGCATAAGAATTCAGATTGACATGTTTATTTGGCGATTCCCAATGCTCCCAGATTCCCGCCGCATAGAATAAATCTTGTGTATTCGAAGAGCAATAAACAGGTTGCTTTTTACCTTTGGCGGAGGAAGCCCATTCATAGAAGCCATTCATTGGCACTATGCAACGCCTTTGTTTGAATGCCTTTTTGAAACTTGGTTTTTCGGATACCGTCTCAGCTCGAGCATTGATCATTCCCGCGGACATTGATTCATCTTTTGCCCAAGAAGGAACAAAGCCCCATCTCATTGTCGTGAGTTGAATCTCATGGTCTGAGCCAATTAGGACAGGCATTGATTGAAGGGGACTCACATTGTAATTGTCAATAATGTCCTCAAATTCTTTCAATTCCGCAGATGCAACTTCTCTTGCCAAAGCGGATTTCCAATTCCCAAAAAGTGTATATCTACCACACATCAGTTTTTCACCAATGATTCATACAAAGCTTCATATTGTGGTACTATGAGAGAGATATCATAGACTTCGACAGCTCTTTGTCTGGCTTTATTACTGAATTCCTGCCATCTTCTAGGATGATTCAGTAAGTCTATCGCATATTTTGCCATGCGTTTGATATCTCCGAGTTCGGCGATATATCCATTTTCACTGTGCGTGATTACCTCTGGTATACCACCGAGATTTGTGCCTATAACAGGCACCCCGCATGCCATTGCTTCAAGTGCAGCCAAACCAAAACTCTCTGATTGACTCGGCATGAGGAAAATATCCGCGATGGAAAGAATCTCCGGAAGAGCATTCTGTTTACCCAAGAAACGCACATGTTCATGAATTCCTAGTTCTCTTGAAACTCGCTCTGCTTCTGCTCTATCAGGGCCATCTCCTACCAAAACCAATTTGATCGGCATTGTTTTCAATACTTCATTGGCTATGTAAATAGTATCGACAATGCGCTTCACCGGACGGAAATTTGAGACATGCATTAAAATTTTCTCGCCATTTGGTGCGATCTGAGACCGTATCTTTGTACATTCCATTCGATAATACAGCTTGGTATCAACAAAGTTTGGAATGACGATTGGTTCATGCAGAGTTTTGAAACCCGTGACGGTTTTATCTGCCAAAAACTTCGAAACTGCAGTCACTGCATCGGATTGATCCAGTGAAAATTTCACGAGCGGAAGGAATGTAGGTTCAAGCCCAATCAAGGTGATGTCGGTTCCATGCAATGTGGTCACCAATTGCACATTTTTTTCTTCTTTGAGAATTTCTTTTGCAAGATAGCCGCTGATTGCATGCGGGATTGCATAATGTACATGTAAAATGTCCAACTGTTCATAGCGTATGACATCGATGATTTTACCTGCCAATGCCAATGAATAGAGTGGAAATTCAAAGAGCGGATAATGTGGTTGCTCCACTTCATGATAAAAGATATTATCCTGAAAGCGATCCAATCGCATTGGTTGAGCATAGGTGATGAAATGAACTTGATGTCCTCTCTTTGCCAACTCAATACCAAGCTCGGTGGCAATGACGCCACTTCCGCCATAGGTCGGATAACAGACAATACCTATCTTCATTGTGTTTTTACTTTGTGATTAGATGAATTCAAGTCCGACAGATTTCTACTATACGATTCAACAGAGAGAAAGAACTTCCATCAAAGTTCGTGGCTCTGAATTTATTGCCACGGTTATTCCCGTTACTTCCAAGGATCAGGCACTCAAGGAGCTGGAATCATTGCGTTCTGAATTTTGGGATGCAACTCATAATTGCTTTGCATATAGAATCGGAAAGGGAGGTCTAGAATTCAGAACATCCGATGATGGTGAACCTTCCGGATCCGCAGGAAAACCCATTTTATTCGTTTTGCATAAATATGATGTATCGGACATATTGATGGTCATCACACGATATTATGGCGGAACGAAACTTGGTGTCGGTGGTCTTGCAAGAGCATATTCAGACTCATCTTCTGCAGCTCTCGAACTTTGTGTCAAAATTCCGGTGTATTCAACCAAAGACATCAAAGTTCTTTGCATGTATGAAGATGTGGACATCGTACGCAGAATAATTGATTCCTATGCCATCAACTCGGATTCGGAATATCGTGATGCTGTTGAATTCATCGCCCGGATACCGGAATCGCAATGCGAAATATTCATGAACGAAATCATCTCAGCAACTTCAGGGAGAGCAGGGGCTATGATACTTAATACTGAAGATTGATCAAGACAATTTCTTCGATAATGTATCCATATACGATGTATGTGCATCAGAAAGTGAGACAGAAAATGTTTTGCCAGTCAATGAATGACCTCCTGTTTTCCCAAGCACTTGCAATGGAATGCCTGCCTTATCTGCAATTGTCTTTGCATCCTCGAATTGATCGGCTCTGATTGAAACCACAATACGATTCTGTGCTTCGCCGAAAAGGTTATCTGCATTTTCTTCAAATGGTAAATCCAATTCAGCTCCTATTCCTTGCGCCAAACAAGATTCCACTATTGCAATTGCAAGTCCACCTTCTGCAGTATCATGCGCGCTAAGTACGGCTTTACTCTGAATCAATTGGATGATTGTCTTTTGCAAAGTCACTTCTCGCTCCAATGAAAATGCAGGTGCATTACCGGCAATCTTACCTGTTTTCATCTTGAGTAATTCGGAGCCTTCGAGTCCACCTTCTTGCCATCCAAGTAATGCGATGATTGCATCGTTTTCCGTAAAACCTGCGCCTACTGTATGAGTGAGATTTGGTATCAAACCAAGCATGCCTATGGTTGGAGTTGGGAAGATTGCATGCTTTTGAGATTCATTGTGGAAACTCACATTACCGCCGGTTACTGGTGTGTTCAATGCACGGCATGCATCGCCCATTCCTCTGATGGCTTCAGTGAATTGCCAATAGACTTCAGGATCATATGGATTCCCAAAGTTCAGGCAATTTGTGATCGCAACGGGTTCTGCTCCTACACAAGCAACATTGCGAGCGGCTTCCGCGACAGCCATCATTCCGCCTTTATAGGGATCAAGATAGACATAACGACTATTACAATCAGTGCTTACGGCAATGCCGAATCCATCAATTTCTTTGATGCGCAAAATAGGTGCATCGCCCTTGATGGTCACTGTATTTGTGCGCACTTGTGAATCATATTGCTCGAAAATCCACCGCTTATTTGTGATAGTGTTTTGTGCAAGCAAATCAAGGATGATACCGGAATGTTCTTCAGGTTTGATCTCAAGAGCGGGCATATTAGCGCTAGACTTCAAATATTCGGGTTCTTTTTTCTCGCGTACATAGACCGGTGCATCTCCTCCGAGAACAAGAGTCTGAGCAGGTAGTTCGGCTACTTTCTTGCCATGTCTGAATACATGAATCAATTCATCTTCTGTCACTTCGCCGATTTGAGAAATGGGAACATCCCATTTCTTGCAGATGTCTATTGCTATTTGTTCCTTGCCTTTTTCAACCACGACAAGCATGCGTTCTTGTGATTCAGAGAGCATGATTTCATAAGCGCTCATGTCTTGCTCACGAAGAGGCACTGCATCAAGATTTACGATCATTCCGCATTTGCCTTTTGCACTCATTTCGGCTGTGGAACATGAAATGCCTGCAGCTCCCATGTCTTGCATACCGACCACGCACCCGCTATTGATCAATTCCAATGTTGCCTCGAGAAGTAATTTCTCAGCAAATGGATCGCCAACTTGAACGGTTGGTCTCATGTCTTCAGTTTTCTCGTCAAATTCTCTAGAAGCAAGTAATGATGCGCCATGGATGCCATCTCTGCCTGTAGAACTACCCATGATCATCACGCTATTACCTTTGCCTTCGGAAATCGCGGAACATGTTTCACCGACTTTCACGATGCCGACAGCCATCGCATTCACAAGGGGATTATCGGTATAGCAATGATCGAAATAAACCTCGCCACCAACTGTAGGTACACCGAAGCAATTGCCATAATGACTGATTCCATGCACCACGCCTTTCACGAGATATTTCGTTCTGGATGAATCCAATTCTCCGAATCGCAATGAATTCAATGCGGCGATTGGCCTGGCACCCATCGTGAAAATATCTCTCAGGATTCCACCAACTCCCGTTGCGGCACCCTGAAATGGTTCGACAGCTGAGGGGTGATTATGACTTTCAATCTTGAATGCAATCGCATAACCATTACCGATATCAATGAGACCGGCATTTTCTTCACCGGCTTCAACAAGCATGCGACCACCCGATCTTGGGAGTGTTTTTAATTGCAGGATGGAATTTTTATAGGAACAATGCTCGCTCCACATCACGGAATACACACCGAGTTCGGTATAGGAAGGCGTACGACCCAACTTTTGACAAATCAATGAAAATTCATCGGCGGTGAGCCCCACTTCCTTTGCTGTTTCAACGGTTACTTCAAGTTCGGATTGCACCGATTGATTGAGATCAAGTTGTGAATGTGACATGGTTGCTTCGAGGTGTGGAAAAACTTTCTTAACATTGCAGACAAAGCGCTTCAAGACTTATGTCTTTGCTCAAAATTACGACTATGCTTCATTATGGCATAGGATTGTTTTTCCACCTCGCAGAATCTATGCAGAATGATGCACCGCCTTCATCGCAACATGAAGAAAATCAACATGATATATTGATGCAGAAAGTAGCGGGTTTGCCTACCAAACCCGGGATATACATCTATAGAAATGCTTCAAATACCATCATCTATGTGGGGAAAGCCAAAAATCTTCGCAATAGAGTCAAGTCTTATTTCCAAGACAGACCGATGGATGCCAAAACCAAAGCGCTCATCAGATATATTCATGATGTGGAAATCATCGTGACTGATACGGAGACCGAAGCGCTTTTGCTAGAGAATAACTTGATTAAGGAGTATAGACCCAAATACAATATCCTCTTGAAAGATGATAAAACATATCCCTCCATTCGCATAACGAATGAAGAGTTTCCTCGGATTTTTTCAACGAGAACAATCATTCGTGATGGAAGTCAATATTTCGGTCCTTATACCGATGGAAAATATCTCTATCATCTCCTCAAAACACTTCGTACGATTTTTCCATTGAGAAGTTGTGACTTTCCTTTGTCGAAACAAAATATCATTGCGGGGAAGTATAAAGTATGTCTGGATTATCATATTCAAAAGTGTAATGGACCTTGTGCAGCTCACGAGTCACAAGAAGAATATGGGATGCATATCAAACAGGCGATTCAATTCTTGAATGGTAAAACCCGCGAAGTGGAAAAGATGATGGAAGAGCGTATGAATAAATTCGCGGAAGATTTGCGATTCGAAGAAGCGGCAATGATTCGCAATCGACTTCAAATGCTTAGAGAGTATGTCTCAAAACAAAAGATTGTTTCCACGGATTTGATTGATAGAGACATCTTTGCAATTGCCATCATTGATGATGATGCATGCATCGTGATTCTGAATATCCGGGATGGAAAAATGGTCGGTAAAAGACATTTTTTCATCGCTCAAGCTGGTGGTAGAGAAGAGAAGGAATTGCTGAGAGTGGCTCTGGAACGCTATTATCTGGAGTCCGATGCCATACCTGAAGAGATTTTGCTCCCCATTGAAATCGAAGATGAAGACTATGACCTTAAATGGCTCAATATGAAGAAAGGCTCTACAATTGAGATTTCAATTCCAAAAATCGGGGATAAAAAGAAAGTCATCGGTATGGCAGAAACGAATGCAATGTTTTTGGTTAGAGAATTGCATTTGCAAAGAGCTGCGCGAGATCAAGCTCTACCTCGCGGGATTGCCATACTCCAACAAGATTTGCGACTTGCCCGAGCTCCAAGAAGAATCGAATGTTTTGATAATTCGCATATTCAAGGTACCGACTATGTATCATCAATGGTGGTATTCTTGGATGGCAAACCCAAGAAAAGTGATTATCGAAAATTCAAACTGGGTTCATTCGAAGGAAATGATGATTTCGCGGCTATGAAAGAAGTGGTAAGACGCAGATATGATAAAGTTCCAGAAGATCTCATGACTCTCCCTGATTTGATTGTGATTGATGGCGGAAAGGGACAATTATCCGCAGCGATGGAAATTCTTCAAGGACTCGAACACATGAAGAATATTCCTGTGATTGGTCTCGCCAAAAGACTCGAAGAAATCGTTCTGCCGGGTCAATCAGATACGATGCTGCTGCCAAGAACTTCAACTGGTTTACGACTATTGCAGGCCATACGAGATGAAGCGCATAGATTCGCAATCACCTATCATCGAACGCTGAGAGATAAAAGAACATTCCAAACAGAATTAACGGAAGTTGAAGGAATAGGAGAGAAAACCGCACAAAAATTATTGAAGCATTTTGGAGCGGTTAAAAATATCAAATCAGCCAATAGAGATGAAGTGGAGAAGATCGCAGGAAAAAAAGTAGCCGAGAAACTCTATGCATACTTTGCTGGACAAGAGAAGTAAATCAAGGATACACGGTCTCATCTTCTTTTTGCCATGCGGGATCCACAATGCAGATGAATATCAAATCACTGTCACAATGATTATGTATGCATTGCTTTGCATGAGGCGGAATATAAATTGCATCACCCGGAATCACTTCTTTTTGTTCATCATCGATATGCATGATGCCCTTTCCCTCGAGAATATAATAGACTTCACTCGTGGCAAGCGAATGCAAATGAGAAGTTTCATTCGGCTTCACTATTGCATGGGCCAAACTATATCGCAATTGAATGGTTTGTTTATCAGGATGAAATAATTCTCGGAGAATGGTATTGTCTCCGGCTATGAATTCTTCGCAAGCAGATAATGAGCGAATCAACATGTGATAATCCTAGATTGCTGAAACAAGTGCTTTTAATAAAGAAACGAGATGTGGCTCTGCGCGATTGGCCGCATGAATTACATCATCCAAAGTCACTACTTGTAAATCCTCATGATATCCTTCATCAGTGATGATGGAAAATCCTGCCACGCGCATATTCATATGTCTAGCCACAATGACTTCAGGAACGGTGCTCATTCCCACAACATCGGCACCAATGATGCGCAAGTATTTGTATTCTGCACGGGTTTCAAGATTTGGCCCTGATACCGAGACATAGACACCACGATGGACTTTGATTCCCAATTCCTTGGCATGTTTTTCAGATAATGTCAGAAGTTCTTTGTCATATGGTCTGCTCATATCCGGAAATCTTGGTCCCAATTGATTGATATTCGGACCGATGAGTGGATTGCAACCAAGCATATTGATATGATCGTCGATGAGCATGATTTCAGCGGATGAATATGCTGGATTCAATGCTCCGCATGCATTGGAAACGAGCAATGTATCAATACCCAATGACTTGAAAACACGAATTGGGAAAGTAATTTCCTGCATGGAATATCCCTCGTAAAAATGGAATCTTCCTTGCATGGCAATGATGGGCTTTTGCTCCAAAGTACCGATAATCAATTTCCCTGAATGAGATTCAACGGTTGAAATAGGGAAATGAGGTATGTCTTTATACTCGAGTGTGGCATAAATCTCCACATCATTGATGACACTTCCCAGTCCTGTGCCTAGTATGATGCCAATCCTGGGCGAATCATTCATGTATTGCTTGATATGTCGGGAAGCATCCTCGATCATTCGAAGCATATCATCAGTATGGAAAAATGAATCGCTCATTGTCTTGCCGATAGGATTGGATACAAAAATAGGTCAAGCTTACCAACCTGTCAGAGCAAATGTACCGTTGCTTCCTTCCGGACCTGGCGGGGTTCGATTTGTCATGACCGTAGGGGCTTGACCCATTACAAAAATAGGCCATTTTCTTTACTAAGCCAACATTTTCTTTGCTCGGTTACAAGAATGCACTATTTTTGTAATTCGTTTACGGCATGCGCCCGTAGCTCATCTGGATAGAGCAACAGCCTTCTAAGCTGTGGGTAATAGGTTCGAGTCCTATCGGGCGTGCTTTCAAACCCGGCATGAATTCATGTCGGGTTTTTTTATGGATATGACTATGACTGAATTCCCACCGCTACTTGATTATAGATTAGACAATGGTTTGCGTGTCATTCTGATCAAAAATGAGAAAACACCATTGGTGAATGTGACGCTTGGTTATAAAGTGGGTTCGAAGGATGATAGTTTTTCTCATAAGGGCTTCGCGCATTTTTTTGAGCACTTGATGTTTGATGGATCCAAGCATGTGAAAAGGGGAGAGTTTGATGTGTTCTGTTCCAAAGCAGGAGGAACATTCAATGCTTATACTTCATTTGATCAAACCATATATCACACCACTGTTCCTGCGCATCAATTGGATTTGGTTTTATGGCTTGAATCTGATCGCATGATGCAATTTGGTGTTCAGCAAATAGGACTTGAAACTCAGCAGAAAGTCGTCAGTGAAGAAATAAAACAGTCCGTTGAAAATCAACCCTATGGCACATGGAGAGTACAACAAGGAAAGCTTGCTTTCAATGATGAATGCTCCTATCAATGGGAAGTTCTGGGTGATAGAGCTCATATTGAATCCGCCACTTTGGAAGATGTCGCCTCATTTTTCGATGGCTATTATAGGACAGACAATGCTGTGCTTGTCATCGCAGGACATATCGAATTCAGCAAAGCACAATCATCGGTGGAGAAATATTTTGGATCATTGAAAAAACATCATGATTCAATCAAAAGAAATCCATTCTCTGAATCAATGAAGAAAACCGGGTCGATTACAATCAATGATGCAGTACCCCTTCCCGCTATTTTTGTTAGTTATCATTTTGATGGATTTTTATCCGGTAAGTCCATTCATGCCGATGTTTTGGCATCTGCATTTGCTGATGGGAAAAGTTCGAGATTGTATAATGCGCTTGTGAGAGAACAACAACTGGCTTCAGGTGTATTTTGTTATGCTGATCAGCGTGAACATGCATCTCTGTTAACTTTCTCGGTTACTTCTGCTCATCAGGGAATTGGTATTGAGCGATTGCATGAAGCATTGGAGAAAGAGATTTGGGGTATGATTCGTGAACCTCTGAATGAGCATGAATTGTCAAAAGCAATCAATGGAGCCGCAACCGGACTAGCCTATCATTTGCAAACCAATGCCGGTCTCGCAGATTTTGTGTGCAATCAAACAATGTTTTGGGATGATCCAAAAAGAGCGTTCACCATTCTGGATAAATACAAAGCTCTTGAGATGGATGAGATAAGAGGAGTATATGAGACAATTATCAAAGACAAAGAAGCAATTAGCGTAAATGTCGTCCCCGGATAATTGTCAAAGAGCAATTGCATGTACGATATATGCAAATCCATAAGCTAGAATAAACATATATACAAAAGCAAAAGCCGGCCATTTCCATGATCCGGTTTCTCTTTTTAATATCCCCATTGTGGAAATGCATTGCAGTGCATATACATAAAAGGCGAGAACTGATAAGGCGGATGCAAAGGGGATGGTTTGCTGTAGAGTATCACGCAAACTTGCATCTGAGTCGGTTGTGTCTGCGCCATATAATTGACCCATCACACTGACGAATACTTCTCTAGCGGCAAAGCTTCCAAGTACGCCGATTGTCAATTTCCAATCAAAGCCTATTGGCTCAAAAACCGGTGCTATTGCCTTACCCATTTGTCCTGCATACGACTGCTCCAATTGCATCTGCTGTTGCTGAATTTCAGGCATGGAATCAGTGAATTCCATGCGGGGAAATGCTGAGAGAAACCAAAGTACGAGTGATAAAGCAACAATGACTGTACCGGCTGATTTGAGAAAGTCTAGAGCTTTATCTGAAACGGTCACGAATAAACTCTTCAATGAGGGAAGTCTATACGGGGGAAATTCAATCAAGAAGGGAATGATATCGCCTTTGAACATGGATTTTTTCATCACAAATGCGACGAGTAATCCTGTAAGTCCACCAAGAATATACAGTCCTGCCAGTACAATCGCTTGCAATGAAAAGAATCTTCCGATAATCATCGGAGGTATGAATGCACTGATGATGAGTGTATAAACAGGTAGTCTTGCCGAGCAAGTCATCAGCGGAGCTATAAGCATGGTTGTCATGCGATCGCGATGAGATGGAATGATTCGGGCTGACATAATTCCGGGAATTGCGCATGCATAAGACCCCAAAAGCGGAATGAATGATCTGCCTTGCAAACCAAATATCCCCATGAATCTATCAACAAGAAAGGCGGCTCTAGCCAAATAACCACAATCTTCGAGTATTACCACAAAAACATTCAGTATGATAATTTGCGGTAAGAACACAATCACGGAGCCGACCCCGGCAATGAGACCTCGCGCAATCAAATCGCTGAAAAGTCCCGGAGGTAAATTCTGCAATGCCAATTGTTCCAAACTCGAAAATCCTGATTCAATCAAATCCATGAATGGGATTGCCCATGAAAAAATTGATTGAAAAAAGATTGCCATGATGATGACGAATGAGAGAATTCCGCCAAAAGGATGAAGTAGGATTGCGTCTAGTCTGCTTGTCAGTGTATCGGGTTCTTTGATCGTGAGTACAGCATTGGCAGTATTTCTTGACCAGTGCACACGATCTCGAATCTCTTCAAATATCGGTGGTACATTGGGAATATTCCATTCGCGATCTTGTAATAATGCTTGCTTCAAAGCATCGAGTCCAATGCCTTTATGACCAACAATCGGAAATACTGAAAGTCCGGTCAGGCGTTCGATCGCAATATCATCAATGACTCCTGATCTTGCTTTGACGCCATCAACCATGGTGAGGGCAATGATCATCGGAATGCCGAGTTCTGCAACTTGAGAATAGAGATACAGACTTTTCTCGATATTGGTGGCATCCATCACAAAAACAATACCATGTGGTTGAGCTATGGAAGGATGTCCTTTCTGTAAAACTTGCATTGTTAATTCTTCATCGAGCGAAGCGGCAAGCATGCTATATAAGCCGGGTAAATCCAATATGGCAATTGATTTCTCACCGGTAGAAACATTTCCTAAAGATGGCTCAATGGTAATGCCCGGAAAATTCCCCACTTTTTTTCTCATGCCGGTAAGAACATTGAATAATGTTGTTTTACCGCAATTTGGCGTGCCGACGAATGCTATGTGAGAATTGATTGTCATGCAAGAACATGGATATGTATGGTGACTGAAGCATCGGGTCTGAAGGCTATGCGCGTATGACCATATGATACTTCAACTGGTCCGCCGAATGGTGCTCTTCTGAGGAGTTTGAATTTCGTTCCCGGTAAAAAACCCATTTCATTCAATCTGCGAATGAAATCAGGATTTCCTTCTAGTGATGTAAGTATGGCAGTAGTGCCAATGGGGATATTACGCAATGTTTCTGACATTATGAATTCGATTGTCCATGATGCAGAACGATCTTCCCGAATTGTTGTCCTGAATCCATATGCTCAAATGCACTTGCGGCATCATTCAATGTGAAGATACTGTCAATCACAGGAATGATTCCATGATGTTTGCAAAAATGAAGCATCATTTCAAATTCTGCATCATTACCCATGGTGCTACCGCATATGGTGATTTGTTTCCAGAATAATCTCTGTAATGAAAGACTTGGAACATTGCCATTGGTTGCACCATAAAATACCAAACGACCACCAACTTTGATTAAACCGGTGAGTTCATTCCATTGTGAACCTCCGGCTGAATCTATGATGCAATCAAATCCCGAAGGAACAAGAACTTGAAGTTGTTTCGACCAATCTTCTTGATTGTATAAAGCTCCACCGCTTGCACCCAATGCAATTGCCTTGTCAAGTTTTTCTTGCTTGCCCGAAGTGCAGTATACCGTGGCACCGGAAGCCAATGCAAATTGCAGAGCCATGAGTGCAACTCCACCACCAATTCCAGTGATGAGAACATTATGCCCTGATCCAATCATGCCTTTTGTAAATACAGCTCTGTATGCGGTCAGTCCAGCAAGTGGCAATGCCGCGGCTTGCTCAAAAGTGAGATGATCAGGAATGGGATGCACTCGATCTGCGGGAACAGAAATGAGTTCAGCCATCGTACCTTGCGAAGGCATCCCGAGAATGGAATAGTTGGATGATTGAATCTCAGGATTCTCACCCCAATTGATATTTGGATTGATGATTACTCTTGTTCCAACCGGAGCATGTTTGGACTGTGATGCAATCACGATGCCTGAGCCATCGGATCCGGGAATAACCGGATAATGAATCTTGGCATACATTCCTTTGCCTATCCATACATCACGATGATTCAGAGCACTTGCTTGCATGCTAATGAGAACTTCGCCGGAACCGGGTATTGGAGCCGGGAAGTCTGCAATTGAGATTGGAGAATCTTTGCTTGTGATGACAACAGATTTCATTGTGGAGTCAACTCATCTTGTTTTAGATATGCAGTCACATGTTTTGAAAACATGATGAGTATCCCAACATGTAATAAAGCCACATTGAATGCCAACATCAAAGCATGTTCTAATTGCTCCACTGCATTATAAGGGAAAAACAATAATGCCAATGCAGCAGGGGCTGAAAGCAAAAAGCCATAACTGAAACGAGCATTATGATATTTCTTTACATCGAGCAAAAAGAAATGCACGCCTGAAAGAATCACGAGAGCAATGCTTTGCAATGATGGCAATTCACCATACATTGTTGAAATCAATGCCTTACTACCCGCAAAAATGAGGGTCATCACAAAGCCGGTGATGAGGATCAATCTACCTTTTAAGCCCATCGTATATTGCCTCGAATCAATATCGGGTTCATTCCATGATTAAGCTTGTTCATAAGCTTCCATTGGTGGACATGAACAAATCAAAGTTCTGTCTCCATGAGTATTGTTTACGCGTCCTATGCTTGGCCAGAATTTCTTCTCGCGAACAAATGGAAGTGGATAAGCAGCTTGCATGCGTGAATATGGTCTGTCCCATGCATCTTGCATAATGACATGCGCTGTATGTGGTGCATGCTTCAGTAGATTATTGTCTTTTGGCATCAATCCTTGTTCGACTTCTGCGATTTCTTTTCTGATTGCAATCATTGCATCGCAGAAGCGATCCAATTCTGCGAGTGGCTCGCTTTCTGTCGGTTCAATCATCATTGTGCCGGGAACAGGGAAGGAAACAGTCGGAGCATGGAAGCCATAATCCATGAGTCTCTTCGCGATATCTTCCACTTCGATATTTGCACTTTGTTTGAATTGTCGCATATCGATGATCATTTCATGACCCACGCGTCCATTGGATCCCACATACAGAGTTGGATAATGTTCATCCAATCGAGCTTTGATATAGTTGGCATTAAGGATGGCAATTTTGGTTGCATTTGTCAGACCTTTCCCACCCATCATTGCAATATATGTCCAAGAAATAAGCAGGATTGAAGCACTGCCCCAAGGAGCTGCTGAAATTGCTTGAATTGATTGCTCACCACCGGTCTTAATGACGGGATGTCCTGGTAAGAATGGTGCAAGATGTGCTTTCACGCCGATTGGTCCCATGCCGGGTCCACCGCCACCATGTGGAATGCAGAATGTCTTATGCAAATTCAAATGGCAAACATCAGCGCCGATATTATTCGGAGATGTCAATCCAACTTGTGCATTCATGTTGGCACCATCCATATACACTTGTCCGCCATATTCATGAACGATATCGCAAATCTCTTTGATGGCTTCTTCGAATACGCCATGTGTCGAGGGATAGGTCACCATCAATGCGGCAAGATTATCTTTATGCGCCAGTGCTTTTTCTTTCAAATCAGTCAGATCGATATTGCCTTGCTCATCACATTTTACAACAATCACTTTCATTCCGGCCATCACTGCGCTTGCAGGATTTGTACCATGTGCTGAAGATGGAATGAGCGCAATATTGCGATGATGATCTCCGCGACTTTTGTGATAAGCACGAATAACCATGAGTCCTGCATATTCACCTTGTGCGCCTGCATTTGGCTGTAATGACATTGCATCAAAACCTGTGATCTCGCAAAGCCATTCTTCAAGAGTTTTGAAGATCTCCGCATAACCTTTGGCTTGATCTGCTGGAGCAAATGGATGCATATCACCAAATTCAGCCCATGTTACAGGAATCATCTCAGTGGTGGAATTGAGCTTCATTGTACATGATCCCAAAGGAATCATGGAATGCACCATTGATAAATCCTTATTCTCAAGTGATTTCATATAGCGCAAGAGATCATGTTCTGAATGATACTTGTGGAATACGGGATGAGTCATGTACGAAGTAGTACGATGCAATTCTTGTGGAATAACATTGAGTGAGCCATTGATGATTGCTTCAATATTTGGTACTTCTACATTCTTAGCTTTCGCTGCAATTGCAAGAAGATGTTTGACATCATCCAATGTGGTCGTTTCATCACATGAAATGCCGAGATGATTATTTCCAATCTTGACATTCACATCGGTGCATGCATCAATAAAACGCTTTTGTACATCAGCATCAGTATTGATTGACAATGTGTCGAAAAAGTTTCCTGAATGCAACACATAGCCCAATGACTTCAAACCTTCTGCCAATACAACTGTCATTGCATGAACTCTTTGCGCTATTGCTTTGAGTCCTTCAGGACCATGATACACAGCATACATCGCCGATATATTTGCAAGCAATGCTTGTGCTGTGCAGATATTGCTGGTTGCTTTATCACGCTTGATATGTTGCTCGCGTGTTTGCAATGCCATGCGAAGTGCCACACTTCCTTGAGCATCTATAGAAACGCCGATGATACGACCGGGAATTTGTCTTTTATATTCTTCTTTGGTTGCGAAAAATGCCGCATGTGGTCCACCATAACCCATCGGAACACCAAATCTTTGTGCGGAACCAAAGACGATGTCAGCACCGAATTCTCCCGGTGGTTTGAGAAGAGTGAGTGCGAGCAAGTCGCTGGCACATGCAATCAAAGCGCCATGTTCATGAGCAGTATCAAAAAGCTGCGTAAGATCTTGAATGGAACCATTTGCGGCAGGATATTGAAGTACGATGCCGAAAATCGAACCATCCCATTGAATATCTGAAATATTGCCAATCTTGATTGTTATACCAAGTGGTTCTGCTCTGGTTTGAAGCAATTCAATTGTTTGTGGGAAGCAGTCTTCAGATACGAACAAAGTATGCGCATTATTCTCTGTAGCTTTTTTTGTTCTGGCCGCATGCATTAGATGCATGGATTCAGCTGCTGCTGTGGCTTCATCAAGCAATGATGCATTGGCAATTTCCATTCCGGTAAGATCAATCACCATCGTTTGGAAATTCAGAAGGGATTCCAATCTACCTTGCGCTATTTCCGCTTGATATGGAGTGTATTGCGTATACCAACCCGGATTTTCCAGAATATTTCTTAAAATCACTGTTGGGGTGACAGTACCATAATATCCCATTCCGATATAGGAATGCATGCGTGTATTTTGGGAAGCGATATGCTTTAGTTTCGACAATACCTGCTGTTCTGTCATCGGATCGGGTAAATTCAACTCACTGGCAAGTCTGATTGATGCCGGAACTGTTTGATCGATGAGTGCATCAATGCTCTGAACGCCGATGGTATCGAGCATATGTTGAATGTCAGAGGCTCGAGGCGCAATATGACGATCCTCGAATTTGTCGATATGGAGCAATGCAGGATTCATGAGTATTTCTATGAATGATGATGAGTATTGTTGTGATTGCTGTGAAACACAAAAATACGCATGATAAGTTCAACAAAAAAGCCGTCTCAATGGACGGCTTATGTGTATCATCTAGATTTTGTTTCTCAATGACTAACAATCATTGCTTTTGAAAACTCATGTCTGCCATATCGAAGAGAATAGAAATATGTTCCGGATGGGAGCGATCGAGTATCAATGTGAATACTTTCCATTCCCGGAAGAACTCTATATTGTGTAATTAAGCGACCTTCAGGGGAATTTATGGTTAGTACGCCTTCAGTTCCTGAATGCATCCCATGAATCGGAATGATGGTAAATTCAGAAGCAGGATTCGGAGAATTTTGTCCAAGTATGATGGATTGTCCTGCTTGCTCTGAAATCGATGTGGATAACTTTTTGAAAATTGGCAATTGTTCAAATGATCTTGGCAATGCCGAGGGGACATATAGAGTCTCTCCGGCTCCATACCATTGACCCAATAATGATGCATACACTTGTCTAAAATCATGAGTCATTGGAATATTTCCCGGACCTTGCAAAGCAGAGAGATTTGGGTTTGATCCGATGAATCCGCCATTGACTTCTGAGCCAATCACGAATAATGGAGCTGCGGAACCATGATCTGTACCCGATCCATTTGAAATTGCTCTTCTTCCAAATTCACTGATAGTCATAATACTTACGCGATTGTCTAATTCAAAAGCTTCCAGATCTCTTTGAAATGCCAATACGGCATCTGAAAATTGCTTGTGCAATGCGGCATGAGCAGTCAATTGATTTGAATGAGTATCATATCCACCGACATTTACGATATACATTTGTGTTTTTAAGCCACCCGCAATGATGCGGGCTATACCTGCAAGTCCCTGGCCAAGTGGATTATTTGCGGGATAAGTCACTTTATTTTTTGTCTGCTTCGAACCCGCTTCAATGATGCGTGTCGTAAAGATATTCGTTTGTTTGATGATTTGCCGAACATAGTCTTCTTCAATTCCGACATGAGTTGTTGGATCAGGCATATCATCAGGTTGATCCGGAACATAACTCAAATTGGAAATGGCAATTCCCATATTATTCTTCTTTCCAATCAAAGTGGAACTTAAGAATGTTCCGAGTTCAATTGCGAAAGGATCTGAAGGAAGGACATCCGGATAATCGGGATAGAGCTCTTCTAAAAATTTACCATACCAACCGCTATTGTCAAAAACATCTGCATCAGTTCCCGAAAGCCAAATATCTGTTGACCTGAAATGGGAGAAATTCTGATTAGGATAACCCACATTTTGAATGATTGATACTTTGTCTTCATCATATAATGTTTTTAATCCGACAAGTGATGGATGCAGACCCATCGTGCTATTCCCTTTAAGCTTCAATACTTCTTCTGCTTTGATGAATAACTCGCCTTCTTTTCGGAGATTATAATAATTCGAGTCAGTATATGGTATTACTGTATTGAGTCCATCATTCCCACCCGCCAATCTGATGATGACAGTAATTGCATCACTATTGACACCTGCCATTTTCATGAATTCCGAGCCCGGAGGGGCTTGAGCAAATGCTCTTAATCTAGGGAATCCCATTGACAGAGGAAGAATCATTCCCGTTGCGGCAAGTTGCTGTATGAAAGATCTGCGTTTCATGATACTCTCTCTGAATAATCAATGCAATTGATGCATGGGTTGAATGACAAGCATGCGAAGTAAATTCTTGATGCGTTCTTCGCCTTTGAACATTGGATCCAACAGATTCCACTCATATGTTTTTGCTCCCATGAGCATTGCTTCAAGATAGATGCCAAAATCTTTCTCAGTTGGATTACGATTGAGCATGAACATTGATATATCCATGCATAATTGTTCAGCATCGACTATTTCGGGAAATGACTTTGCAAATTCAAGTGCACTGAAGATGTAAAATCGAGTTTGCTTGCCATTATCTCTAAGCATGATTTTACCATCAATCACATCCAGAATGAATTTTTGTCTGAGGGATACTGTAGAAGTACTCACCCATGTTCTTCCACCTGGCCAACCTTTTACATTTGGCGGATTAAATAAAATCTCACCCAAACTGCCGAGCCGATTTGTCAAATCTCGATTTGTATTGGATGATGTTTCAAATCTGAAATCAGGTATTTGACTGATTCCCATGGAGCGAATTGACCCGATCAAGAATGAAACAGGACTTTTATACATCGCACCTATATTCTCACTGTCAAAAAAATGCGCGCTATTGAGTAAGATGTTCAAGACCGGTTTGATCTCCCAATCTTTCATGAATATCACTGCCATTTGATCGATGATATTGCGATCGGGAATATCATATACAAAAGCACGATATAACTTTTCGCAAATGAATCGTGCTATCTGAGTGCTTCTCTTCTGAAACAGAATATTGATGATGTCTGTTGCTTTCCAATTTCCTGTTTCTCCAAGAAATGTTTTTTTACCTGAATCCCATCTAAAAGAAATGAAATTTCCTTTTGTTCCTAAGTAATATGGTCTTGCACTTGCATTTGGATTTGTACTAGGCGCAATAGTCCAACCACTCAATGCTCTTGCGGCTTCACGAACATCATCTTCGGAATAATTCGGCTTATCTTCCCAATCTGTCGGACCACATGTGAAAAGCTCCATGAGTTCACGGGCATAATTCTCATTGATTTGTGTGGTATTTGCAGTTTTCTGATTTCTTATTCCATCTAGATAAACCAACATTCCCGGATCAATAGTGATTTCATTGATGAGAGTTTTGAAATTCCCTAGACAATGTTTTCGTAATAATGTTTGTTGATTGAACATCCATTCTGAAACTTGGACAACATCAATTTCAGATGTGAGTATGCCTGTCCAAAACATGACCATTCGTTCTTGCAAGTTCATTCCGGACACAGCAATTGTTTTGGCATACCATCGCGTAAGAATTTCTCTTCTCAGTATGTTTTGACTTGGAAATTCCGGATCGGATAATCCTGGAATTCCGCTACCAGCGGGAACTGCTCTGATTTGTGGCTCAGCAAAACACCAAGGTTCAATTTCTTTTGTGGAAATTGTTGCAGGTTGGAATAATCGCTCAAGTGTTTTATCAAGACCCAGTGAGAAAACCTCTCGGATTTCTATATCTTTCGGACCAATCATTGTTCTTCGTAATAAATGAGCCGCGCGTGAGTAGTCCCATGGCTGATCAGTACTGGGAATATATGGCTCCAAACCGGCGGTGGTTCTGCTGAGGTGATTGGGATATAGATCTTGTTTTGGAGCAATTTCTTCAATTGGCTTATTAGTCTTTAGCGTGAAAAGGTCTCTTCTTTTCATGAGTATTGCTCAGAGAGAGATTGGACATCATTAACGGTCATAACAAATGACTGTATATCAAGTTACAAAGAAATCAGAAGATGATGCTGATGAGAATCGTGATGATCAATCCGGCCATGATGGGAATGGCTGTTCTTTTAACGATTGCGAGTGGTGATACACCGATGAGTGCCGAAGCAAAGATCATAACAGCCGCGGCGGGCGACATTGTTCTACCGAATGCCGAACCCAATGCACTGATAGCGCCGAGATCAACCGCATGATTGATGTCAATTGCACTCATTGTAGGCAATACTCCATTGGAAAATGCCACGCTGGGAGCTGTTCCTGAGCCAGAAATTACGGCCATGCCCCAAACGGACAATGAGCCGAGTACATGTGCATATGGACCCGAATTGATGATGAAAGTTATGATGGACTGCATGAATCCAACTGCTTCCAAACCTGCAATGAAACAATTTGCAGTGATGATGAGTGATATCACATTCGCATAACCATAACCAAGACCCGAGAAGAATTCATTCGTGAGTTGAGTTATCTTTTTGAAATTCAACAATATCAAAAGGAATGCATAAAATACCATCACATGAGCCACCGGCGGTCCTTGCGGATAGAACTCAAGAAGCTGGGCAAAGAGGGGATTGCCGGGTCTGACAAATAATAATGTCAATATCGGCAATGGCGGCATGATTGCTCTCAAGATCGTTGGCTTGAACTCATCATTGACTTCTTCAGTATAGGTTAGATCTTGTTTGGGTGGACGCAAATAAGAAATCAAAACGAATATGGCCACAGCAATTGAGAAGGCCAGGATTTCATATTGAGCGAGTGAAGTCATCACTTGATTAAGAGGTGCTCCTGTGCCAACTTGAATTGAAACTACTTCGGGCTCTCCCGGATTGAATAAATCTCCGCCACCCGATGCACCAAGTACAAGTGCAGCACCCGCAATCAATGGGTGAAAGCCGGCTCCTGTTAAAATTGGAATAAGAATTGGTCCAACTGCCGCGGCCGCCGCAGTTTGACTTGGAATGGCAATATTGGTGAGGAATCCGACTAAACAACTGCCGGGAAGTAAAAACCAAGAAATCTTTTTTAGGGGAGAAATGATATAATGAACCATCGCATGATCGCAACCCGTTATGCGCAGTAGAAATGCATATCCCATCGATGCACAAATTGGGGCAATGGTCTTTCCTTCCCCCATCGACTCCTGAAATTCATTGAAGATGGATAATACATCGCCGGCGAGAATGCCGAGTAAAATACCCGCCATAAACAAAACAAAGCGTACATCCATTCCTTTTAGCAGGGCATATCCCGCCAAGATAATGATGAGCGCTCCGATGATTTCAATCATGATTCATTAGTCCGTGAGATGTGCTTCTTTGATAAGTGCAATCGGTTTTTTGATCGCAATTTTTCGGCCCTTCAGTTCAATCAGCTCGGACTTCTTGAAATCAGCCAATAATCGAATGACGCTTTCTGTGGCTGTTCCGACAATATTCGCGATTTCTTCTCTTGTGAGTGAAACATTGATTGTCTCTCCATCTTCCTCGGTGCCAAATGTTTCCAAAAGAATGAGCAATGTTTCTGCCAAGCGTTCCCTGACGGTTTTCTGAGCCAATTCCATGACACGCTCTTCGGCATTATTCAATTCATTGGCCAATATTTCCATCATTCTCATCGCCAGTTTGGGATCATTTTGAATTGTCTCAAAAAACAATTCACGAGGAATAACGCAAATATGACAATCATCCAATGCGACTGCAGAGGCAGTATATGTACCACCTGTGATCAAAGCTTTATAACCAAGAATATCGCCTGCTTTGGCAAAACGGACGATATGCTCGCGTCCTTCCTGACCATCTCTGGAAAGTTTTATCTTACCTTTGTGAATACAAAATATACCGGAGGGATATTTACCTTCTTGAAAGATGTGATCGCCATCTTTAACAAAAATACATGCCTTGGCATTGGAAAACTTTTCCAAATCCTGTATGTATAAATCTGAGAATGCCGATAGATGGAGCGAAGAGCATTGACTGCATTGCGGTGCATCTTTTACATTCAGTTGAAGCATGTTCCCCTCCTCAAAAGAACAAATTCACTGAAACTCATGGTCGGATTGGAAAGATCTTCTCACGAGGGCTTATAAGCCGGTTAGTTGCTTGTAAAATAGCATGTTTGCATAAAAAACAATGCAGAGATGCAACATATTCTTAAGTAATAATCATTTTGTGCTCAGTGTCAATTATCGCAATTTACAGTTCAGTTTCACAATTCACCAGAGAATCGTTTCCATGTTAGAATCAATTGTCGGCTATTTGCAAGGTCTTCCACTTGAGGGAATCATATTGGCCGCATTCTTATTGACTCTCATAGAAAATCTCTTTCCTCCTTCTCCAAGTGATGTTCTATTGGTCTTCATTGGTTCACTTGTCAATAGTGATCTCATTGCATATATATCCGTTCTCTTTTCAGCCACGGCCGGAAGCACTTTGGGTTTTCTCATCATGTTTTTGATTGGATCAAAAATGGGACATGTCTTTACGGATCGTCCTTCTTTTTTGTTCATGAAAAGGACTACCATATTGAAGGCAGAGGAGTGGTTTCGGAAATATGGCACGGCGCTCATCATTGCCAATAGATTCCTCTCAGGGACTCGTGCCGTAATCTCATTTGTTGCCGGGGCATCTGATGTGAGAGTTACTTCTGCCGTGATTCTCTCTGGTATCAGTGCATTGGTTTGGAATGCAATATTGCTCTATGCGGGAAATCTCTTGGGAGAACATTGGCGTGATATTGCGGCATATCTTGAAGCATATGGCAGAGCCATCACGCCAATTCTATTAATCGTTGTTTTGGGTATTGCAGGTTATTGGTGGATGAAAGTGAAGAAAAAGAAACATTGACATTATCCATGTAGCCAAAATTCGAGCAAGCGTTCTTGTTCATGGGTAATAGATTCACTTACTTTCAATGAATAGGAGATTGCCGATTGGAGTTGTACTCTCGTTTCATAGATCTTTCCATCGCAATTGGCAATGATCTCTGCTTCTTGTTCCAAACCATTTGCTTGCAAGGCCTGTAATAGCATGGATCTATTTATCATGCGTTTCCCATTCACGGAAATGATCTCATCATCTATGGCAATTCCTGCTTTATCTGCGGGTGAATCTTTTTCGACTTCTTTCACAAAAATTCTACCATGATCTTCAGCAAGAGAGCATCCAAAGAAAATGGATTGTTTTTTGGGATGAAATGGTCTGAAATCTCCATACCAATCCTGCTTGATAACTGTAATTTCCTCTTTCCATTCCAAACCAACTTCTGAGAATAGTTCTTGATAGGGTAGTTCTTCGGTTCCATTCAGCCAATCCGTGAATTCAGTGCGAATGGCAACTCCGCATACTTCCTCAATGAGATTGATGATTTGATCTTCGGTAAACCCTTTTGATCCATCTTGTTTATATAATTCCCATATTATCTTTAATGCGTGATCAAGTTTGGATTTGCCACTGGATTTTGAAATGATGAGTAGATCAAGAAGTAGAGCAACTATTCCACCTTTTGTATAGTAAGATGGGAATTGATTTTGTTGATCAGGACTCATTGCATAGAGTTTTGTCCAAGCAAGAAATGAACTGTCTTTAACAGACATGGAAAATCTACCGGGTACTCTCGCTAGTTTTCCCAAATGTGATTGGGCCAAAACGGATAGGTATTCTTCCGTGGAGTAAAAACCACATCTGAAAGAAAGTAAATCATCATAATAGGAAGTAAATCCTTCTGCAAGCCAAAGCATATGGGTGTAATTCTCTTGCTCATAATTGAATGGTCCGAGTTCAATTGGCCTGATGCGTTTGACATTCCATGTGTGGAAGAATTCATGTACAAGCAATGCCATCATTCCTTGGGCAGTCGTTTTGTCTTGAAATGCAGATGGCTCAACAGCGCTTACATTGCAACGCAAATGTTCGAGTCCTCCGCGAAGTCCTTCACTGACAAGGAGGAAAAACACATAACGATCATAGGGTAAATCACCCCAAAATGCATATTCAATTTCAACAGCTCTTTTGATCTCACCTTTCAGCCACTCCATGTCTATGCTCTCTTGCGTGATCACGGCAATTTCATGCAGAGCACCGGCAACATCAAATGATATGCACTCATGATTACCAATTTCAATCGGCGAATCAATCAGAATATGATAATTCAGAGCGCCATAGAGTGTGATGTCCGCGGTAGCATGTTCATGAATTGGGGAGAGAGCAGTTGTTATTGTTTTCCAGGAGACATTATTATGAATGGCAACATGATGAATCTCTTCCATTCTATCTTCCACATACATCAAGCAGGCCACGGGCATGATGAATGCATGATTGCGATTTACATGAGAAGTGCGAACACCTCTGTCATTTGCAAAGTATTCATAAGAAATCACGATGTCTGATTTCTCGGGATTGAGTATTTCAATCGCACTTTTCGAAAGCCATTTCCATGAAAGAAGATTGCCATGTATATCATGAATCTGTACATCATGTTGATGTGAATTCATGTCACGCACTTTATAACTTCCGGGAATCCAAACAGGACTTTTTACGATGACGATATCGGTTTGATTCCGTAGTATTTTCATTTTGATTGAAATGCAATGTCTGCTTGCATGTTCAAATGACAAGTCATAGATGATGTTTGCTGTGGTATTCAACAGTTCTATGTCTGATTGCTCTATGATGAATGGTGTATTCATGTGTTATTCTCTACTTATTGGTCAAAAAAAAGGACGCTCTCAAATGAGAACGCCCTTCATTTCAATGAAACTGCATTATTCCATTTCTTCTTTCAATTCTTGATGCCATTGTTTGTACTTGGCGCGCCATGCCTTTTTATCCGGTTGATCATCTTTATTGATGGGACTTCCGGGAGGCACAACTTTATAATCATCAGGAACGATATACGGTTCGATTGGCTCTTCTGCTGATTTGAGCAATTTGCCAATTTCACGATCATCCAATCTACGCCATGAACCGGGATGGAAATTCTTCACCGTGAGATGACCAATTGCTGATCTTTCAAAAGCCAAAGTTTCGAGACCATATTCTTTAAGAGCTGTACGAATATCGGTAGGAGTGGAAGTTCTTACTTCAAAACGAAGCCAGCAATTTCTTGTATTGACTTTCTCAAGCTCGACTTGCACGAGTTCTTCCGTTTGAGTTCTCACAAAATCCGTGATGCGTATCACTTCGTCCAATGATTGCAATGGTCTGTGCACCTTGATGCGATAGGTTTTTGAAATGTTTTGTAATTCAGATCCATAAGAACGTTTACAAGCAATGTCATTTGTGTAAATGATCATTCCGCTAGATGCAATTTCCATGCAACCAAGTGGTGCAAACCAACCAAATTTATTCTTCATCAATCGATATACGGTTGGGACGGACACCTCATTCGAGCCAGAGAAATGTCTGCCCTTGTGAACAGCGATATACATTCTCTCAAGATTTTGATTGACCGGTATTCCATTGATTTCAAACATATCGCGATTGATGCGAACGCGTGCATTCGGATTAGAAACGATTTCACCATTCACGGAAACCAATCCTTCACGAATTGCTCTCAAACAAATTCTGGGTGAACCATAATCACATTTGGAAATTGCTTTCACCAATGTGATGGGGCGATTCATTGGATTGCGATAATAATCTCCACCACCACCTCCACCACCACGATAGTCTTGCTGATAGCGATTGTCTCCATAATTCCGAGAACGCATCACTCTTTGTTCACCATATCCACCGCGATCATCAAACTGTCTGGGCCTTCTTTCATAATTATCATAGCCACCACCTGCAGGACGACCATATTGCGGACGATCTCCAAATTCACGGCGAGGTCTATAGTCTGAACGTTGCTCATATGAACGACGATTATCGAAACCACCACCGCCGCTACGGTTTTCATAACCACCGCCACCGCTACGGTTTTCATAACCACCGCTGCTGCTACGATTTTCATAACCACCGCTGCTGCTACGATTTTCATAACCACCGCCGCTGCCACGATTTTCATAACCGCCACCGCTGCCACGATTGTCGAAACCGCCACCGCTGCCACGATTGTCGAAACCGCCACCGCTGCCACGATTGTCTAGAGCGCCTGGACGGCCATATTGGGGACGATCACCATATTCACGACGAGGTCTATAGTCTTGTCTATAACCACCTGATCCACCTTCCGGAGTGCGACCATATCTAGGCTGAAAATCACGATTTTGACGATCACCACCATAATTGTTTGGACGATAATTATCTTGTGATCTATATGGTTTTTGTTGGAAATCTCTTCGCTCATAGCGATTGTCGCCATAGGAATGTCGGCGATAGTCGGGACGATCTTGATATTCAGAACGAGAAACATATTGACTGCTTCCAGATTCTCCTGAAGGTCTTTCCTCATCAGAAGGTCTGCCAGAAGAACGATATGGCGTTCTTGGTTTTCTCTCCCTTTCCTGATTACCTAATCCCGAGGCATCATCGCCTGTGGATGAATTATTCCCATCATAGGAATACATTGGTTTTTGTGATTCGGAATTCTCATTAAAAGAATTGTTATCCGAATCAGGTGTTGGATAACTCATAATATACTCACTTTGCCTCATGGCAATAATTCGCGCTATCCCTGGCGCATGTAAAAAGTAATGCAGTTGGCTTTCTGCATCCCACAATGTGTCATTACGCGTGAATAGGAGGATACGGCCCATTCATCTCTTCCGCAATGACAAGTTCGATACTAATTATGTTTCTACTATTTCAATTTCATCGAAAAATAGATCTGATTTTTCTTTTTGATGAATGTGGCATCAGATGAAATAACAATGATCTAAGCTGTTTGAGTTTCCAGATCAAATATTCATGTGAAGACATAGATCTTCTTGATTGTAAATCAGGCTCGATGCCTAAATCTTTAATCTTTTTAAGGGCTTCCAATTCCCACACGCCCTTGATTACTGTATTGCATGCCGGAATCAATTCCTGATTTGAGGCATAAAACTTTGTATACGAATCGGTTCTTGCCGTTCCAATTTCTTCAAAATCCCAAGCTGACTCACCGGATTTGAGTATTTGTTTCAGTGTTTCAATCTTCCAAACCGAAAAAACCACGGATGAACGATATACTGATCCCGGTGAAATCTCACTAATGAAATCATCGATTTGCATATCTCCTTTCGGAGTTGGGTTTAGCCGAAGATAATTCCAATCTTCTCTAATACATTGTTCAATCAAAGAATGAATCGTTTGCGAAGCAACAGGATTTACAAGGAATAAATCTTCGATATACAGTAAAACATGACTACAGGATATTTGTTCAAGTGCTAACAGGAGATTGTCGGACCAAGATACATCTGTACCGGTCAATATGGATGTGACATTCGGAAAATCAACTCGTACAGTATTGGATAAGAGATAAACCGGATATGAACAGTCATTCCAAAATCTTCTGAACAAGGTTATGCATGGTCCCCATAAATCCTTGTATTTGTCACATGATACGATAAGCACGGCACAATTGCCTTGAGTATCGGGGTGTTCCATGTGATTCGTTCTCATATTTTGACTGCAAATCTACAAAAAACCTTGAATAATCGGATGCTATTGGTCTGAATTACTTTTTACCCACAAAAAACAGCGCAGATTGCAATTGCTCCACTTCATTTTCCCAGTGATATTTGCTCAAAAATGCCTGATGACCTCTTTCGGACATCGTTTGAATATCTGCTTCCATAATGCGCTCAATCATGAGTGAAATGTCCTCGGGACTTGAGCATGGACCATAGATTCCGGCTCCTGTTTCATCCAAAAGGCGTTTCATGGGTTGTAAACCCGATGAAATGATAGGTTTGCCACATGCCATATAGTCAAATGCCTTATTTGGCAAAGTGAATTGTCTGAATTCTTGCTCGGCATAAGGCAATATCCCGATATCAGTTCTATTGTAGAGAACTGATAGATCCTTCGCTTTATATGGTCCGGTCAAGTGAATTCTATCTCTAGATGATACTGTTTGGACAAGTCTTGAAACATCATCGAATGTTTCACCTGTTCCGGCTAGCAATAATGTGATATCAGGGAATCGTTTTGCGGCAATGTCGAATCCCAAAACCAAGTTCTCCAAATTTCTTTCAAGCGTGAAATAACCGTGATGACCAAATGAGATGGGCGGAATATTGCATCTTGGAATCACATCATTGAATATTGACTTCTCAGGGGTATTGTGAACTATGAAAAGCGCTTCTTTTGGGTAGGAATACTGACTTTGCAATCTTTGATTTTGTTCTTCACAAACAGTTATGATTGCATCTGCATGTTTCACTGCATGAGATTCAATCAATTCCGGGAGTGGAAGTGTGTGAACAAGGAATCTGGAGAGTGGATTTTGACTGTATTTCTTCCATTCGCGCATTGCTGCAGGATAGTGCTCAGCCATGTCCAAAATAATGGGAATGTTTCGACCCTTTACGGCTTTTGTGCAGGACAACATTGGAATCATCTCTCTACAGATGATGATATCCGGTTTGAAATCATGAACAAGATCTTTTATCGCATTTGTCCAGATTGGATTGCCAGGAAAACAAGTGGCTAAGCGCTTGTCTTTTCCAATGCGCGAAATAAGATAACCCTGAGTGGTTTCGCGAATGAGATCCTCGCCCGACCATTTGCATGCAATGATGACGCGATGTCCCATATTCACAAGTGCAGAGCATATTTTCTCGGCTCTAATTTCCTCAGGAACTTTTGCATTAACTACATATAAAATGGTCTTGGATGTCACGATGTCAAGACTCCGTCCACACACCCATGCCGGCGAATTTTTCTCTTCTTTCTTGCACCAGTGTTTCGAGGTCTTTGGACATGAGTTTGTTCAGTTCTTCCACGAAAATGTTTTTGAGTGTTTCAAACATGTCAATCGGCGCGCGATGCGCTCCACCTGTGGGTTCCGGAACGATTCTATCAATGATGCCGAATTGTTGCAAATCCGGAGCGGTTAATTTCAATGCCTCAGCGGCTTGTTCTTTGAAATCCCAACTTCTCCATAAAATACTTGAGCAAGATTCAGGTGCAATCACTGAATACCATGCATTTTCAAGCATCAATACTCTATCTCCTATGCCAATGCCAAGCGCGCCGCCGGAAGCACCTTCTCCGATGATGCAGATGATGATTGGCGTGCGAAGACCTGACATAACGAGTAGATTATCCGCAATTGCCTGCGCCTGTCCTCGCTCTTCGGCTTCGATTCCAGGAAATGCGCCGGGTGTATCAAGCAAACAAATGACAGGTACATTGAATTTTTCAGCCAAAAGCATGAGTCTTTTCGCTTTGCGATAACCCTCAGGATTGGGCATGCCGAAATTTCTGTGAAGATTCGATTTCGTATCTCTACCTTTTTGGTGTCCAATAACCATTACAGGCATTCCATCCAATCTTGCCAATCCCCCAACAATTGCCGGATCATCACGATAACCACGATCACCATGTAATTCGGTAAAGTCCGAAAAAGTGAAGCTCAAATAGTCGAGTGTATATGGTCTTTCCGGATGACGAGCTATTTGCACTCTTTGCCAGCGTGTGAGGTGTGCATAGACATTGGTGCGTAACTCTTCAATATTCGCTTCCAATTCAAGGATTTGCGATTCTATCTCCTGAGCATTTGGAAGACTGCGCATTTCGCTGACTTTCTGCTCAAGCTCTATGATTGGTTTTTCGAATTCAAGAACGAAGTTTGAAGCCACGTAAACCTTTCCTTACAAGATGTTTCAAGAGTATCTCCAAGTCAAGACCGGGAGTGTGATAACGAATATAATGAGCATCCAAATCATGAATGGCTGTTTTGGACATCATTTCTGGATTTCCAATGAGTGCCAATCCTGTCATGCCGGGCAAAGCGTCCGGAAATGATGCATCTCTTTGATACACTCCAACGATGCTGATCCGACCAAAAATGACATCCATTAGTGTCTTTAGAAAAACAAACGGCTTGTCGGACAACAAAAATACGAGTGGTAGGCCAAGACTCAAAAAGAAAAGGGAAAGAGTGATATCTCCGATTCTTTTGATGAGGCGATGTCTGAAGAGTCTGAGATTGACAATCGGTATGTCTGGCGATATACCTGAAATGTCTTCGGCAATATGAGAAACAATCACATCATCATATTCCTGCACTGCATGAATACGCACATTTTGTGATTGCAATTTCATGGATAAAGTCATGATTTGATCAGAATCTATATGCTTGTCGATGATCAAGACTTCATCAATTGAATGATGGGCAATGATGGACTCCAAAGCCGAGAATTCTCCCAATAATGGGATATATGTTTGTTGTGGATCATTTGAATTCATCAAAATCCTACCCACAATGATGGCATTATGGGTGTCAGCGGTATTCAAAGCATCTATGATGTCAGATTCATGCTCATTCCAACCGAGAATCATGACTCTTTTATCTGCCTTTTTGCCTTTAATTGTATGATAAGCATGCCAAAGAAGTCGTACGATTATTGAAATGCACAATGCAAAACCCATCGACATCAGTAATACACCGCGACTGAATGCAAAATCTTTGAAGAAGTATGTGAGAGAAGAAAGGATGAAAAATGCCGCGAAATATCCCATAAGTATCGGCCTGACCTTCCCCCCATGTTCGAAATATGCTCCGGAGATGAGTAGTGAACCGATGGTTACTGATATCATTGCAATGAATACAGTAGGATATGCATAGTCGGGGAATGCAAATGGATTCCCAAATCTTATATCCGTTGCAAAAAGCAAAGAACCAATGATGCTGAAGATGTCAAAAAACAATAGAAGCATATCGCTGAAATGTTTTTCAAAGGTAGCAAGTATTGCTCTTGATTTGATGCCGATTTTGAGGAAAAACAGAAAGAATCTTGAGCTTCCAAAATGCTTTTTAGCAAAAATTTCCATCGCATCATAAAATACCATGATTTCATTCATGGAGCTTCTTCTTGAACTTTCTCCCTTGAAATGAATGATGGTGGGTTCATGATAATACCGGATATCCCATCCAAGTTTTTTCACTCTGTGACAGAGATCGAGATCTTCTCCGTACATGAAAAAATCGGTGTCGAAACCTCCTGATGCAAGCAATGCCTCGCGTCTGCAAAACATGAATGCGCCAATCAAGGCATCCACATCATAGGTTTCCATTTCACTTTTATATGTGAGATTATATCGTGCAAAGAGAGGAGATTTCGGAAAGAGAGATTGCAAGCCAAATAATTTGCAAAATGATGCCCATGGTGTCGGTAATCCTCGCCTGCAAGCAAGTTGAAAAGTGCCATCCGCATTCAATACTCTACAACCCGCAATGCCGGTTTTGGGCTCTTTGTCCATGAATGATATCATCATTCGTATGGTGTCTTTTTCAATCAAAGTATCAGGATTGAGAAGTAGAATATATCTGCCTTTGGCCTGTTCTATCCCGATATTGTTTGCTGCGCCAAAGCCGATATTTGTATCCAGCCATGTATAAGATGCTTCAGGAAACTTTTTGGGAAGATAGTCTTTGGATCCATCTTGTGAATCATTATCAATTATGATGATTTCTGATTCCATACCATCAAGCGCATTGCGCAGGGAAGAAAGACATTGCGCAAGGAAATCCTTGACATTGTAATTCACGATGATGATGGATATATCCATTTAGGGGCACTTTTGATTGACTTCTATTGCGCAATAATATGGAATTATCGCCATTTTCAGGGAGAAGGAAGTATTCCGTGGAGCAAAACCGTAAATTGCATTTCACAATTTATCGGAGTCCTTCTTTGTCGAATCTCGTATCAGATCAAACCACGCTCTTTATTACATGTCCCTTAAAATTTGCCCCATTTCTTGAGAAAGAAATATGCTCGCTGGGTTTTACCCCCATTTCGGTTTCAGATGCAGGTGTGAGCATCAAAGGGAGCATTCGAGAGGCAATGGCGATATGTCTGCACTCAAGAATCGCATCGAGAGTGCTTTTGCAATTGAAAGAATTCTATATACGAACTCCGATGGATATGTATAAAAGCGTGTATTCAATCCCATGGGAAGAAATTATCCCTGATGATGGATATTTTTCGATTGTGACTTCGATTGACACCAGAACTATTACAAATACTCATTTCGCAGGACAAAAATGCAAGGATGCCATTGTTGATCGCATTCGGAAGCATCGCAATAGAAGACCGGACTCCGGTGCGGAAAAAGACAAAACCGTGCTCTTTTTATATTGGCATGACAATAAAGGGGCTATTTATATTGATATGTCAGGCACTCCACTGCATCGCAGAGGGTATCGCTTGAACCCATGGCAAGCTCCAATGAGAGAAAATCTTGCTGCGGCAGTGATATCCGCCACAAAATGGGCACCATATTCCATGCCATTCGTAAATCCCATGTGCGGCTCAGGTACACTTGCCATAGAGGCCGCTTTGATGGCATCGGATACAGCGCCCGGTTCGCTTCGTAAGAATTTCGGTTTTATGCATGTGTTTGGATACGATAAGGAATTTTGGCGACATTTGCTTCTCGATGCCATGAATGCCAGAAGAGAATGTGACTCTCCTCGCATTTTTGCATCAGATATTCATCCCGGAGCCGTGAGAATTGCCCGTGAAAATGCAAAAGAAGCGGGAATCGAAGAGTGGATACAATGGTCGGTGAAGGATGTTCGAGACATTACATTACCTGAAAATCCAGGTATCATCATCATGAATCCGGAATATGGTCAAAGACTTGGGACTGAAAAGACCCTGGAGGATGAATACCGCGAAATCGGTGATATGTTCAAAAAGAAATGTTCCGGATGGACCGGATATATATTCACGGGCAATCTTCAAGCTGCAAAATCAATCGGACTTCGTACTTCAAAAAGAATTCCGTTTTTCAATGCCGATATTGAATGTCGATTGCTGGAATTTGAACTCTATAAAGGGACCAAAGAGTAATTACTTTCTTCTTTTGAGTCGAAAGATGATGAGCCCAATAATGGCATAACCCATAAACCATGCGCCCCGATATGCAAAGGTTTGTATAGTATTTATGGTGGGTTGAATATTGCTCTTTCCATCTCCTCGCATGATCGGATTCATCCAAAGGATTGAAGATTCAGAATGGATTTTGACCCGAATATAGGTGTCTGAATTTCGAAGAGTATAGCGCGTGGACTTTATATTCGAATCACTTTGCATGAGCTTGCCATTTTGACCAATCATTTCGATGTTCTTGGCGGTATCACTCAGAACAATTAAAAGTGCGGTATCTGCTTCGATGGAATATTGTAAAGGATATATTCCCACCTGACCTCTTTTGCCGGTCACTCCAAAAGCTCTTCCTTGTTTTAATGATTCCGTCAATTCTTTCCTATCGGCTTTACCATTAGCATGTATCATTGTCCAGCAAACCCCTGTTTCACCATCCGCCATGGCATTATGAGTGTCATCATCACCAACTATCCAAGCCGGATATCCCGCTGAAAGAGCGGAATCCCATTGAATGTCCGAAATTCTATAATGATTCAATACTTCGATGCAATCATAATTGGATAGATACTTGAAATCATCGGCATCAAAACTTCCACGAAATTTTGGATGTGCGATTGCGAGAACATCGACTGTGGGTTTAATTCTGTCAAGCATCGTTTGTTTATGATGAATGCTTTGTCCGAAGATGAAATCCAGCCAAGTGACGGAATTGGCTCCGATGCAGACATGATGTCTTTTCCATATATTATATCCATGTTCATAACATGGAACATAGCCGGGCTTTTGATTGAATTTGGAATCGATGAATTGATAATTGGATATTCCCACGCTATGATAACCCAAAGAGCGATAGACGCTATCAAATACTTCATGATCCGAATGGCCATCAGTGAATTGTCCCCAAGCTTTTGTATGACCATGAAAATTCGATTTCTTCCAAACTGTAGTATCAGATATTTGGAGATATTGATAGGGGTTTTGCCATGTTTTTCCTGAAAATGGCTTTCTTTCAGGGAAATCATAGATATTGGTGAAGAAGGCATAGGGAAGTGTTGTAATGAATAGTATGCTCATTAAAACAATGAGCAAACCTAGTCCCAACTTTGCAAGGAATCCGAGTATTTTGTTCGCGGGCTTTTGCATAAACTCTATTTTTGTCCTGAATCATACAGACATTTGAAATCAATCCATGCTGCATTCAAAGAAAATCGTGATTGTTCTTCCGGCCTATAATGCCGCAAAAACACTTGAGCAAACCTATCGTGAGATACCATTCGACATCGTTGATGATGTGATTCTTGTTGATGATGCCAGTCGTGATCATACCATAGAAGTTGCGAAAACTCTTGGCATCAAGCATATCATCAAGCATGAGCAGAATAAGGGATATGGAGGCAATCAAAAAACATGTTATGCAAAAGCATTGGAACTGAAGGCCGATGTTGTTATCATGTTGCATCCTGATTATCAATATACTCCTATGCTCATTCCTGCGATGGCAAGCATCATTTCTCAGGGTTTATATCCTGTCGTCTTGGGCTCACGCATACTTGGTAAAGGTGCTCTCAAGGGCGGTATGCCCATATATAAGTACATTGCCAATCGTGTGCTTACATTGATTCAAAATATTCTGGTTGGAGAAAAACTCAGTGAATATCACACGGGATATCGGGCATTTTCTCGAGAGGTTCTTGATTCCTTGAATCTCGAGGCGAATTCAGATGATTTTGTATTTGATAATCAAATGCTTTCACAAATCATTTATGCGGGATTTCCAATTGGTGAAATCACATGTCCCACCAAATATTTCGCCGAAGCCTCGAGTATCAATCTCTATCGAAGTTCAGTATATGGTATGGGGGTTTTGCTTGTTTCATTCAAGCATTTCCTGCAACGCATAGGATTAGCAAAATTCGCCATTTATGCCGGCAAATGATCAGGCTTCGGGTCTCATGGTCGGGAAAAAGAGTACATCTCTGATTGATTCCTGACCAGTGAGCAACATAACCAATCGATCTATACCGATGCCGAGTCCTGCGGTTGGTGGCATTCCGACTTCGATTGCCTGTAGAAAGTCTTCATCCAATACCATGGCTTCCTCATCTCCGCCTGCTCTGTCAAGAGCTTGATCTTCTAGTCTTTTGCGTTGATCAACCGGATCATTCAATTCAGTAAAGCAATTCGCGATTTCATTTCCATTGATGAATAACTCAAAGCGTTCGACGAGTCCTTCTTCACTGCGATGTGCTTTTGCAAGTGGTGACATTTCAACGGGATAATCCATCACGAATGTGGGTTGAATGAGATGATGCTCCACTTTTTGCGAGAAGATTTCATCGAGAATTTTCATGGCCGTTGCATCCGAGGCAACCTCAACATTGAGTGATCGTGCGGCTTGCAAGAGTTCGGCTCTATTCAATCCACGAAGATTCATCCCCGCATATTCTTGAAACAGATCGAACATTTTCGCTCTTCTAAAAGGCTCCGAGAATGAAATCTCATGCTCTCCAATCATGATCTCTCTTTTGCCAAGTGCTTTGTCTGCAATGGTTTGGAAGAGATCTTCCACCATGTCCATCATCCAGTAATAATCTTTGTATGCAATGTAAATTTCCATCATGGTGAATTCGGGATTATGGGTTCTGTCCATCCCCTCATTTCGGAAATTCTTGCTGATTTCATAGACGCCTTCAAATCCACCAACGATCAATCTTTTGAGGTATAATTCAATTGCGATGCGCAAATACAAGTCAAAATCCAGCGCATTATGATGCGTGATGAATGGTCTTGCGGATGCACCTCCATAGAGTGGTTGCAGGATGGGTGTTTCCACTTCCATCCAGCCATGATCATCGAAGTAGCGTCTCATTGCACTGATGATCATCGATCTTTTTTCAAAAACATGACGAATTTCGGGATTAACAATCAGATCCACATAACGCTTGCGATAGCGTAATTCTTTATCGGAAAAAGCATCATATACAATCTTATTGCCTTCTGCATCGGTTTCTTCCTTGGCAATTGGGATTGGTCTCAGTGATTTTGTGAGCAATGCCGCCTCGCGAGCATGCACGCTGATCTCACCCATGCGGGTGCGAAATACATAACCTTTGATTCCTATGATATCCCCTATGTCCAGCAGATTGATACAAGTATAAAAATCAGGCAATTCATCTTGTTTTACATAAATCTGAATTCGGCCTTGTTGATCTTGTATGGTTGCGAATGTTGCTTTTCCCATCTTTCTGATGGCCATGATTCTCCCAGCAACAGATACATCTGAGAATGTTTCGGGATGTTCATCAGAATAATGGGAGTGAATCTCCAGAGAGGAATGAGTTCTTTCGAATACATGTGGATATGGGTCAATTCCCCGACTTCTCAGTTCATGTAATTCTTCAAATCTTCTTTGTTCTTGATCATTTCTGCTATATTGACTCATGAAAACACTCTTTCTTGGTAAAATTTCGCGTAAAAAACTGTTCAAATCTACATAATTCACAGAGGATTTCATGAAATCCATAGGAATTATACCACAGTAATTTCGTAAGTTGCGGGCCGTTGAAAAGTCTGTGATCAAATTTTTCGATCACTATTAATGCATCATCTCATAGGTCGTATTTGGAAAATACATCATCGAATAAAGGGGCGGGAGATTCCCAAAACAGGCCCACACAAAGCAGTGGACCGATGCGTTCTCAATCTTCTTCACCCAGTGGAGGATTTCGTGGTCCAAGGCCACCGATGTCAGGTTCAAGGCCTCCCGGTCCTCGTCCTTCGGGTCCTCGCGGTCCTAGAGATCGTGACCAAATGCCTGAAAAGCAGCGTAAGAATCGCATCAATGAGGAAATCCGCGTACCGGAAGTCAGAGTCGTTGATGAAGACGGAGCCATGCTTGGAGTAATGGCCACACGCGAAGCGATTGAATTAGCTTATGAGAGAGAAAAAGATTTGGTTGAGATAGCTCAGCAGGCGAATCCTCCGGTGTGTAAGATCATCGATTATGGAAAATTCGCATATGAGCAACAAAAAAGAGAAAAATTAGCCAAGAAGGCACAGCATCATGCCCAATTGAAGGAAGTTCGATTTAAATGGCGTACGGATACCCATGATTTCGACTTCAAAACAAGGCATGCTCGTGAATTTTTGGGTGAAGGACATAAAGTAAAAGCCACTGTGATGTTCAAAGGTCGTGAGATCATGCATCAAGGAATCGGACTTGCACTCTTGGAGCGCTTTGTCGCAGCCCTAGAGGATTGTTCTAGAGTAGATCAAGCAATTCATCCTGAAGGCAGAACATTGTCGGTGATTCTTGCACCTGATAAGGTGGTCAAGAAAACCAAAAAAGAAAAATCTTCAGACGAAGAATAAAAGAAGGAATGACTTTGCATGAAGTCATTTATATTTTTTCACAATTTCAGGTGTGAACAATGCCTAAAATGAAAACGAATAGTGGTGCGAAGAAGCGCTTTACACCGACAGGATCTGGTAAGATTCGTCGCAATCGCGCTTTCAAGAATCACATTCTGACCCATAAGTCACGCAAGCGTAAGCGTAATTTGCGTCAATCGGCACTCGTTAATGTTGCCGACGAGCAAAATATCAAGCGTCTGCTTTGTCTGCGCTAAAAAGCGCATCGCATTTCTTATGAAATGCATTTGGTTGGTTCATCGGGATTTAGCGAAGCTCCCCTTTGACCGCTTTTATTCAACAATTCATGTAGGAGGGCATCATGCCACGTTCCACGCATAAAGTAGCATCGCATCGCCGCCGTCGCAAGTTTATAAAACTTGCCAAAGGTTATTGGGGCGCGCGTAGCAAAGTTTGGACAATTGCCAAGAATCATATCGAGAAAGGTTTGCAATATGCATACCGTGATCGTCGCAATAAGAAGCGTACATTCCGCAGATTGTGGATTGTCCGTATCAATGCAGGCGCTCGTTTGAATGGCACAACTTATTCACGCTTGATGCATGCACTCAAGCAAAAGAATATATCCATCAATCGCAAGGTATTAGCCGATTTGGCAGCAAATCAGCCATCCATTTTCAAGCGCATCGTGCGCTCGGCAATTGGATAATCTTTGTGATTTCCGTATGTTCGAGGCGTTCTTAGGAACGCCTTTTTTTATGTTAATACATCATGATTCCAATGATTGAAACCATATCCGAATTACGAAAAGAGATAGAACTCGATCTACAAAGCATCAAAGACCCTGCTTCTTTGGAAGTCTTCAGACTCAAGCATCTTGTCAAGAAAGGAACAATTCAAGCACTGATTGATGGTATGCGTGCAGTTCCCAAGGAAGACAAGCCTGCAATTGGAAAAGTTCTCAATGAATTCCGTCAATTTGTTGATGAATCATTTGCTCAGGCAAAAGAGGATATTGAGCAAAAGGATGCCGGAGTGGATTCTATTGATGTGACATTACCGGGAAGAATCCCGACATTGGGTCATGTGCATCCCATTCGAAAAACGCTTGATCGTATCACTGAGATTTTTGTCGGCATGGGTTTTTCGGTCGCAGAGGGTATTGACATCGAAGATGATTATCATAATTATGAAGCATTGAATTTTCCGGCAGATCATCCTGCGCGTGATATGCAGGACACCTTTTTCATAGATGATCCGCGCGGTGATATCATGTTACGGTCCCATACCTCACCTGTGCAGATTCGCATGATGAAACATCATGCTCCGCCAATCAGATCCATCATGCCGGGAAGAGTGTATAGAAATGAAGCTGTTACAGCTCGTTCCCTCGCTGAATTTCATCAGATTGAGGGTTTGTATATTGATAAAGGTGTGACTTTTGCTGATTTGAAGGGAACAGTGATTTCATTTGCAAAGCAGATGTATGGTGAACATTCGAAATTTAAATTCCGTCCATCATATTTTCCATTCACTGAACCAAGTGCAGAGGTTGATATCACATGTTATCTCTGTTCCGGTAAGGGTTGCAGAGTTTGCAAGCATTCCGGATGGCTGGAGATTTGTGGTTGCGGAATGGTACATCCAAATGTGTTGAAGAATTGCGGAATCGATCCTGAAATATATTCTGGTTTTGCATTCGGATTCGGCATAGAGCGTGTAACCATGCTTGCAACTGGAATTGATGATATTCGCGCACTCTATGAGAATGACATGCGCATCTTAAAACAATTTTAGGATTCGACATGAGCATTATCATTGCTGATTCCATCATAAAATCATATTCCATGCATTCGATGCATGATACTCCTGTGTTGAAAGGCCTCTCATTGACAATTGAGCAAGGTGAGTTCATTGCATTTATGGGTCCTTCCGGCGCCGGAAAAAGTACGCTACTCCATATCCTCGGATTACTCGATTTTCCGGATTCCGGCTCTATTCAATATGAATTATCCGGGAATGTCTTTTCTCAATCATCGATGAAGAAAGGAAAATCCGCAGAGTTGAGGAATAAGCATATCGGCTTCATTTTTCAATTCCATCATTTATTGCCCGAATTCACTGCTTTGGAGAATATCATGATGCCGGCATTGATCGGTGGAATGGCAATGACAAAGGCAAAGAGTAAGGCAATGACATTGGCTGAACAGGTTGGTATGTCACATCGAATTGAGCATCGACCTTCTGAATTATCCGGTGGAGAACAACAACGCATAGCAATAGCAAGATCTTTGATGAATGATCCTGAAATTATCATCGCGGATGAACCGACTGGAAATTTGGATTCAGCAAATACGATTGCAGTATTGGAATTGATTCGAAAGATCAGACAAGAGCGATCACTCACTTTACTCATAGCCACGCATAGTATGGATGTTGCGAGAATGGCTGAAAGAATCATCACGCTTCGAGATGGAGTTATTTCATCGGAAGTTCGCACGCAAGCCAATACTATGCAATCCTGATTTCATGAAAGACTTAGCTTCCAATATCGCTTTCTATATTCGCGCCTTTCTGATTGTAATTGCAACCATTGTGTATTCTCTTGTTGCTCTATTCCTGGGAATGATCGGTATTAGATCCGCATATTTTTTCTGCTCCAAGAATTGGTCTTCCTTATTATTGAAACTCGCCGGAGTTACAGTCCATGTTCATGGCTTGGAACATCTCTATCCAATGCAAAGCAGAATATATGTAGTGAATCATTCAAGTTATTTCGATATACCAATTCTAATCGCATCAATCCCGGATACTGTTCGCTTCATGTATAGAAAAAACCTTGAACGAATTCCTTTTTTTGGTTGGGGTCTTGCTCGCTCTCCATTCATCGGCATTCAAAGAGAAAAAGCAAGAGATGCAATGAAAGGTATTGAAGAAGCAGTGAAGTCCATCAGTATAGGTGAATCTGTCGTGATCTTTGCAGAAGGTACAAGATCCAAAGATGGAAAACTCTCCGCTTTCAAGCGTGGTGCATTTCTGCTGGCATCTAGATCCGGAAAACAGATCGTCCCCATTGCTCTTGCCGGTGCGCATAAAATCATGCCTAAGGAAAGTAAAAGATTTTACCCAGGTGAAGTGAACTTGACAGTTCTTCCACCTTTTGAGGCAATGAAAGACATGGATAAAGAATATGAACTACAATTGCAGGATAATGTCCATTCTGCCATAAATGCGGTATTGCCTCTCGAAATGAAGTCACTAAACAAGCAACAGATATGAGCAAAGATTATACATGGCTTAAAGGATTCGCAACGATTATGTCGAAACCCCATCAAGCCGGATTGAATGGAAATTCCGAACCACTCAAGTCAATTGTCTTTGCGGGTATGCTTGAAACTGTAGCAACTTTGTTCATCACTTGGTTGCATAGAAAAAGTCCGGCATTGATTGATGAGAATATAGCCATGATGCAGCCATGGATGAAGAATGCGGGTGCTTCGCAGAAAAATACACTCACATCTCTCCCATTTGATCAGGCATTGCTTTCAACACTCACGATTTCATTCATCGGTATCTTGGGTTTTGGATTTGTCATGTGGGTAATTCATTGGGCGATGACAAAAGAGAGTAAAAAACTCTATGAAATCACAGGGATATCTGCATATGGTTCGAGTATATATGCAATTGGCACTTTGATTACAGGTATCATGTCCTTTGCTTTTGGATCTTTGCAATGGGGACCACATTTGGGAGTGTTCATCAATCCAATTGAACATCCTTTTCTCTATGCAATTCTTGCAAGAATGAACATTTTCTTCCTCGCTTCCTATTCAGCATCAGCTTTTGCAATGATCGGTTATTCTCATATAGAACCTAAATATGGAAAAATTGCATCCATCATTGCGATACTCTTAGTGCTATCTTGGTTTGCTCTCTTTACATCAATTGGTGCATTGTATACTTCTTGATGCTTAAAGAAATCATAATTCGATAGAAACTGCCTGAATTGAAAAGTATATTTGCATTCAATATTTCAATAATGTACAAAATCATATGAATATAGATGAATCTGAGGAATTTGAATTCGAAGAAGCAATCGAAGAAGCAATCGAAGAAGTGGATACTCTCATTGTTTCAGATATTCATCTGGGTTCCGAAGTTTCCAGATCAAAACAATTATTGGATGTCATCAAGCAATTCCAATTCAAGAGATTGATTTTGAATGGTGATGTATTTGATGATTTGAATTTCAAGAGACTCAGTAAAAGTGATTGGAAATTTCTATCGTATATCAGAAAAATATCCGGACATAAGATTGATTCTCAAGTCACTTGGGTCATTGGCAATCATGATGGTGTGGCTGAAATCCTTTCCCATCTGCTGGGTATTGAAGTACTGGAAGAATATGTGTGGGAATTTGAGAACAAGAAATATTTGGCTTTGCATGGACATCAATTTGATTCATTCATCACTGAAAATGCAAGATTGACCGATATCGCATCATATCTCTATCTGCTTTTGCAAAAAGTTGATTCTGAGCAACAACAATTGAGTCGATGGGTGAAGAGAACGAGTAAAAAATGGTTGCAATTGTCTGATTCAAGTGCCGATTCCGCTATTGCATATGCAAGAAAGAAAGGCGCGCAATTTGTCTTTTGTGGACATACCCATATACCTTTGCTCAAAGAGCATAATGGTATTCTATATTGTAATTCAGGTTGTTGGACAGATCGTCCATCTCATTATATCACCATTTGTTCTCGACATGGCATTCAATTGCGAGAATGTTATTGATGGCAGACATGAAATTATATCCACTTCTTTTTACTCAAGTGCTTCTCGAAAAAGTATGGGGAGGACATTCCATTCATCAATGGAAATATGGTGTGAAAACACCTGAAGCAATTGGTGAATCTTGGGAAATTCACACAAAGAATATTGTAAGCAATGGTGCATTTGCTGGAAAAACTCTGCAAGAAGTAATAGATAGTTATCCTCTTGAAATGACGGGAAGAAGTGAGTCAATTGAATTTCCTTTGCTTGCCAAAATACTCGATGCTCAAGAATGGTTATCCGTTCAAGTGCATCCCGATGATGAGCTGGCTTTGGAATTGGAAGGAGAGTCCAGGGGTAAGACTGAATGTTGGTTCATACTTTCCGCAGAAAATGATGCAAAGATTCAATTTGATTTGAAAAATGGGATAAGCATTCAAGATTATGCTGATTCCATAGAGCAAGATAAACCAACTGAGCAATTGCAGTTTATGAATGTGAAATCGGGTGATGTCATATTTGTTCCAGCGGGCACGGTGCATGCAATCGGCCCCGGAATACTTCTCTATGAATTACAGCAAACCAGTGATACAACATATCGACTCTATGATTGGGATAGACCGGGTTTGGATGGAAAACCAAGAGAATTGCATATCGAAAAAGGTTTGAAATGTAGTAGGCCCGGAGCCGGAACATTCCCTTATCATCAATACCCGATCATTACAGATGATCATGGTAATAGCATGCAAGCATTAGTGAATGAGCAGTATTTCAAGCTTGATAAAATCACTCTCGGATCACAGCCATTCGATTGTTCGATGAATCATCGAGCAAAGTTGATTACAAATATTGGAGAACATGATGTGCATATTCTCCATGATGAATCAATCGAAGCTTTACCAAAAGCACATTCGGCATTTTTGCCGGCAGGAATGGATAAAGTCAGATTATACTCTCCGGATGCATATGCTAAAGTTCTGATTGCAAGTGAGCATGCATCCTGAATTGTATTTATTGGTTAATTTGCATGCCATAAGTAATCCTTCGGACCAACATGAATCCCCTCATTTTAGACGGCAAATCACTCGCAAAACGCATTGAACAAGAGCTTGCTCAAAGGACGCAGGCATTGCTTGCCCATGCACCGGGAAGAATTCCAATCTTAGCCACGATTCTAGTTGGTAATGATCCTGCCAGTGCAACATATGTCAAGATGAAAGGCAATGCTTGCAGGCGTATTGGCATGGATTCTCGATCAATTGAATTACCTGAGCATACCACAACTGCAGAACTCAAAGCAGTTATAAATGAATTGAATTCTGACCCCGATGTTCATGGCATCCTTTTGCAACATCCCGTTCCTCATCAAATAGATGAAAGGCATTGTTTTGATTCGATTGCATTGGAAAAAGATGTTGATGGTGTGACATGTCTTGGATTTGGTAGAATGTCCATGGGTTCTGATGCTTATGGCTCGGCAACACCTGCCGGAATAATGACCATGCTCAAACATTATGAAATTCCACTCAAAGGAAAGCATGCCGTCGTATTGGGTCGCAGTCCCATTCTAGGCAAACCAATGTCAGCAATGTTGTTAAATGAAGATTGCACTGTAACGATTTGTCATTCTCGTACAGTCAATCTCCAAGAGCATATTCGCATGGCCGATATTCTTGTTGCCGCAGTCGGCAAGCCGGCTTTTGTGCAAAAAGATTGGATTCGTGAAGGTTCCATCATCATTGATGCAGGATATCATCCCGGTGGGATTGGAGATGTACATTCGGATGCATATCCACTTTCATCTGCATTTACACCAGTTCCAGGTGGTGTTGGTCCCATGACCATCAGCACATTGATGTCGCAAACACTAACGGCAGCAGAAAAAGCATTGGGTATAATTCTATAACTATTCTTGAGTCTTCACATGAAAATCTATACAAAAACAGGCGATGATGGAACCACCGGTCTATTTGGTGGTAAACGCGTTGCAAAATTCTCAGCGAGAATTGAAGCATATGGAACGGTTGATGAATTGAATGCTGTAATAGGAGTGGCCCTCACACATGATTTACATGCGAAAGTCAGTGAACCATTGCAACATGTCTCTTCATTACTTTTTACGGTCGGATCTGATCTTGCAACACCGCAGGATGCATCTCAAAAATCATCTGTGCCCGCAATCACTGAAGAACATGTGGATTTTCTTGAAAAATGGATTGATGCATATCAAGAACATCTTCCTGCATTGAGGAATTTTATTTTGCCGGGTGGTTCTCCCGGAGGAGCGCATTTACATTTAGCTCGAACTGTTTGCAGAAGAGCCGAAAGAGCGATTGTTGCATTGAAACAAGATGAAGAAATCAATCCAATTGTGCTCAGATTCATCAATAGATTATCTGATTATCTCTTCGTTGCCGCTCGGTTTGTGAATGCAAAAGAAGGTCATGATGACATTGAATGGAAGCCTTGATATAACATCATGAAGAGAATCCTCATCTCAAATATAGGATCACTCATTACCATCTCGCAGATGCCGGATGCAAGAGGAAATATCCATGATTCAATGAATGAACTTTCCATCATTCATGATGCTGCGATGATATTCACCGATACATTTGAATGGATTGGTAAAGCTTCAGAAATACCCACCGAATACATAATTGATCAAGTCATTGATGCAAATGGTCGAGCAATCATTCCGGGATTCGTGGATTCTCATACGCATTGCGTTTTTGCGGGTAATCGCTCGAATGAATTTGCGAGAAGACTCCGTGGTATAACCTATCAGCAGATTGCTTCAGAAGGTGGGGGAATACTAAGTACTGTCTCAGCAGTTCGACAAGCATCCATTGAAGAATTGGCTGAGAAGGGGATTGAACTTGCTTGGAAGGCAATTGAATATGGTACGACCACCATTGAGATGAAAAGTGGATATGGACTATCAATTGAATCTGAACTTGCTTTGATTAAAGCCATTGAAATAGTCAAGAATGAAGTCCCAATTCGCATCATCAGCACATTCATGGGAGCTCATGATTTTCCTCCGGAATATGCTAATAATCGCTCAGCATATGTCGAACTCATCATCAATGAAATGCTTCCAGCGGTAAAAGAATTGAATGTCGTTGATTTCTGTGATGTGTTTACAGATACCGGTTATTATTCAATTGAAGATTCCCGTAGAATCTTGCTTAAGGCTATGGAACTTGGATTTTCCTGCAAAGTCCATGCAGATGAATTGTCTTCTTTCGGTGCCGCTGAAATGGCAGGTGAATTGAAAGCGGTGTCTGCAGATCATTTATTGTATTGTTCCGAAGCAGGCATGGATGCAATGAAACAAGGCGGGACGATTGCCACATTGCTTCCCGGAACTGCATATACATTGCGTTTGCCTTATGCTCCGGCAAGAAAAATGATCGATCGAGGATTGATTGTTGCATTGGCAACGGATTGCAATCCGGGATCATGCTATACACCGAATATGCAGACTATTCTTTCTCTTGCTTGCATGAATATGGGGATGAGCATCGAAGAAGCATTGACATCAGCCACTTTGCATGGGGCTTATGCTTTGAGAGCTGAACAATATTGTGGAAGTATTGAAATTGGAAAGAGTGCTGACTTTAATATGTTGGATACATCTTCATATTCCGATATGGTATATCATTTCGGAGTGAATCATATTGCAAAAACTTGGAGTAGGGGAATTTCTATACAATGAAAAATGGCCCTCAAGTGAGAGCCATGATTTATTGATCTAGTTTTTGAATGATGAGGGGAGTGCAATTGCAAACATCTTTGACCAATGCCACACCTGCTTCCGCATTTTTTCGCGATGAATATTCACCAATCGTCACAACATATCGCAAAGAACCATCCGGCATTTTTCTATCTGTGAGATTTACTTTCATTCTTTTTGCTTTATAATCATCAAATTCTTGCTCGGCTGCTGCCTTTGTTTTGAAAACTCCCACTTGCAAAGTAAATAAAGTCTCTGCACGATTAGTCTTGGGGGGCGTGATATTCCCGCGAGTAATCAAGCTGGAATCAATCTTCGTGCTATTCGAATTCTTGGAAATAGAATCTTTTTTGATGATTTTCTTTTCTTCAGTTTTTTGTTCTGTTCTGTTTTCCTGCTTTATGGTTTGTTTCGAAGGTCTTCCTGCTCCACCAACTGTGGCGCGAAGAAGATCATAAGCAGTCAATAATAATTCTGATTTTGGATAAGCAGTTCTGAAGTTCTGCATTTCCTCCCTTGCTTTAGCGGTATCTCGTTTCATCGCATAATAATGGACAATGCGCCATTGTGCATCATCTGACCATTCGCAATCAGGTTGTTCTTTTACTATTCGTTGATACATAGGAAGTGATTTGGACATATCCTCCAAAACAGAAGCATGTAAAAATTGAACTCCGGGATCATCGGGAAATTCAGCCAATAAGTCCGGTAAATCTCTTTTAACCTCGTCAAGTTTACCCATCGCAAGAGATTGTAATCTGTTTCTGACAATGGATGCCTGACCTAGTGCCAATGGCGAAGTACATAGTCCCAAAAGGATTGCACTTAGAACAATTGGCATAGCCATTTTAATGAATTTCATTGGATTATTGACCATGTCTTTACTGACATTATAAATGATTTAAGTACCAACTACCATTTACCCCACTTTTATGCCAAAATCCACTGAATGAATCAAAAAACGAATCATTTAGGCCGATTGAATCAATTTTTAATCGAAAATTTAGATTTTGGAATGAGGTATATATGCTGAAATCATATCAGCTGCCTCTTTTGCAGCATTTGGTTTACCATGCTTTAGAGCATTTTCTCCCATTTCCTTCAACTTTGCTTGATTACTGAGTAATAATTCAATCGCATATTCCAATTCTGTGTCCAAAGCGCCATCTTCAATAACCATTGCGGCCCCATGTTCATGCAAAGTTTCCGCATTGAGAGCTTGTTCATTATTAGATGCCCCGGGCAATGGAATAAGTATTGCCGGCTTTCCACAGACAGCCAATTCCGCAACCGTTCCGCCCCCCGACCTGCATACAACCAAATCAGCACTTGCATATGCTGAGGGCATGTCATCAATGAATTGCATCACATGGACATCTGTTGGAAGAGTTCGATTGATTTTGAAATCAGTACCGGTTTGCCAAAGTATCTGTATCTCTTTTTCAGACAAACGATCAATTATCTTGATCATGGCTTGATTGATGGAACGCGCGCCAAGTGAGCCCCCAAAGACAAATAATGTTCTTTTGTTTGGATCCAAATTCAATGCTTTTGCACCATGTTCTTTGTCAGGAATACTCTTGACGAATGCAGATCTCAAGGGATTACCGCAATGCTTCATATTGTCATTCGGCATTTTACCAAAGAGGGAACGATATATGCTCTTTGTTTCTTCAAAAGCTATGATGATGATTTTGGCATATTTACCCAATAGAGCATTGGTTTTTCCGGGCTTTACATTGGGTTCTATGATGATGAGTGGAATACCGGACAATACCGCATATATTCCAACCGGAAGACTGATATAATTCCCGCCACAAATGATGCATGCAGGTTTATGTTTTTGTATGATTGATTTTGCTTCAAAAACTGCTTTCAATAGCGTTAATGGAAGCTTTAGAATGGAAGAAGAAAGTCCTCGGAAACCACGCAAACTTTTCATCGGCGTGAATGGATATCCATTCTTGGGTAGATAACGAGATTCAATCCGATCCGGACTTCCCGTAAAATGTACGGACAAATGCGGGATGATATTTTGTAATTCTTCCAATACTGCGATGGCAGGGAATAAATCCCCACCAGTTCCGCCGGCGGCAATGATGATGTTTGGATTTGAGGATTCTGACTTATTCATGGAATTCCTTTGCTTCAGTCGAGTAAATCATGAAGCGCTTGATCGCAATCCGTGAATTGGAATCTGTATCCTGATTCGATGGTCCTTTGTGGCAATACATGTTGTCCGCCTGTTGCTATCACTGCGCCCTCGCCGAGCATGATGGATAATGCAATGTCGGGAACATGAAACCAAGAAGGTCGATGCAAAACACTAGACATCAATTCAGTGAAGCGATTCATGGTCACGGCGCCGGGAGCCACGAGATTGAATGTACCACTTACATTTGCATGTTCGAGTGCATGCATTATGAAACCGATTATGTCAATCGGGTGAACCCATGACATCCATTGATTCCCCGATCCGATTTTACCACCAAGAAACAGAGAAAATGGCAATAGCATTTTTGCCAAAGCGCCTTCACGAGGATCGAGAACAATGCCAATGCGACCAATCACTACTCTTGTGAATTCATTTGCTTGCATTGCCTGTTTTTCCCATTCAATACATACATTGGCTAAAAAGCCTGCTCCCGCCTCAGAAAATTCTGTAAAAATGGCATCTCCGCCATCCGATCCATAGAATCCGATTGCGGATGCGGAAAAGAAAAATTGCGGAGGATTTGCAACTTGACTGATTGCTTTCACAATTCCTGCGGTTCCATTTTTTCTACTTTCGAAGATTGCTTTCTTTTGCTGATCTGACCAGCGCTTTGCAACAGGTTCACCTGCTAGGTGAATCACTGCATAAGCACCATTGATTTTCTCGATGCATTCTGCCGAAATATTTACCTCGCCATTCCAAATCACAAAGTCTTGTGCCATTGGCAATACTCTTCGGGCTCTATCGGGAGATCTACTGAATACGATGATGGAATAACCCGCCTCACTCAATACTTTGATGAGTTTCTTTCCGATGAGTCCGGCTCCGCCGGTAACAATTATGGACTTCATCTTGAATCCTCCGATTTATTCATCAAAGATGTGATAGGCATATTCGGCCGAGCATATGCAAAGCGATCAAT
>Ga0315906_10000340_pt1 | contig 75691 bp, 66 predicted proteins | sample LakEriMetagenome_4_FD_203526 | JGI IMG/M metagenome (GOLD analysis project Ga0315906, IMG submission 203526) | Freshwater fungal communities from buoy surface, Lake Erie, Ohio, United States - Buoy 2 MA122 | ecosystem: Environmental > Aquatic > Freshwater > Lake > Lake biofilm | place: USA... | reverse complement strand
AGGCTTTTAATGCAGAACCGCGAATTACAGGAATATCATCACCTGGGAAATCGTACTGAGTTAATAACTCACGAACTTCCATGTCTACTAATTCTAATAACTCTTCGTCATCTACCATATCGCATTTATTTAAAAATACTATAATATAAGGCACACCAACTTGACGAGCTAATAAGATATGCTCACGTGTTTGAGGCATTGGACCATCAGAGGCCGCAACCACTAAAATTGCTCCATCCATCTGTGCTGCACCAGTAATCATGTTCTTGATATAATCAGCATGACCCGGACAATCAACGTGTGCATAATGACGATTGTCTGTTTCGTATTCTACGTGAGCTGTATTGATTGTAATACCACGTGCTTTTTCTTCTGGAGTACTGTCGATTTGATCATAGGCTTTTGCTATACCGCCAAATTTTCTTGATAGAATTGTTGTAATCGCAGCTGTTAGTGTTGTCTTGCCATGATCTACGTGACCAATCGTGCCTACGTTTACGTGGGGCTTCTTCCGATCGAATTTTTCTTTTGACATATTAAAACTCCTGAAATCTAAAATTCTTTTTTAATACCACTGGTGCCCAGGACCGGATTTGAACCGGCGACCTCTCCCTTACCAAGGGAGTGCTCTACCAACTGAGCCACCTGGGCTATTTTAACCCAAAAATATGGAGCGGGAGAAGGGAATCGAACCCTCATCTTAAGCTTGGAAGGCTTCTGCTTTACCACTAAGCTACTCCCGCATATGCGACGAAATATTGTTGTAATAACGGAATAATTTCTATAAGTGAACTATTGTATTAAAATTTGCATGTTTTAGTTCTGGTGGAGAGGGCAGGATTCGAACCTGCGAAGGTAGAACCGCCGGATTTACAGTCCGGACCCGTTGGCCGCTTGGGTAACCTCTCCAAATTACAGAGTTACGAATTGTAGCAAACATTGTGTGAGATGTCAAGTAAATTTATAAAATTTTATTTTAAACCATAATATTATTAAACTAGGACAATACGTTAACCTCAACACTAAGAAGGCATACTTTCACAAAAATCGCAACTTGGACAAACTTTTTGCTCTCCATTACGTTTAGTAATTTTATGTAATAAAACCCCATACCCACAACTAGGGCACTTTTCATCCATTGGTTTATGATTAAATAATGTTTTACAAGTTGGGTAGTTATCACACGCGTAAAACCAGCTACCATAACGATTTTTTTTGGTAACTATATGCCCTGTTTTACATTCTGGACACAATATTTTAGCGCCATCATCAGCTGGCTGGTCTAAATTCTCAATATATTTACATTTAGGATAGTTTTTACATGAAATAAATTTCCCATACCGTCCAGTGCGAACAATTAGCGCCCCCCCATCTTTAGGGCATTCACGCCCCTCAACAACCTCTGGCTCCTCTTGTACAATAACCTCACCATCTGTACCAACTTTATCTACCTTACGCATATATTTGCACTCTGGATATCCAGAACAACCTACAAATTTACCATATTTACCTAATCGCACAATTAACTGTTTACCACAATCTGGGCACATCTCATCTAGCTTTTCAGTTACTAGTTCAGAACGAGCTATCCCCTGCTTTTCTTCAATAATGCTTTTTAATTCCTGCCAAAACTTTTTGAGAACTGGTAGCTTTTTGATAGTGCCATTGGATATATCATCTAAAGTATCTTCTAAATTAGCAGTAAATTTAAAATCCACATAATTAGTTAGGTGACTAGTTAAAAATTGGCTGACTAAAGAACCAATATCCGTTGGAATAAAGCGTTTTTTATCCATTATTACGTATTCACGCTTCTTTAATGTAGATATAATTGTTGCATATGTTGAGGGTCTACCTATACCTAACTCTTCTAAGGACTTAACTAAAGATGCCTCGCTATAACGCGGCTTAGGCTCAGTTTGATGTTCTGAAAAATTAATCATATCAACTGGCAATTTTTCCTCAAGTTTTAGTTCAGGTAACCGAATATTATCATCGTCCTCATTATTAGCTTCCTCTTTTTCCTCCTGATACACTCGCATAAAACCATCAAAGCTTACCAATATTCCATTTAGACGAAAAATTCCAGTACCCACCTGTATATCAATTGCCGTAGTATCTAAAATTGCTGGAGTAAACTGACATGCTAATGCTCTTAACCAAATTAACTCATATAATCTAAACTGATCACTAGATAAGTATTTTTTTATGCTATCCGGGTCTCTCCCAATGGCTGTTGGCCTGATTGCCTCATGAGCTTCTTGTGCATTTTTAACCTTGCTAACAAACTTAACTGGATTACTAGGTAAATAATTGGGCGCATAGTTTTGAGCTATATAATCACGGATTTCATCTAATGCTTGAATAGATAAATTCACTGAGTCTGTACGCATATAGCTAATCAAACCGACACTTTCATTGCCAATATCCACCCCCTCATACAAAGATTGGGCGACTTTCATAGTTTTATCAGTGTTAAAGCCTAACCTTCTTGCAGACTCAATTTGTAGTGATGAAGTAATAAACGGCGGTAATGGATTTTTCTTCTTTTGCTTCTTAGTTATCTTAGTTACCTTAGCAATATCATGCTTAGATAAATCAGCACAAATTTTTTCAGCTAAAGGTTTTGCATTAATGGTTTTTGTTTCAATTTTTTTTGAATCGTATTCAATTAGCTTAGCAATAAGCTTGCGCGCCTCTTTGTGTGTATGCAATAAAACTGTAAAATAGTCTTCTGGAATAAATGCTTTAATTTCTTCTTCACGTTCAGAGATTAGCCGTAATGCTGGTGACTGTACACGTCCCGCAGATAGCCCAGTTCTTATTTTTCTCCACAATAATGGCGAGATATTAAACCCAATTAAATAATCCAGCGTTAATCGTGCCTGTTGGGCGTATATTAAGTTTAAATCTAAGTCCCGTGGCTTACTTACTGCATCAAGAATAGCACTTTTTGTAATTTCATTAAATGTTACACGACGAATCGGTTTTTTTGCTATACTTTTTTGGCTTAGCAAGATTTCTCTAATATGCCAAGCAATTGCCTCCCCTTCGCGATCAGGATCGGTTGCTAGATATATTTCGTCACACTCCTTACTACTAGAAATAATCTCATCAACATGTTTTTTATTTCTGGCAATAATCTGGTATTTCGGCTCAAAATCATTTTCTGTATCTATAGAGCCTGTTTTTTTAGGTAGATCTCTAACGTGACCAAATGAAGCAATGACTTTAAAATCACTACCTAAATATTTATTAATAGTCTTTGCCTTAGCTGGAGATTCTACAATTAGCAATGTTTTTGTCATAATGATTCCTATCCAATATGTTTGAAAATCCTTTGGTAATACCCATTACCACAGTTTGTTATTAATCCATTTAATTCAAAATCTAGTAACCTAGCACAAATATCAGAAAACTCCATGTTTGCATTTATGCAAATCGCATCTATATTTATTGGCTCATATCCCATAGCATCTAGTAAAGGATCATCCACCTCATCAGATACTAAATCATTGATTTTATGAGAGAAAAAGTTTAACTCTTCTAAAATATCATTTGCATTTTCCACTAACTTCGCTCCCGATTTTATCAACTTATGGCATCCTTTTGCAACTGGATTATATATTGAACCTGGAATTGCCATAACTTCACGCCCCATATCTGCCGCAAAATTAGCTGTAATCATTGAGCCGCCATCTATACTTGATTCGATGACTAAACAACCTAGAGACAACCCTGCAACAATTCGGTTACGTCGTGGAAAATTTCCTGCTAAAGGTGCAATACCAAGAGCAAATTCGCTAATCAATAAACCATGTTCTAGAACTTTCGAATATAGTTCGTTATTTGATTTAGGATATCTTATATCTAGACCCGTCCCAATTACACCAATTGTCGAATACTTTGATTGCAAAGCACCATAGTGCACATATTTATCAATCCCTAAAGCCATTCCACTTACAACAGTTAAACCATTATTAGCTAAATCACGGGCAAAATTAACTGCATTTTCCACCCCCTGTTTTGTGGGGTGACGTGTACCTACAATTGCAATCTTCCGATTTTGCAACAATGAAATGTTTCCCTCTAAATACAGAACTAATGGCGGATCACTAATTTCTTTTAGTTCAGCAGGATACAAGCTATCCTCTATAGTAATTATATAACGGTTATTTTTAGCATTTACCCATTCTAAAGATTTCTCCACTAATTCTTTAGATGACTTTTCATAAATTAGCTTAGCTACTGTTTTATTAGTGTATCGTTCCAAAGTAGTTAAATTTTGTGCTAATACTGCATCTACCGATCCTAGATAACTGATAAGTTTAAGCATGGTCATAACACCTACGCGCTCAGTTAAAGCCAAACTTAGCCAAGATTCTAAACTAGATTTTTGCATAATTATTTTTTTTATATCTATCATTTAATCTCACAATAAGGTAAAATACTTACTTGTACTAATTCCATTTTTTAATTATACGTCATGATTCATGCCTTATGTACAATAAAGTACACTTTGTAGCTCATCATTTAGTCTCATTAAATATGAACCCAATACTTATAGTTGTCGTCTTTAAGTAGTTATTATAAATTTTTATTAACTAAGGCATTAATTTATTTTTTTAAGTTTTCAAAAATATGACTATTTTAGATATTTTACATTACCCAGATGCAAGATTGCATTTAAAAGCTCAAAACGTAACCCTTTTTGATTCTAAACTTAAAGAGTTAATCAATAACATGGCAAATACTATGTACGAAAATAATGGTATTGGGCTTGCTGCTACACAAGTAAATGTGCAAAAAAGAATTTTTATAATAGATCTTAGCAAAAATGATGAACCTAGAAACCTAATAACATTTATCAACCTTGAAATTCTTGAAAAGAGTGGCGAAGTACTCAGTGAAGAAGGATGTCTCTCTGTACCAGGAATATATGAAAAAGTATACCGATCAGAAACTATTAAAGTTAAATTCCAAGATGAAAACGGTAAATCACATCAAAATGAGTATAAAGGTTTAATGTCTATTTGTATTCAACATGAAAATGACCACCTTGATGGCAAAGTATTTGTTGAATATCTATCTAATTTAAAGCAAAACTTCATTAAAAAAAAGTTAAAAAAAATCTTTAAACCCGAATAAATTATTTAAAGCACCTCTAATATTTTTTGCAGTGCAACTTAATAACATATAAATAATATGTTATACTTGCGCACTATCATTTATATGACTAGATTAGAATATAATTTTATATAAAAAAGGAAATATCCTTCATGGAACAAAAAGCAAAAGTAACACATCGTATCTCATTATTTAGTGCAACGGCTCTAAGTGCAACCTCTATGGTTGGTGCTGGCTGGTTATTTAGTGCACAGCTTAATGCACAAATTGCTGGTAATTATTCATTTTTAGCATGGGTTCTGGCCGCAATGCTAGTAATGGCGGTTGGGCTTTGCTTGTCACAAGTGGTATCAGTATATCCAGTACGTGGAGCAACAACTAGATCTAGCGCATTATCGCATAATAATGTTTTTGGGATGCCATTTGCTTTTGCTAATTGGTTTGGGATAATGGTTGTGATTGCTACCGAAGCACAAGCAACTACACAATATTTATCAGCAGCATTACATAATAATTCATTAATGAACTCAACAGGGCTTTCAACATATGGAAAATTATTTGCTCTATGTATTTTATTCATGTATTTAGTAATTAATTTTTATGGGATAAAGCTTTTAGCTAAAGTCAATAACATAGTAACTGTTTTAAAAATATTTACCCCGCTTTTTACTATTTCTTTATTCTTAATTGCTAAATTTGATACTTCTAATTTTACTTTGCCAACAAATAATATGTACGGTGTTGGTTCAGCAATCACTGCAATTATTAGCGCAGGACTAATTTATTCATACAATGGATTTCAAATATCAGTAGCTTTTGCTAGTGAAATAAAAAACCCTAAGCGTAATGTACCATTATCAATAATACTATCTGTAATAATTGTGATGGTTGTATATATGTTATTACAGCTATCTTTTATGGCAGCAATGCCACATAGTCAACTACAAAATGGCTGGAGCGGGCTTAACTTTCATTCTCCTTTAATTAACTTGGCTATGCTTTTAGGTTTAAATTTTATTGCAATCTTACTGGTTGCTGATAGTACTATTAGCCCATCTGGCACAGGATTTGCATATTTAGGCGCAGCATCTAGGATGTTTTACTCAATGGCAGCTGCAGGACAGATGCCTAAATGGGTGATTACTAGACTCCATCCGAAATATTTCTTTTGTAGAAGGTCTCTTCTTATCAACTGGGTATTAGCATCGCTAGTATTATGGAACTCAACTAGTTGGGCATCATTAATGGTGGTTGTAACTGGATACCATATAATTGGCTATATGGCAGCACCAATTAGTATGGGAGCTATCAAACCTAAAACTAGACCTTTAGGAATAATAGTTTTTGTCCTATTAGGCCTAATAATGACAACTATCCCAAACGCTGATACTTTTATGATGAATATATCACTTGTGCTTTTAATGGTAATTTTTGGGATAATCCAAATTACTAATGGTACAAAAATTAGTACCTTATTGAAACTAATTGCTCCATTTATAATATATTTATGGGTGATATATTTATATCAAAATCTAATATTTGTAGGTATTGTATCTGCTATATTCTATGCGTTAATTACCAGCAATACCTACGTATCTTTCTGTAAAAAACATCGCAATACTTCTATGGAAATAGATGATGAAACCGCTGCCGCTTTAGAAAGTGTACACTAATAAGTCAAATTAGCCTAGTTAAGAAATAAACTAGGCTAGGAATAAAACAGGAGATTACCATGAGACCTTACGATTTCTCGTAATGATGACTAAGTAGTAACACTTAATTAATTGTGTATAATTAAACTATTAAGTGACGCATGGTGAATTATGCCATGCATCACTTAGTTAGTTACTTATAGAATATATCAGCTTTAGTGCAGCTTACCATCGTACCAATAGCATAAGAATCTATACTGTATGTCTTCATTAAGGCATGCACTATATCCTCATCCGCAGCATCTACAACCACTGCATAACCAATACCACAATTAAAAGTTTCTAACATCTGCATAGTATCTAAATTAGCTACTTTTTTTACCCAAGTGAATAGATCCTCTTGGGGTAAGCTGTCTAATTGGATTTGTGCAGCTAAATGGCTAGGAAAAACTCGCGGTAGATTCCCTGTTATTCCACCACCAGTAATATGTGACATACCGTGAACATCGCACACCTTGAGCAAATCCAGAATAGGCTTCACGTATAAGCGCGTAGGAGCTAAGATTGCCTCACCCCAGCTTATATTAGCAGAATACTCGGTTGATAAATCTAAACCACCTGATGCGATAACTTTTCTTACTAAAGAATACCCATTAGAATGAAATCCGCTACTGGATAAACCAATTATTACATCACCTTCTTTTATTTTTGTTCCATCTATGATTTTTGATTTTTCTACTACACCAACAGCAAAGCCAGCTAAATCATATTCCCCATCTGGATACATACCTGGCATCTCTGCTGTCTCTCCGCCTATCAAACTGCAACCAGACTCCTTACATCCATTGGCAATTCCACGAATCACATTTGCAGCAATATCAATATTAAGTTTACCACATGCAAAATAGTCCAAGAAAAATAATGGCTCAGCACCTTGCACTAAAATATCATTTACCGACATAGCAACCAAATCGATTCCTATCGTATCATGTTTATTTAATTCAAAGGCTAATTTTAATTTAGTACCAACTCCATCAGTACCCGAAACTAAAACTGGCTCCTCAAATTTTTTAGCTATCTCAAACATAGCCCCAAATCCACCAATACCAGCTAAAACTTCTTTACGCATTGTTGCTTTAGCAAATGGTTTAATTATTTCAACTAGTTTATCCCCTGATTCAATATCCACACCTGAACTTTTATATGTAATAGAAGTTTGCATAATTTAGCCTTTAAAATGTATAATTACGTAAGTAATGTTAAAAATAGGAACAACTCAATGCAACAAGACTTGAAAATAAAGCCTATTATCAGCACCTTGATACTTATTATTGGGATTTTTTCAGTTATAATTATGCTCGGGAAAGTGCTAATTCCATTTTTAATAGCCCTAATTTTATCTTATATCGTTAACCCTTTTGTAGAAAAAATTCAAAATAAATTTAAAATTAAGCGTAGTATTTTAAGTTTTATTATTGCTATTCTTGTATTTTTGTTATTTGTATCTATACCCATATTTATACTTCCAGATGCGCTAATACAAATAAAATTTATAATTAAAGAAATTCCATCACTAATACACTTAATAAATGACAAACTATTACTTAATATTAATGGCAAATATGGTACAAATTTCACCTTAGATTATGATAACGTTAAAGCTTTATTAGTTAGTAATATTGGCACCTTATATAACCATGTAAATCTTTTTTCTCCTATTGCTCATAATAGCATTATATTTATTGAAATAATCGTATATATCGTTCTAATTCCTTTTATTTTATTTTACTCAATTAATAATTGGCAAAATATTCTTAAATTTTTTGATGAATTTATCCCTAAAAGATATAGTGAATTAGTCCGCCACCTTATTAAAGACATTGACACCTTATTAGCTGCTTATTTAAGAGGTCAAATCAGCGTTATGTTGATTATGGCTATTTACTATATGATCGGCTTAAATATCATTGGACTAAAATCAGCTACCATCATAGGTCTTATAACTGGGTTACTCGTCTTTATCCCCTATCTAGGAATAATGACTGGATTACTGATATCCCTTGCTGTAGGATTTGCAGGCTTTACAAGCATGAATGTTATAATTGGTATTCTAATTGTATTTATAGCTGGGCACTCTCTAGAGGGAGCCTTAGTTACCCCATTTTTAGTTGGTGGAAAAATTGGACTAAACCCAATCATGATTATATTTGCACTAATGGTTTTTGGTAAACTATTTGGATTTATAGGTGTCCTCTTAGCACTGCCTCTATCTACTATCACCATCGTATTACTGCGCTATATTAAACTATACTACCTAAAATCTAACTATTACAATGAAGAATCATAATGAAAGCCCAACTATTAGATTTGTTCGACACAACACAATCTTTTGATAATTTTATTACCATAAGTAATAAAATTGTTAGTGAAGCACTAAAAACCCAAACCAACCAATTTACTAATATTATTGGAAGTAAACTAAGTGGTAAAACTCACTTACTTAAATCTTGGGTAAAATATGCTATAGAACAGCATAAAAGTGCAATATATTTGGATGCAAACCAAACAATAGATGAAGATGAAATCCGACATTTAGCTACCTATTATCAGTTTATTGCGATTGATAATATTAATTATCTATCCGATCTACATCAAATTGAATTATTTGATCTGTTTAACTCAATAAAATTAAATAATAGAGATAATCTATTATTAACTAGCAGCACTTTTAGCCTAGATAATACCCCAAATATTCGTGATGACTTACGTACTAGAATCTTATCCGGATTAAACCTAATATTAAAATCTCCAGATGATGATGAGATTATGAAAACCCTAGAAATATATATCTCAAAAGAAGGTGTGACAATAAATGATGCTGAACTTAAATATATGGTAACCCATTATACAAGAAATATTGGAACATTAATAAACACTATCCATAAAATAGCAAATGCAGCTGTTCTTGAAAAACGTAATATTACTATTCCATTAATTAAAAGCGTAATCGATAAAATATAATGTTAAATAGCGAGGATATCTAAATAAAAAATATGGCTTGAGTAGCAATCTCTAACTACCTAACTTCTATAATTATACGTCATGATTAACGCCTTATGCACTATACGTACACGGCGATGTTCTTCAATTTAGTCCATTAAATCTGAATTGGTATAAACTACCAGGGGCTAATAAAATTGCCATTATTACAATAAATGCCGCACTACTTATGTTATCAGTAAATGCTCCGCCTTGTAAGGCACAAATCGCATAACTTAATAAGATAATAATTGCAAATTTTCCCTCAACTGATTTTAACTTGTACGCATAATATAACCCAGAAGCTAAAATCAATAATAACATTATTACCCCTGTAATTCCTAACTCTACCCAAATCCAATAATAATCATTATGTGGATGTCTTGTAGCCCTCACTCCACTGAAGCCAGTATATTTTTGATATTCATAATGGAAGCTTCCAGTGCCATAACCTAAAATTGGATGCTCTTTAATAAGCTTCAATGTATATGCGTGAAACTCTAGTCGTTCACCGATTGAACTATTTGACTGCCCTACATCGTAATGAGCCACATCACTTTGTAATCTACCAACTCCACACTTAACTGCACTTGAGGTCTGTAAAACAAACAATGACATTAAAGAAATAATAATACAAGCAATAATGCCTTTTCTAATACTCCATAGTAGAAAAACCATCATTAACATTATAACAAATAGAATCTGACCAGCACGCCCCTGAACTAAATATAAAATATCTATAGCAGCTAATAGAATAAGCAAATAAAAACTATATTTTATTTTTTTATTTAAAACATCCCGATAATATAGGATTATAGAAAGTAACCCAATAACCATTACAGCTAAGAAATAATTATGATAAGTATGATACCTAAATACTGCCCAATCACCAATAGAACATGACCATCCAGAATCAACAGCCGAAAACATAGGATACTTAAATACAAACATCGCAAATGAAATTGCTAATGTAGTAATTGAGCCAAATAAAAACCCATAACTTGCCCATATACGAGAATTTAAAGGTCTAAAATATGCAAAAATCAATGGACACAGTACAAACCCACGCATTTTTAACAACATATGCGATACATCACTTTTAGAGGCATTACTTTTAAATGACCAAATTAAACAAACCACATAAAGAGCTACTGAAAAAATTACAAAATAGTTCTTGCTGATTTCTTTTATATGCGCACGTAATGATTTGTCAAAAATCACCACCAATGACATAAACAAAAAGGTTATATTTTGGAAAGCAGTAGATACTGGGATTGCAAACCCTGCTATAAAAGATATTATTGTGTAAAGATAGAACTTCTTTGTCATTTTATGCCAATTCTAAAGATTGTTTTAATATTTAGGAAAATATGTAATAAAATCTCCCCATTTATCTTCTATATTTATTAGATTTGCTGAATCCACAAATTTTGGAGGATTTGCATAAGTAGTTAGCCTAATATAATGATGAATAAATGTGTCCAAACATATATGTACAGCTTTAATATCCTTATACTCTAGCTCTCTTTTTTTCACTCGCAAATATAAATCAAAATCAGCAGCTTGAATTCTATCGTCCCAAAGCCCAATTTTATCTAATGCTTCTTTACGCATAACAACTGTATTTCCAACAATACCTTCTTTTGTCTGCTTTAAAAAGTCATTATATCGCTTTTGAGTAAAACTCTCCCAATTTATATACATTAAATGATGCATCAATTTTAAAATAACCTTACTACGCCCAAAAATTGATAGAGTGTTTTTTATAAACTTCCAGCGATTCTTTATGCTTCTAGTTACTTCTTTAGTTTCTAAGTGCTCTATACCACAAACAGTGGCTACATCTAAAGAATTAGCCTCCATATTAGCAATGATATGAGTGTTCCAATCTTTAGATACAATCACATCATTATTCATAAATACTAACCAATTATATTTGGCTATCTTAATGCCCTGATTTTGGCAATATGGATATGAGTAATTTGCTTTGTTTCTAATAACAATAGCACCAACTGATTCAAAAAATTCCGCACTACCATCAGTTGAGGCATTATCAATAATTATTAACTCAAATTTGCAGTTTGTATATTTATTTAGGCTTTCCCAAAATAATTTATTAACATTTTTTTGATTGTGAATAGCTGTAATAATAGAAATCATTATTTATATTCTTTCATATTATCATTATGTAAAGATGTTTTTTTCTGATATCTGCTACTTGCTAATAAACTACTAATAAACACTATAAAAGCCTCTCCTGTAATGCGATCTGTAAAAAAAGAATTCTGAAAACAAGCAACTGCATAAGTTGCAACTAAAATTATGCCAATATATCGATAAGGCAATACTAATCTATATGCTTGCTTAAATGCAATAAATATAAAAGCCACAAGTAATAGTATGCCACAAACTCCAAGCTCTACCCCAAACCACAAATAATCATTATGTGGATTAGTTGTGGACACTTTTGTTGTAACCGATTGATATTCATTTGAATAACTCCCAGTGCCATAACCTAATATTGGAGAGTGTTTTATTAATTGCCAACTGTATTTATGAAACTCCCAACGCCCACCCATTGAAGTATCAAAGTTCCCATTCTGATATTTTGTTAAATCAGAATTATAAAGTTCAATACCATCCTTTACCGCTGGTGAAAATGCAACAAACAAAGGAACAACTAATAATAATATAACCGCTGAAAAAAACATGCCTAATTTAAAACGCCATTGCAATAATAATATTACTAACATCAATAAATAAAGGATTTGCCCACCACGTCCGTGGATTACAAAGAAAATATCAAAAGTACATAAACTAATAACAATAATATATAAAGCACGGCGGAATTTAGTGAGTTGTTCTTCTAATAAAATAGATAATAATCCAACACTCAATAAACCCGCAAAATAATTTTGATAAGTATGGCTATGAAAAACCCGTAATGCTTTTCCGTATATATAAAAATGTACCCCAGATTCTGTAAAAAACCCTAAATGAAACAAATATGCAACCAAAGATATGACAACAGCTAACATCACCCCACAGGCAAAGCCATAATACAAACTAATTTTATATTTAGGTTGGTAAAATATAGCAAAAATCACTGGGGCAATTAAAAAAATGTCAGCTTTCACTAACATATGCAAGGCATCTTTTATTGCAGCACTAGTCCATAGAGTACCTAATATAAACAGAGCATAAATTAGTAGGGAAATTTTTATAAAAGGTTCTTTTATGGCAAACTTTAAATTAGCCCTAACCTCAGAAGACATAAGTGCAAATACTAACAAACATACCATAGAGATAGATTGCAAGAATGTGGAAACTGTTAAAGAAAAACCAAATAAAAATAAAATAACAGAAATCGCTTTATTATTAAATTGGGCTTTCATTTATTCTCTAACTAATTTATAATGTTTCTTCGTCCAATCTAGGTTACCCAGTATCCGACTAATCATCATCATAATTCTATGCCTCTTATCTCTACCACTTGGAATATAATTTTTATTTATAACCATATGCTTTTCTGCCGATGACTCTAACCAATTAGTAACAATCTTTGGATGAGAGCCTTGAAAAGCAGCTAAACCATTTACATCTACATTGCCATAACCATAGAACTCTTTAGGTGTTTTACCCCAATAGCGTTCTACACGTTTATTTTTTTCATTCATTGCTGAAATTAATCGCACATGCCCATAATGATAGATTGGGCAATTTACTAATGCTGCATTGGGATAACGTCCATGCTTGTTTGAATCCATTACTATCCAAAATAAACCATCTGGGGCCCAAGAACGAATAGTATTACGAATAATTCTAGGAGCTCTTTTATACCACCTAGGTGAAATAGCAAGGTTTTCAGGAGTACCATAAAAATGATAGTAGTCAAATACTAAAGCCTCCACATCTTTATTAGGCAAGTACTTAGCCATCTGCGCACGAATTAGTGGGACATCATCCTCATGGATAATTTCATCACATTCTAAATAAAATGCCCAATCACCAGTGCAATTAAACTGTGCTAGCATTTTTTGCTGTGCATATGTATACCCACGATCTGACATTGAATCATTCCATGTAGTTTCAAGAACTCTAAGTTTTGAATCATTTATACTCAAAACTCTTGCCAGCGTATCATCATCACTATTACCCACAGCAACAATGACCTCATCACATACGCTAAGCAATGACAAAATACTTTCTATATATGGATATCCAAGTATTGTACCGTTTCGTACAAAAGTGAACCCACTAACCTTCATTAGCAATACCCTACAAAAGATTAATTACTCGTCTTTTTTGGCAATTTTTTTCTTTGGCGCAACAATCATTATTGCATTTCTGCCTTCAACTTTAGCTTTTTGCTCACTAACTGCATCATCAATTAAATCTTGCTCTGCACGCTCCAGATAACGTAAACCCAACTCTTGGTGAGCCATTTCACGCCCACGGAACTGTACAACAAACTTAACTTTGTCACCATCTTCTAAAAAACGCTTCGCATTTCTTAGTTTAATCTGATAATCATTCTCATCAGTAACTGGCCTTAATTTAATCTCTTTCAGATGAACTTGCTTTTGCTTCATCTTCATCTCATGAGCTTTTTTTTGCTCACGATATTTGAATTTTCCATAATTCATTATTTTACAGACTGGGGGGTTTGCATTTGGTGATATTTCAACCAAGTCTACATTTAACTCTTCAGCTTTTTTTAATGCTTCTTTTATACTGATTACGCCTAATTGCTCACTAGTTTCATCAATAATTACGCGTACTTCGTTTGCGGTAATCGCAGCATTAATACGAACCTGTTTTTCATTACTTATGGCATGACCCCTTTTAATATATAAAAACTAAAGCTCAACTTGTGATTTGTAACTACTTACCTGCATCAGTTCTTAATTGCGCATCTAAGCAGTTATGTGTGACAAAGTCACTAACACTCATTGAACCTAAATCCTGACCATCACGGTGTCTAATCGTGATTTCATTTTTTTCCATCTCTTTATCACCAACAATAATGAGATATGGAATCCTTTGTAACGTCTGCTCTCTAATCTTATAGCCGATTTTTTCGTTACTTAAATCAATATTGCATCGCAAACCAAATTGTTTAAATTGACTTTGTATACTTAATGCATAATCTGCTTGCTTCTCAGAAATATTTAAAACAATTAGCTGTATGGGAGCCAACCAAAACGGGAACTTCCCCGCATGATGCTCAATTAAAATCCCAATAAATCTTTCTAAAGATCCACAAATTGCTCTATGCAACATAACTGGGTTTTTTTTACTACCATCATCTGATATATATTCAGCATCAAGCCGTACTGGCATAGAAAAATCCAACTGCACTGAACCAGTAGTCCATGAGCGCCCGATACAATCTTTTACCTCAAATTCAATTTTTGGTCCATAAAATGCACCTTCTCCAGGCATAATTTCCCATTTTAGATTTTTTGCATCTAAGGCTAAACTAAGAGAAGACTCAGCTTTATCCCAAATATCATCACTACCAATACGTTGCAAAGGACGGGTTGAAAGTTTAACCGCAACCTCTGTTAACTCAAACTTATTGTAAACCTCAAATAACATATCAATGAATGACATTACTTCTTCTTGGATTTGGTTATCCATACAAAAAATATGAGCATCATCTTGTGTAAAATTCCGAGTACGCATTATACCATGTAATGCCCCAGATGCTTCATTTCTATGACATGAACCAAACTCTGCCAATCTTAATGGTAACGCTCTATAACTAGTCAATCCTTGTTTAAATATTTGTACATGGCATGGGCAATTCATCGGTTTTATCGCATATTGTCTGTCATCAGTTTCTACACTAAACATATCGTCTCTAAATTTTTCCCAGTGACCTGACTTTTCCCATAAAACTCTATCCACAATCTGTGGAGTTTTTACTTCCTGATAGCCATATTTAACATACATACTACGCATATACTGCTCAACAACTTGCCATAATTGCCAACCATTTGGATGCCAAAACACCATACCCGGAGCTTCATCTTGTAAATGAAATAAATCTAACTGCTTACCTATTTTCCTATGATCTCTTTTTTCCGCCTCTTCTAGCATTACTAGATATTTTTGTAAATCTTCCTTACTTTGCCATGCTGTACCGTATATTCGCTGCAACATTGCATTGTTTGAATCACCACGCCAATACGCCCCAGCAACTTTCATAAGCTTAAAAGCTTTTATTTTACTAGTGCTTGGCACATGAGGTCCACGACATAAATCAGTAAAGTCTCCTTGTGTATACAAGGATATAATCTGGTCTTCTGGAATAGCAGAAATAATCTCTACTTTATATGCTTCACCTATAGAATCAAAGTATTTAATCGCTTCATTGCGTGGCATTTCTTTGCGCTCAACAGGAATATTTTGGCTTGCAAGTAACAGCATACGTTTTTCTATATTAGCTAAATCCTCTAAGGTAAACGGACGCTCATAACTAAAATCATAATAAAATCCATTTTCAATAACTGGACCAATTGTTACCTGAGCTGTTGGAAACAATTGCTTTACCGCTTGTGCCAACAAATGCGCAGTAGAATGTCTTATAATCTCTAAAGCATCAGAATCTTTTTCTGTAATAATCTTTAAGCTACAATCATTAGCAACCATATAACTCGCATCACGAATAATAGAATCCACAACGCCACCTAAAGTAACTTTACCTAAACTAGTGCTAATATTCTTTGCAATATCTAAAATGCTTATCGGAGCGTCAAACTCACGCACAGAATTATCCGGTAACTTGATTTTTATCATATACATCATCTCTTTTGATTTTATTAGTAAACATACTCTGCGTGATTTTATCATATATTCTAATCATGTAGATAAAATAAAACCCTGCATTTTTAAAATGCAGGGTTTTATTTATAGAATACTTTAGCAATAAGGTAATTTAACAACTTAGATACACGGTTAAATTAATTATTTTAGCTTTTGCTCTTTATATTCAACATGCTTACGAGCCTTTGGATCGAATTTCTTCATAAGAAGCTTTTCAGTAGTAGTACGCTTATTTTTAGTTGTGGTATAAAAATGCCCTGTACCTGCTGTTGATTCCATTTTAATTTTTTCACGCATGATCTAACACCTTAAATAACTTGGCCGCATGCTCGCATTTCACCAAGCACTACGTCGATACCGTTTTTATCTATAGTACGAAGCGCCGCATTTGACACACGTAAACGAACCCAACGATTCTCACTCTCTACCCAAAACTTACGCCATTGCAAATTAGGCAAGAAACGACGTTTGGTTTTGTTATTTGCATGAGATACGTTGTTACCAGTTATGGTCTTCTTACCAGTAACTTGACAAACTCTTGCCATAATTTCACCTATTTAAAAAATAACTACAAGGGCATGATTTTACCACCAAACACCTATAAAAAGCAAGATATATTTCCAATCAAGAATTTACCCCCTATTATATATGTTGCCATATTGCTCTGCAAATTCTTTTAATATCATTGCAGCAACCACCAGATAAAATATCTAAAACCCAAGTGTGAAAGGCAAAAACCAAGGTTTTTCGTTGTTTAGATATGATTAATTCAAACATTATTAGTTACAACATTGACTAAACTTATACTAAGTACATAGGTAAATGTTTTTAAGTGTCGTCATTGCTAGTAAAACGAAGCAATCTCATCGATAATTATGGGATTGCCACGCTACGCTCGCAATGACGAAGTACCAGACAACATAGGTTATGGCACTTATTATGCTACAATTCTATGATTAACAATGTACATCACATTATATAAAAAGGAATTCCTTATGAGCGCAAATGCCATTGTAACTGCAAGAATTAATCACTCCATTAAAGAATAAGCACATGTTGTTTTAGAAGCTATTGGTTTGACCCTATCTGATGCAGTTAGATTATTATTAACTCAAATAGCAAAAGAACATGCATTTCCGATAAGTCTGCTTGCCCCTAACAAAACCACAACTCAAGCAATTAAAGAGTCCCGTAGCAAAAAGCTTAAATCTTTCAGCAGTCTTGAGGCATTAATGGATGACCTAAATGCGGACGATTGAAAGAACAACCCAATTTAAAAAAGATTACAAACGGGAACTCAAAGGACAATATAATAAAAAAACTTGCCACTATTTTACCTACGGTAGTTCAGCTACTAATATTAGATGAAAAACTTCCTATTAAATACAAAGACCATCAATCACACGGTGAGTATTTAGACTGTAGAGATTGTCACATCGCCCCAGACATAATTCTAATATAAAAAAGTGAATAAAGACTTCTTACACCTTATACGCCTTGGTAGCCATGCCGAGTTATTTGGTTACTTTCTAAGCTGCCTATGTGGCAGTAAACTACTTGCTGATGCTGGGTTAGTTGGCATGGTTTTTCTAAGCTGCCTATGTGGCAGTAAACTTATATTAGGAACTAGGTATATCTGCCCCAATTTTCTAAGCTGCCTATGTGGCAGTAAACCAAGCGGAAGCTATACAGGCTGCAATAATAGATTTCTAAGCTGCCTATGTGGCAGTAAACGGGAAAACAAAAACAAACAAACAAATTAAAAATTTCTAAGCTGCCTATGTGGCAGTAAACTTCCTGCACAACAATAAATAATATTTTAAAAATTTCTAAGCTGCCTATGTGGCAGTAAACAGATTTTACATTTTCAACTTCTTTACCAGTTTTTTCTAAGCTGCCTATGTGGCAGTAAACAATAAATTTAATTTTTAAAGGAATAAATAAATTTTCTAAGCTGCCTATGTGGCAGTAAACCTGCAAATTACTAACTTTAGCGGGGGGAATAATTTCTAAGCTGCCTATGTGGCAGTAAACCTGGGGAATCTAATCAATTGGCAGTATTTAACTTTCTAAGCTGCCTATGTGGCAGTAAACATACATAGCCTGTCTTCTCTAAGCCTATTACTTTTCTAAGCTGCCTATGTGGCAGTAAACACTGCGCGAGATGGGGGGGTGTTTTATGTTACTTTCTAAGCTGCCTATGTGGCAGTAAACATGCTTGTCCCAAAGTTGCTACGCCAGTGTTTTTTCTAAGCTGCCTATGTGGCAGTAAACAAAGACGTTGAGCAAAATTTTAAAGAGTTTAATTTCTAAGCTGCCTATGTGGCAGTAAACGTACAGATTATGAAGATATTTGCGCGCTGTACTTTCTAAGCTGCCTATGTGGCAGTAAACAAATAGTAGAAGCTTCAATTATAGAAAATATATTTCTAAGCTGCCTATGTGGCAGTAAACTAAATTCAGTTTTACAATGATTGCATTGAATTTTTCTAAGCTGCCTATGTGGCAGTAAACATACATAGCCTGTCTTCTCTAAGCCTATTACTTTTCTAAGCTGCCTATGTGGCAGTAAACTAAAAATAAGCTCATCAACTTCTGTCATGCGATTTCTAAGCTGCCTATGTGGCAGTAAACGATTATGAATTTAAAAATCAAGCGTTAACAATTTTCTAAGCTGCCTATGTGGCAGTAAACAAATTAGTCACTATTACAAAATCATTATTTATTTTTCTAAGCTGCCTATGTGGCAGTAAACAAGAATTTTAGCACAAAAAACAAGGTTACAACAATAGTATTAGAGTAAAAAATAAACTTTGACCCAAATTTTTCTTATTATTATAACCCATTGATTTAATCAAACTATTAAATACCCCCAAAATATTGGGTTAAAATTCAGGAACTGTCGAGTTAGAACTTAAACCATAAGTGTTAAATTTAGATTCACTAGATTTGGGGGCAATTCTTTTTTCAATAAAAAGCTTAAACCTCTGGTCATTAGTCAAGCTCTTCATTTGAATAAATGGTAAATCAGTTGTCGTCACACGATTTTGATATAACTTAATTGCATCATCAAAACTAATATCATTCCGCGTTTTTACACGATGCCTCGCAAGACGCTCTGCGTTAGTTTTTACTTGTTTACGCTGAAATGTTACATATGCTGTAACTTTTTCTTGTGGTACAAGACGTATTGAACTAATATGCACATAGTCGGTTAATCGCTCAAGCCATTTAAATATATTGAACTGTTGCAATGTGCTTTCTATTTCTGCAAAGAGCCTAAGCTTTGTTCCTAGAACAATTGTAGATTTCCCCACTTCATTTTTTTGATAAATATATTGTGGAAAGGAAGCCCCTATATTTGCTTGATTATTTTGCTTTTTTATTTCTACAAAGGCAATATGTAATTGTCCGTACAACTTCGACCAAATAAAATATGGTGATATTTCCACTTGCTCAATCAAAGTAATCTCTTGATAATAACGCATTAGATTACTCCTTACTACTTTGTCCGAATACACCACCACGTACAAGAACAGCCATTACGTAATGTTCCTGATTTTCATTTGTCAATGGTTCTCCTAAGGCATACTTATCAAACAAGCTAAAAAAATCAACCTTTTCCTTAGGTGTGCGGTATGCTTTACCTAAGTTGGTTACTGCCCCATAGGGTTCAATCGCAATTGCTACCTTTTTCTCATCAAATTCTGGATACCATGTATCAATAGAACGTAGAGCATTGCCAATTTTTTGTGAATGCATAGCAGCTACCTTATTTACATCATACAATATTTTACTTTTACTTCCATTACCTTTATCAAAAACCAATTCCTGGCTAGGGTATACTTCTTGACCTTTCCCAATCAGCGCATAAGCATCAATAGTTAGTAGTAAATAAGGTAACTCTCCAGATAAAGCTTTAGCAATTTGTTCAGATAGTGCTTGTATTTTCTCATCCACATTGTCGAAATGATGTAATTTATAATCATGTGCATTAAACAACCATGTTTGTTGATCATTAATCATGACATTTATTTCTATTTTTTCTGCCCCGACCCGATTACGCCATAAAAAACTACCATTAGCAATATTTAAAGCATAGCGTTTTGCTAACTCTTTAAAACCATATTTACTAATATAATCTTTTATCACTTGTTGGTAAGACTGATAAAACACCTCATTATTACAAGCTGAAGGGGTTTCCACACCACCTAATACCTTCAAAGTAAAACTAACCTTCAAGGTATCTTGATGTTCAGCTAAAGCACATGAATCAACTTTTTGTAGATTAGCTTTCTCAACTTCTGCATTTAATTTTATTGGATCATTTTGTACTGCAGATTTTAATCGATTAGAAATAGTACCTCTCACCGATTTTTCAATTAACCCTAAAGGTTGTATGCTGTCGCTGCCCTTACGGGTATTCCAAGTTGTACCATAAAAATATCCATCCGATGACACAAGTTTCTTTTCAAATGCCAATACTGACGCTATAGATGTTTCTTTTTTAGCCACTTTACATTTTCCTTATAAAATTAAATTAAAAATATTTCAAATTGTTGAATTTTGACAAAGATATAAGTTATTATCTATATCAATACTATACTGCCATAGCATATCATCTATGTGCTTAATACGATAAGGCATTATAAACTCCCCGAGAGTCACAACACTCTCTGCAAAACGATGCGGTGTTTTATTATCTCGTTGATTTTTAGCCATACCAAGCTCTGATATTCCTTGAAAACCAACTGCAATAGGCACAATCCAACCAGTTGTTTTACGGTAAGATTTCCACATCACATTACCATTAGCATCCTGCGATGCGTTATGGGTAACTTTTACATAATCCAATACTGTGTCTAAAGCATCTTTTTGTTCTTCTTGCATGGTTTTTTTAACTAGATCACGGCGTTCAATTAAAACATGTCCTAACATTAGCTTATGTAATATTTTCTTGAAATCACTATTAGTCTCACTATAATCATCAAATTTAATAACTTCACAGTTTTTTATAGCCAAAACGTCTCCCCCAGCAAACTTCATGCCCATGACTAGTTGCTTTATTTTCTCTTCAAACGCATCAAAGTCATCTGGATCAATATCAAAGTTTAAGCACTCGATTAATAATGAAGCCTCTAAATGACAACGAGCTTCTTCAATAAATGCTGGACGACTACCATCTTTATATAACGGATTCGCTGTACCAATAATTGAATTAACAAAATCTCCCGCGCCTTTATAAACTTGCAAATCAAAATTATGGCAACTAATTGCAACTTTATCTAAAGTGATACCATCATAAATCGAGTTGAGTTTGCGTTGTAAGGCATGTACGCCACCAAGCCACGCAGTCATTGCAGGAAACCCAATTGTATATGGGCTACTCATTGCATTAGCATTTTGTAACCTCAGGTGAGGAATTAAAATAAAGTAACGCATCAAAAAAACTCCTTATCTTGCTCAATTGCTTCAATTACTATTTTACTAATTTTTTGCAATTCAATATCACCTAACATATATGAACCCAAGATTGATTTTTCATAAGATTTAAGTACCCATCGAGCGATTTCTTGACTGATACCCTCTTTCCACTCTATTTGTGCCAACCTCTCATCTTGATAAACATTATCCAGCCAAACTCGTTGACTCTTAGGTAGATTAGAATAATAATCATTATTTGACCAGCCAATATCATATTGGCGAATTTTAAAAGCTGTGGCTAATATTTCATCAACAATAAAGCGAATAATATTGTGAATTGCATCTCTAATATTTATATTATTTATATCAAGTTGCATTAATTTATGTAGACTGCTAAAACTCTCTTGGAATTTATTGCGGTATAAAGACTGGGTAAAAAAATTCTCGTTAGGCAATCGAGTACTTCTTCTTTCTAGAATAGGTGGCACACTTGGCAATAGATAAGCTTTACCAGCATTTTGACTATTTAGATAACTAATATTCTGTGGCTGCGTTCCACCATAGCATGTGAATGTTAAATCATAAATATCTGTAAACCCTACATGGTGACATTCATTCTTCCTCTTGCTTTCTTTAGCTTGTTTAGTCTCCTCTGAAAAGCGTAAATTATCAATTCGTTTTTTAACCTCAGTAAGTAACCCCGATGGTGTTAAAATTGATAACAAATGATAATTACATTCTTCAAATGGAAAATAAACTTGTTTAACCAAATAATTTGTTTTGCTATTACCCTCAGAGTCTTTGATTTTTAAAAACCTGCAACGTAAATCGTTAAAATCCAGGTATGGGATGGATGAAAAAAAATCTTTAATGAGTTCATCTTCTTGTTCTATACTTTCCAGCACTGTTTTATTATTAGATAATTTTAATGCTAAAAATTTGTATACATCCATTGCAGCTGCATTACCAAATACATCAAGTTCATAATTTTGATAATTGACATTACCACTACGCAAATACCCATCTGTACGACATTGAGTATTGGCAATGATACTAGATGTCTTTGCGTCTGGATGGCTAAATTTACTTGGATGACTAGTTATTGACAATTGAATTGCACGTTTGGCAGCATCAGATACCCATTTTGCCAAGCTAAATTTATCTGATGCCTGTTCTTCCAAATCCACAATTTCGATACTATCTACCATTTTTTTAGCACGTTCTTTTTTTAGCCATCCTTCTTTTCTTTCATCTAAAAATTTTGTAATATTCACTGTCATAGATATTTACCCTCACTTTTATTAATAACTAAACCAAATTGATCTGAATACATCAGTTTTTTATCACTATCGTACTCAGGTAACATAATTTCCCCATACCGTTTTGATAATGCAACTATACTCTTATTTACATCACCAAAATCATTAATCCTTTTTATTGCCTCGTCTCGCAGAATCTCATAATAATTACGATTTAACCATAAACGCTTCTGCTCTAAATCATTTAATTTTAATTGCGTAATCTGATAAAAATCACTCCGAGGGATATATATCCCTTGTTCTTTTCTCTCACAAAATTTCATATTCTCCTCTTCCATGATAGCAAAAAGCTGTATATTGGGAGAACTCTTCCGAAACTGATTAAATCTTTGAGGTAATGCAGTTAAAAACCACACTTCATTTAGCCAACCATTAATATAACCAGGCCCTTTTGAGTCATATTTAGTCAAAAAATGTGCCGTTACTGCATGCTCCAAATCCGCAAGTTTTTTTGTAGCTTGTAGCATACTTGATTCTTGAATACGAGGTATAGAACTAATACCATTAATTATAGTATTCGTATCGATTAACAGCTCAAGATCTTTAGTCTCTAATTTAAAATGATTAGAATACATCTCAAAACCAGGTCTTGTAAACGCCACATCTGCCTGCATTAATCCTCTTAAGTTATATTGCATTAGAGCAATATTTGGCTTCAGAACATCTTGCGTAATTTTACGATGACGTAGCACTCTACCTGACAGTTGAATGATTGAGCGATACGATGATGGTTCAATGACTGCCCAGTCAAAATCATGGTCTCGCCCAACTTCTTCAACTGGCGTTGCAACTAAAATAAAAATCATATTATCAGAAATAACTGAATCCAAATGTCCCCGAATTATCCTATCACTAAATGCAATTGCCTCTTCTCCATCCTGTTCCTTACGTTTTAATACCATATCCAAATGACGCTCTTGTTCACTTCGTAACAATAACACTTGTCTACTATGGTATGCCATAATTCGAGACTCTATACCATCATTCCAATTAGCATTAAGCAGATACCTAGTCAATGCAACACATGGTGCAACATTGGCAACTCTAACAATGCCAAAAGATACTTTTTTATTAGTTTTTATATCAATAGTGTGATGATGTTGATGTAGTTGTTGAATATTAGTCTTAATTAGCTCAAAGTATTTTGATTGAACGCCATCATCTAAATTTTGCTTTGTGTTTACTACTTTTAAATTATCACACTTAACAATATAAGCCTTATGTTTTACAACCTGTTGCAATAGCTGCTGCACTCGTGAATTAACAAATTTCTGATGTGCTGATTTGTAGATTGTTGCTGCTTCGTTTTGCTGTTTGCTAGATATATACTCAATCTGAGTTTTAAACTCATCTACCCACATACCTAATACATCATTATTTGTAAGCTGTTTAAATTTACAATACAGTTGCCACCCCAAATAATAAGCATTAAAAAACCCTTCAGCTAATGCTGGTGGAATAGTTGCGGATGAGATCATTACCTTTCGACCTAACATACCAACTAAATGTATTAAACGAGCAATGGCAACTAAATCCTGTCCACTAAAATCATCAATTTCATCAATAACCAAATCAGAAGAAAGCAACCTCAGACTTGGCAAAATATACTTTCCTCCTCGCTTAGTCTCAGTTGCTGCCATAATATGATCAATAGTACAAACTAATACTGGTTTATATAGAAATGCTTTGTTTTTCTCTGTGCTATTTTTAGAAAATAAAACATCCAGAAAATCAGCTTGAGGCATAGATTCATAATTAAGCTCATCATTAAGTAACTCCTCCAAAGACTCCGAACCATAATCCTCAGGAGTCAAAGATGGCTCAGTCTCAGTTTTATTATTTTTTTGATGTAATTCTTGTACAGCTCGTGAACCAATTAATACACCCAAATCATCATTACCAAGCCCGATGTCATTACGATATGAGTCTCCTGTTTGCAATGTTAGAGTACGCAACCCAAGAGCCAAGATATAACGCAATGATTCTCCGTCAGTGGATAATGCACGCATAATTTTAGCATTGGCAATAGTTTTTCCTTTGCCCGTACTTGCCATATTTACCACAAAGCAGCCCGTTTTATGACTGTCAGACTGTAACTTAAATTGTCGGATTTGTTTTACTGCATGATCTTGCCACTCATATCCAGGTGAACCTCTTTTCTTTAAATTATTAATGTCATATGCAGAATCCATTTCTTCAGTTAATCTACTTAAAGATTGGGATACTTGCAGCGCATGTTTACAAACATGGACTAAATGTTCATCCAGAAGTTGTTTTGGTTTTCCGTCTTTATTTGTATTCGCAATTAATGGTAACGACGTTTGCCAGCTATCTGACTTGTCGCATGATGAATAATAATGATCGCCTAACATTAAACATAATCTAGCATGATGCAGCACCACTCTCCAACTACCACTTGCTAAACAAGCCAAGGCATTGTCACTTTCTTGTAATAAACGGGACGCCCATTTTTTAACTTGCTTATTCCACAATACTGATTGACTTAGTAATCCATATTCAAATTCAAAACATAATTTTAGACGAGTATTATAATCGTCTTCATCAAATTTATTTTGATAACCCCAAGTTGCATTAATACTTTTTAACATATCTTGAATTGAGTGACGTTTATTATCTTTATATTTTTTATAGCCACTTTTTTCATCTTCAGATTGTAAATCTGGTAAGCGATGATGTGAAACTATTAACCATGCAACAAGTTGTGCTATAGGAGGTAGTTGATATAAAATATTCGCTTGTTCTGTCGATTGTGCAATAGTTTGTTTAATTAAATTTTCATCCCAATTCTGTTGCATTAGAAGTTCTAACCAAGAATCATCAGTTTCTATATTGCCAGAGCATTTCACTAAAGCATTTAATAATAAACATGACACCCATTCATGACGTAGTGGATCACCTTGTTTACTATGCCGATTATTTTCATTTAATTTTTTTTGGAATAAAACGCTAGCCTTACCCCAGTCATGTAACAATGCAGCAATTGCCACTAGCGCTTTAATTAATGGTAAATAATGCCAATCATTCTCCCATTTATTTTGGGCAAGACTCTTTTTTGTGCTATTAACTGGGACAATTCCCCTATCATTAAACTTATTACGTTTTCCAACCACCCATAATAAATCAGATCTACTTCTGCTACGAAACCAATGACACGCAACTGCAGTATTTTTAGTGGCACTCATCCGTAGTAGCTTCTTTACAGCAATTAAGCCATCCTCAGTAATAATAGTTTGCCAAGTATTATCCCCAATTCGGTTAGCAAAAGCATCAAGAACTCTTCGAGTACGTTTAAGTGCTAGCTTTTCACATTGGGAAACAAAAGTAACCATCATAATTTAGCAATATCCCAGTCATTCTTAAGTGCAATTTGTTTAACTGTATCAAACATGTAATCAAGTGCTTTGTGTTTAACAAATATTTGTAAACACTGTTCACGATATTCTTGTTCTGTAGCATTTTCTGTTGCACATATAAATGATAATGGTAAAATTAAAGCATCTTTAATCAAATCTGCCACATCAAAAACCAATGCACCACGTCTAGTTTTACCATGCATTACAGCAAGACCATGAGGAATACCAATTACCCATAAACAGCTAGCTGCCAATCCATAAGCAAGGTAATTACCATGGTTCAAAAAACTATTGGCTTTATCGCTCGATTCACGTTCACGAGTAAAGTCACCATATTTGCAGTTTTTAGTGGCTATGCGATAAAGCTGTTTAGTTAATTGCGCTTCATTTAGTAAGAGATCTGATACAGAATTAGCATGATTAAATCTATCGTTGTAATTAGATAACATTATTTTTATATTGCTCTCATTGCTAATAAAACCATATTCAGCTAAATCACGATCATTAGACCAAACTTTCGTAATGTAATCCATACGAGATTGTTGAAAAATTTTGGCAGCTGTTAGTCGCTTTTGATCATCAAACCAAAATGACATCCAACCTTGCAGATATTCTGTTGGTCTATACTCACTTTGTGGAGTTAACCACTCAACTTCGTTTGCCATCAATAATGGAGTACCTCCACCGCCACAAAAACCAACTAACACACCACTCCCAGCAAGCATACGCATAGCTGCTTGTGTAATAGATGTTCCATTGCCTAATAATATGACTGTAGTATTTGCAACTGGTATATTCCAGTATAAATTTGCATCTTTAGCTTCTGTAAGATAAAGAACCCTGCCATCTTTTTGCATGACTCGGCAACACTCTAAATAATAAATGTTCGCACGTTTAGAATGTAAAATAGCTTTCATTTCTGATGATGGTAATGGCTTCATAAATATATAACTACTTTTATCTCAATACCTGCACATAAAGCAAGGATAGCCGAACCTTCGATTGTATAATGTGGTAATACACAATACATTTTCTCATCTATGATTTTTACTTGACCTTTTTTTGCATATATTTTATATTTACCCTATAAATTTAAGTACGAATTATATACCAAAAATAATATTTATAAATAAATATTTATACAACCTAAGATTGTTTATTGAACATAAAATGTTTTAAGAATTATTATTTTGCATATCTTGTACAAAATTCATTAATCAAATGCCTAGAAACACTTATGCCACTTGGTAAATTCGGCAATTTATCTGGACTATCAATATCATACCAAGCAGCATCAGATATCTCAACAGTATCAACATTTATATCTCCAGATAAATATTCTGCAGTAAAGCCTATCATTAAAGAATTAGGGAATGGCCAATGCTGTGATGTAACATATTTTATATTATGAATATTTAGTCCCACCTCTTCATATACTTCACGAGCTAATGCTGCTTCTAGGTTTTCACCAGGGTTAACAAATCCTGATATACATCCATATATATTATTCAATGATTGCTTTGCTTGAGCTAATAAAATTTCATTGCCTTTATAAATCAATCCAATCACACAAGGTGAGATTATAGGATATATTCTTAAATTACAATTAGCACATTGCAATGCTAATTCATTAACACAGACATTATTATCCCCCTTACATGCCCCACAATACTTATGTGTCATTAACCAATGAGATAAGTGATTGGCTAAAACAGCCGCTTGGTAGCTTGCTTCAGAAAGAATAGAATAACTAGTTTTTAGCAAAACTTTATCTAGTAATATGTTTGAAGCAGGCAAATTATTTTTAAGACAAAAGCATTGCTGTGAGTTAATCGTACCAAAACATAATAAATTATCTATATCACATTGAATATTATTTTTAACTAAATCATTTATTGCTGGTACATTATTCCTAAATATGTACACCTCATTATTTTCAAATATAAATAATAAATCATTGCTCTGTTTTTTAGCATCAACATTATGTTTAAAAATAAATTCTGTTTTTTTGTTAAAAAGTTCCATCATAATTTTAATATACCTGTACTAAAAAATACAGCGTTGCGATAAAAAATTATTGCAACACCGTATTAAACTACATACGCTTTAAAACCTCAAGGTCATTATGGGTAGCTTTACAATCAAATTCAGTGATTTGATAATCTGCAACATCATGCTTAACATATGAGTCTTCTGCTATAATATCCAATAATTGCTGCTTTTCCATTGATTTTACAAGTAAAACGCCACCTAGTTTGCTAGTCTTAGGACCAACAAGTAGTATATTACCTTGAGATAAATGTTTTTTCACCCATTCTGAATGAGTACTTACATGCTCCGCAACTATTTCTGGAGATTTGCTATAACTAACAACTAATACATACATAATTTTCTTCCTTTTATATTTTATGAAATTTTAACCCATATTTATATTGAGTTTAGGGATAAATAATAACACGATAAATATAACAGTATCAATACGTATAAAATACGTATTCTACCTAATCAATAGCGAAGTAACGTTATTAAGCATTGCTGAATATGGAATAGAGTATTAAATAATATTTGGACTAATTAATAATCATGGTAAAATTCTAAATAACTTTTGCAGGGGAGTTAAATGTTACCAAGTAATTTAAGACAGCATATTTCTATTACATGCAGCCATGATATAAATTTAATTTGTCAGCCACTTACATCAAGAACCCCAATCAAAGTCATAGATTACTCAAGGGTATTTTTAAATGGATCACGTTTAGAACTGTCTAATCATACAAAACGGCTGGAAGACTCAATTATTGCATGCAGCAAAGGAATATGCCATATATATACTCCAGATCTAATACCTGACAAACAAAGATATTTATTATTGTCACCATGGGTAGATACAATCGATGATTCGGCTAATAAAATACTTAAGAATAGAATCCTAAATAATCAAAAGAAGTTTAATATTGGAAATGAGATGCGAATTATAACTCGCACTAATGATTATACTGAAATGTTTCATTTTTATACTTCAAATGAAATTACAGGAATTGAAAATTTTTATTTAAATAATATAACTATGCTGGAGCAATTTATACCCTACTTCCTTGATGCGACACATAACTTCATAACACATTCAGAAAAACAATGCATTATCCAGCCATGGCGAGAAAGCAACTCTAATGTAATAATTTTAGATAAAAATAGCAACATAGAATCAAAACTTAATGGCACAGTAACACATAATAAAAATTTATCTCCCACTATAATACCTAGAAAATTCTACTTTTATACTGGAAATAACCAATCCTACTTAACAAAAAGAGAGATTGATTGCAGCTTAAATATCTTGCAAGGTAAAACCAATAAAGAGATTGCAGATAAATTATATGTTTCCACTAGGACTATCGAAAAACATATTGAAGCCATATTTTATAAAACCAATTGTAACTCCCGCAAAGAGTTAGTCACATTCCTGAAAAATAAAGGAATTCAAATTGCTATTAATTGATTTTAATGCACAACAAACCGTACATTTGATACCTTAATCACTTTTTAATTATCTTTTATTAATTTCAGTTTATGGGATTAAAGTGTATCAAAATAATCAGCCACATTTGGGACATTTCCAAGTTTTTCTCAAAATATAATAAAATTCTGAATGGCAAATCTGCACTGAACATGATAGTATTAGTGATAGTCATGCCCATATCTATAAAAAATTTAATCGCTTTTAAATCAATGTGTTTTTTTTAAAACCCTCAAAGTAAATAAATATATTTTACCTCATATTCACTTAGCAACCATTGTCTATTTGGATTTGTCATGCTGAATTTCATACTCGTGTGTTATTTCAGCATCCCTTTATTTTAGATCCTGAAACAAGTTGAGGATGACGTTGCTAAGTAGTTACCTATAAATCACATTATGCGCTATTACTACGACTTAGATTAAGACATTTATTCAATAGTATTATCTTTAAATAAATACCCATGATACGCACCAAATAAAGTACGAACAAATACCGCTAGCCAAATAATGGCTAATATATATATTAATGCCTCCGAATAGCTTTTAAGCAAAGAAAAACCTGTAGTTCTTGCAAAATAAACTGTTGCCATAATATATGAACCAAAAGGGAAAGTGTACCCCCAAAAACCTAAATTAAAGCTCATAACCTGCTTACGGATATAGCTTAAGGTTACTAAAAAAGCAATAATCAACCACCAAGTACCAAAGCTCCATAATGCTAGTGCAATAAACATGCTTAGAACATAAAAGCCCTGTATAAAACCTGCATACTGTGCAGATAAGCCTACAAAATGCAAACCAACTAAACTTTTACCTAGCATAAAAATTGCTAATGATCCAGTGCCTGTTGGTCCAAGTGGCAACCACATAGTTGAAGCTAACTCTATTGGAGGCAATTGATGCAAAGCAAGACGCTGAAACAAAATTACTAAAATCCCCAAAGCTAAACATATAGAAATTGACCATAAAACAATATTTAAGATAAATACTGCAAAAGCTGTATCTATCGGCATATAAGGTAATAAAATTGCCCCGCTTAAAGCAGCAACATTACACGCCACAAAAGGTAATGCCCATACTGCTGTCATATTCTTTAAATTATGCTCATGGTGCTTAAACATAAAATATGGCACAATAACAATACAAATAATAGACATAAGCACATCTATCCACCATAAGAATATCGCAATATCTATTGCAATATTCCCAAATATCTTAATCCCAAAAAAAATAAACCCATTAATAATCGTCGCCATCCCCATAGGAATGCAACTTAAAAACATTGGCTGCACAGAGTTTTTTAACATTCGTACCCATGACTCTGGATATAAAGTTGTCTTAGCTACTAAAAGTGATAATAAAATCACAAAAATTATAATATTTAAAAACCATACATAAGTAGCTATAAAATGCCACTCTATTAAACCAGACTGCAATGTATTTAAACAAATTGCAGTAATCCCTGTACCCATCACAGCAGCAAACCAATTCGGGGTAAAATGCCTTATAACTTGAGAAAGTCCTCCATTATGGTTAAATGGTTTTGTAATCAATTCGTTCTCCTAAATATACAATGGTTGCTAGGTAGTTACAGTATAACTGTCAGAATAGTAGATTGCCACAGAATCTAAGGGTCTTCGTAATGACAAAAGGTTATTTTATGATTAGATTCTGCCCATCTGAAGGACGAATTTTAACTAAAAGTAACTGAAGAAATAAGCCAGTAAAAGCAATAAATATAAATGCCACAAAAAATACCCAATAACTAAAATGTGGCAAAGCTAAGTTAGACGCATAAAGAATAAAAGCTAGAATAGTTACTCCAACTGATGAAGAAATCTGCTGTGCAGTATTTGCAATACTGGTTGCTGAGGCATAGCTCTTCTCTGGAACATCAGCAAAAAATAAAGTATTTAGTAAAATAAATAGCATCGAAGTAAAAAATGAATTACTAAAGATTATCACAAAAGCCAATATATTTATTTTGGTAACAAAGCAATACATTACTGAAGTTATTATAACAGCGATATTAGCTGAAATCAATAACTGTCTAAAACCAAAATAAGGTAATAAATGTTTTACAAATAACCGTCCAAATAACAAGCCAATTGCACCAAATGATAATAAATAACTCGCATGTAACGTAGATAGCCCCAAACTTAACTGCAAATACAATGCAAGAACAAAGGCCCTACCACCAAATGCTATACGTAGCATAATATTACTAATAAAGCACAATCTAAAAGTTCTAATTTTAAATAATTTATACTGTACTAAATGATTTGTTGAAGCAAACTCTATGCGAGTATAAATATATAAACAAAAACAGGTTAGCAAAACTAATATAATCCTAATACCAATAATAAGTGGATAAGACATTGTATCAATAGTAAAAGACGCCATAGCTAAAAATAGCCCCAACCAAATAAATGCCCACCAATTAAAATGCTCAACTTTTTCTTTAAAATTATCCACACAAAAATATGAAACTATTAAGCCAAAAACTCCAATTGGTACATTTACCCAAAAAATAAACCCCCAATTGAAATTCGAAATAATTAAGCCCCCAACCAATGGTGCAAGTAATGACCCCAAAACTCCAGGCATTAAAATTAAAACAAACACATTAACCAATTGTTTTTTGCCAAAAATCTTTAATAGTAATAACCTACCAACAGGCATCATAAATGCTCCTGATATTCCTTGCAAAAATCTAAACACTACCATTTCTGGCAAGGTTCTGGATAACCCACAGCATATAGAAAAAACAGTAAACCCAAAGATAGAATAACACAATACTCGTTGGGTACCAAATTTATCAGCGATCCAACCACTAATTGGCACAAAAATTGCCAAACTAATTAAATAACTAGTTATTGCCATTTTTAAATCTAATGGAGGAAGCCCCAAATCTGTAGCAATTGCAGGAATCGCTATGTTTATAATACTAACATCCATATTTTCCATTAATAGCATTAAAGATACTACTGTTATATTTAGCATTTGTTTAATCGTCAAATTCTTCAATATTTTTTACCTAATACAGTTTTTATACCAGCTTCAGATTTAATTAGACTAAATGACGAACAACACCGTGTACTAAAGGTACATAAGGCGCGAGTCATGACGTATAATTAAAAAATGAAGCTGGTCTTAGTTTATTGTCCAAGAGTGTTTGCCTACTACATTTGATAAAGTAAGTATATTATTATAATTAATTACAAATTTATATTCTTCACTAAATTCTACTTTACACTTAGCTAAAGCATTTGAATAATGCGCTACTACTTGAGCATGACCATCACTAATAAACATTGGCTGTAATTGTTCTACTCCGACTTTTGCATCTAAATGTAGAGTGATTCTTTTAATTTGCTCGATTAATATTTCATCAAAATTATAAATTTGTTTAGCTGTAATTTTTATTTGATCCCTAAATGAATCATACATCAACTCACCTTGAATAAAAATAAACTCATCAACCTTTAATAAATCTTTAAATTTCTCGTATTCATCATTAAAAATTACAAACTCCAAATTACTAGTGTCATCCTCAATATTAATAAAATATAGCTTGCCACCTTTTTTTAATGGTCTTGAACCAATATTATTGATAATTCCACAGACTAATACCTTGGAGCGCTCCCTCTGTCTAGTATTAATTAACTCCATAATTTCTTCATTTTCTAGAGTATAAGTACCCAAAGGTGGAATGTTTAATTTATTTACTATATCTTTGTATTCATCAAATAAACTAGCACTAAAATAATACCCAATTGACTGCTTTTCCATTTGCAGAGTCTCTTTTAATCCCCATGGGGTAAAATCAGGTAACTCAATAACTGGATCTAAAGTACCATCTCCTTCAGAAGAAAATAAGCCATCAAATAAAGAACCTTGATTTGCATTTGCCTGATTCTTGGTGATCTCTGATAAAACTTGCTCAATACCATTAAATAACTTGGCACGGTTTAATTCTAAACTATCAAAACAACCTGATTTAACCAAACTTTCCAATGTTTTTTTATTTATGGCTTTTCTATCTACACGATTACAAAAATCAATAAAGCTTACAAATGCACCATTGGTATTACGTTCTAGAATTACTAAATCAATAACATTACGACCAACCCCTTTAAGAGCACCAAGAGCGTAGCGTATCGATGTACCATCAACTGCTTTAAAATAATATACCGATTGGTTAATGTCTGGAGGCAAAATAGTAATATCATTATTTAAACAGTCCTGATAAAACTCATAAAGTTTATCAGTTTTATCTAACTCAGAAGATAACGTAGCACTTAAAAAGCAACTCAGATAATGAGCTTTCAAATATGCGGTATGATAAGATATAACAGCATAAGCGGCACTATGTGATTTATTAAACCCATACTCGGCAAATTTTGCCATTAAATCAAAAAGCTCCTCAGCTAATTCTTTCTTATAGCCTTTTTTTATAGCACCTTCAATAAAGATATTTTTATGCTCTGCCATTTCCTCTGGCTTTTTCTTACCCATAGCACGACGCAATAAATCAGCAGCACCTAAAGTATAACCACCAATAATCTGTGAAATTTGCATCACTTGTTCTTGATAAACAATAACCCCATAAGTAGATTCTAAACATTCTTTTAAATCATCATGAAAATAATTAGCTTCCTCAATTCCCTTTTTACGCTTAATAAAGTCATCAACCATACCTGAACCTAAAGGTCCTGGGCGATATAATGCTAAAAGGGCAATAATATCTTCAAACCGATCTGGCTCTAATTTAACTAAAACACGCTTCATCCCTGGAGATTCTAACTGGAAGATTGCAGAAGTGTTTCCACTTTGTAATAATTTATATACCCCAACATCAGAAAAATCATGTTGCGATAATTTTAATTCTTTGCCATATAATTCAGATATATTCTGAATAGTATCTTGAATAATGGTTAAATTTCTTAAGCCTAAAAAGTCAAACTTTACTAAACCAACTAACTCAACATCGTCCTTATCTAGCTGTGAGGTTTGCATCCCATCAGCCACATACAATGGACAAAAATCAGTCAGATTACCTGGAGCAATTAAAACCCCCGCTGCATGCTTACCTACGCTTCGAGTTAAATCCTCTAAACGTAAAGATAAATCCCATAATCGCTTTACATCATCATCAGCATTATCAATCCGAACCTTAAGATCAGGGAACTGCTCATAAGCCTCTAATAACCCATAACTTTTTGCAGGGGTGTTTAGAATTAACTTAGATAAAGAGTCACAAAGACCATAGGATAAGCTTAAAGCCCGCCCTACATCTTTAATAACCGCTTTAGAGGACATCGTACCGAAAGTTGCAATCTGAGCTACTGCTGAAGTACCATATTTATTTTTAACATACTCAATAACTAACTCACGCTTTTCTTGACAAAAATCAATATCAAAATCAGGCATAGATACCCGCTCTGGATTTAGGAATCGCTCAAATAATAATCCATACCGTAAAGGTTCAACATCTGTAATTCCTAGAGAAAAAGCAACTAAAGAACCAGCTCCAGAACCCCGACCAGGACCAACAGGGATATTATTTTCTTTTGCCCAATTAATAAAATCAGCAACTATTAGAAAATACCCAGCAAAACCCATCTGATTGATTGTTTTGATCTCAATATCTAAACGCTCTTGATATGGCAATTTATCTTCTGCTGATAAATGATCCGGGAAAAACTCTGCTAAACGCTTCTCTAAACCATTATTTGCAAGTAATGCAAGATATGCATCTATTCCCATACCATCAGTTGTTGCAAAATCTGGCAAAAAGTATTTACCAAAAGTAAGTTGTACATTACACATTTTTGCAATTTCAACAGTATTGGTAATGGCACTTTTAAGATCACTAAAATTATCTGCGACTTCAGCCTGATTCAAAAAACATTGATCTTGGCTAAACTTGGTATTACGCTTTTCATTTTCAAGTGTATCACTATCTGCAACACAGACACGCACTTCATGTGCTTCGTAATCAGTAACTTTAGCAAACTGTAATGGATGGGTTGCCACAATCGGAATACCTAATATTTTAGCAACCTCAACCAATGATTTAACAACTAGATTAGTATCTTCATTGCTAACCCGCTGTATCTCTAAATAATAACTATTAGGAAACGCCAAACTCCATAGCTTAGCTTTATTAACAGCTTCTTTAGATTTTTTTAGTATACTTAGTTTTCCAATATCTCCATAAATCCCACCAGATAATACTATTAAATCAGTATACGTATTTTCTAGTAACCATTCTTCTTTAATGTATGGAATGTCTAAAAGCTTACCCTCTATATAGGATCTAGTGATTAACTCATTTAATATTCTTAACCCATCGTTATTTTTTACTAAAATTATAATTCTATATTTAAACCCATCTTTATCTACCACATTTACTTCAGAGCCTAAAATAGGTTTTATGCCCTTATCATAACAAGCCTTATAGAATTTAACAAAACCAAACATATTATGTAAATCAGTAAGTGCAATTGCATACATTCCGTCCTGATATGCATTATTTACTAAGTCTTTAATACGTAAAGTGCTATCGGTAATAGAAAACTCTGAATGTGAGCGTAAATGAACGAAATTTTGCATAATTATGTTATATTCCTATTAGAGTTGTCATACATCTATGTAAATGTGAATCTGGTAAATACTCTGGATTAAGTATCTCGCCCCAAACTGGGTTTGGAAAATGTCGGTCATTAAAATAACGCGGAATAATATGCCAATGTAAATGAGGAACCACATTGCCTAAACTAGCTATATTAACCTTATCTGGGTTAAATATCTTTCTTATTGTTTTTTCCATATGCAAAATAGTATTAAACACTATCAATGCATTATCTGAAGATAAATCTGTTAATTCTTTTACATGACTATTTGATATGATTTGTATGTACCCAGGATAATATTTATCTGCAACCAAAATTACACGACAAACATCATTACTTAATATTACTTTTTCGGAACTTCTAGAGGACTGCTCACAAAATACGCAACTCATAATATGTAGCTCTCAATATATTTTTTGTGCGGGTAATTTAGATATGGTAAAAGCCAGGCGGAACTGACTCCTCAGAGTCAAAAGTAACATACTCCCAAGATTCTGGGGTATTTAACATCTTACGAAGTAATTTGTTGTTTATTGCATGACCTGATTTATAACCAGTAAAAAACCCGATTATTGGATGTCCTACAATATATAAGTCCCCAATTGCATCCAATATTTTATGGCGCACAAACTCATCTTTAAAACGAAGACCTCCAGTATTTAAAACCGCCGCATCATCATCAATTACAATTGCATTATTTAGATTACCACCACGCCCCAAACCATTACGATGAATATTTTCAATTTCATACATAAAAGCAAAAGTTCTTGCACGGCTAATCTCATCAATATAAGACTTATTAGCAAAGTCGATTTCTAATGAACTGTTTTCTTTAGTAAATAATGGGTGGTTAAATTTGATTCCTAATTTAATTTTATACCCATTATATGGCTCTAAACTTACCGATTTATCATCTTCAATAACTTCTATTTTTTGCTTGATTCTAATATATTTTTTTTTTGTATTCTGCTCTACAACTTCTGCTTGATCTAAAAGATAAACAAAAGAATTTGACGAACCATCCATAATTGGCATTTCAGGAGCAGATAACTCAACTATAAGATTATCTATTCCAAAACACGCAAATGCTGACATCAAATGTTCAATTGTACCTACACGTATATTATTATCATCAACTAAAGTTGAAGATAAGCGAGTATCATTTACTAGAAAAGGATGACATTTTATATGTGGATGATTTTCTAAATCAGTACGTACAAATACAATCCCCTGATCTGATGAAGCTGGCTTTAAGGTTAACTTTACCCGAAACCCAGAATGCAAACCTACCCCTGTAACAGTTACTGCTGTTTTTATTGTACGTTGATAAATCAAGTGCGGTTTCTCCTGAAAAATGCTGGCGTAGAAAATATATTTTTACTGAAATTACCACCAAATGGATCATTTGCTTCTTCAGTTATATTTGTAACATCACTTAGTTCTGAAGCATCTTCTTTTTTAAATAATTCATCATCTATACCACTTGACTTCATATCATTTAAACCTGTTGCAATTACCGTTACTCTAATTTCTTCTGGATCCATATCCTCAATCTCTGCCATACCAGCTTTAAAATCTGCATCACAATGAATATGACTTTGTATTAGCCCAAGAATCTCGTGATATTCTCTCATTCTTAATGCACCAGGAGCAGAAGAAATATTTACTAATACGCCACTAGCACCATTTAGAGAAACATCATCTAGTAGTGGACTAAAAATAGCATTATCTGCAGCCTCACGCGCACGTTCGCTACCAGAACCCACAGCTGAACCCATCATCGCTAATCCGCGTCCATACATTACTGTTTTAATATCCGCAAAATCTAAGCTTATTACTCCGGGAGTTTTAATTACTTCAGTAATTCCTAACACCGCGCCTCTTAAAATATCATCAGCTGCAGCAAATGCATCACGCATGGATACGTTTTCATCCAACTCAGAGAGTAACTTTTCGTTTGGTAACACAATTAATGAATCAACATATTTTCTTAACTCTTCAATTCCTAAATTGGCTACTTTTCTGCGCTTTTCACCTTCATAAGAAAATGGCTTAGTAACAACCCCAACAGTTAAGATATTTAAACTTTTAGCAATATCTGCAATAACTGGAGCAGCTCCAGTTCCTGTACCACCACCCATACCAGCAGCTATAAAAAGCATATCGGTACCTTTTAATAAGGCCGCAATCTTTTCTCTATCTTCCATAGCTGATTTTTTACCAATTTCTGGCTGACTACCTGCACCTAAACCTCTTGTTAATCCATGTCCTAACTGAAGTAAATGATGAGCTTTGTTCCTACTTAGTGCCTTTGCATCCGTATTCGCACAAATAAATTCAACGTTTTTAACACCACATCTAACCATACCGTCAATAGCATTACAACCACCGCCACCAATACCAATAACCTTGATAACCTCGCCAACATGAGTCATAACTTCTTGAATATCATAATTACTATTGTTACCAAGATTAGATAATTTATCCATGTAATTCCCTTTTTTACTTTTATTTAAATAATTTTTTTATCTTACTAAATACTGACTTAAAATCAGTGCTTTGACTCACAGATGCATTTTGTTTTAATTCACTAAACATATACTCATTCGCAAAATATAACACACCTAAACTTGTAGCATACTTCGGATTAGAAATCATGTCCATAAAATCTCCCGTATAATTAGGGATACCAATTCGCACAGGCAAACCAAAATATTGTCTTGCTAAATCATCTATATTTGGTAATAGTGCTGTCCCACCAGTTACAACTATACCAGAACTTATTATATCATAAATTTTCTGTTTACTCAATCCAGATTTAACCAATTCAAATATTTCTTTTACTCGTTCAGTAATAACATCCACTAACAACTTTCTGGAAATAGCAACAGTTACTCCTCTATGATCAGTAATGGTAATACCCTCACCAAATTTTTGGGTATTGCTAGTATATGAACACCCGCCATGATTAACTTTAATGTCTTCGGCTAACCCTCTGGATATTTTTAATACATTGGCAATATCACGTGTAATATGCTCCCCACCCAATGGATATGAGCATAAATGGCGAATAAACCCATTTTCATAGACTACTACATCTGTTGTACCAGCTCCTATATCAATTAAACAGCAACCAAGCTCTTTCTCTTCACGATTTAAAACAGACATTCCTGACAAAATTCCAGAAGGCACAACCTTAGATAATCCAAAACCGCTATAAAGAACTACTTTTTTAATATTTGCACTCTGAGAGCTACTACCTAAAAACAAATTTAAATTAGACTCAATTGATTTTGCATTCAAATGCACTGGATTTATAGCATAATGTTCGCCATCTAATAAATACTCCTGCACTTCATAATCTAATAATTCGTAAGGGTTAGGAACTTTGATTTGACGCGCTGTATCTATTAGATTATGGATATTTTGTGCACTTACTGCTTGGCTTTCTAACTCTAATTTACTGGTAGAATATAAGTTGCATACCCTACCACCAGAAATATTAGTAATAACACTACCAACCGAGCAATCAGCATCAATTCTAGCTTCTGTAAGAGTTTGGTTAACTAATCCACCAACCAACTCTAAATCACAAATTACCCCACCACTAACACCAGAAAACTCATTACCCTTTGTACTATTGGCAAAGTAATAGGTACTTATTCCTTGAATTTCTACCTGCTCACCAATTGAACCTACCATAGAAACAATTTTTGAACTACCAATATCAAGACTAAAAATCATACGATTACTCATTTTTGTATTCCCTACTTATGCAACTATTTATTTTCTACCGGATGGCTATAGCATCCTTATAGCACATATTTATATATAATAAATTTGGCTCTATCTGATGTAATTGAGACCAGTACTTATTTAATAACGCTAAACTACCATTAAGATCTGAACCGCAAATAGTAATTTTTAGCCCATCAGAAAACTCAACTTTTATTAGCCCTACACCATTATAAAACATTGATTTCAATTGAATATTATGCTCACTCAATAATGGCTTTAAGGATTCATAACTAATAATAGCATTGTCTATTTGAACAGCAGGAATATCAAATATCGGCAATAAACCCAGTTTATCCGCACCATCAAATACCTGTTTATCTTCAGACAAAAGCTTATTACCTCCTAAACTAGCAATTGCCTTATACTCCTCTACGTTAACAGTAATTGAATCTGGAAATTCACGGGTAACCAGTACGCTTTTAACCCATGGAATACCCTGAAACTCATCTTGAACAGCATCAATATTTAACGTAAAAAATGTCCCATGTAGTTTATTTTGTAAAATATATGAAATCTGAGACTTAGTAATATGAGAAATATTTCCCTGCACTACTACTCTCTCAATCTGAAACCAATTTTGGGTAGCATAATATAAAAAACTTATAGCCAAAATAGACATTGCCACAGAAGCAATTAAAAATGCTAAGCGGTTAAGGAATTTTATATTATCTAGCAACTACACTCTCCAACAGTTATATATGTAATTTAGCATCAGCTAACATCTGTAAACACAAATCATCAAAACTATAGCCACGAGATTTAAATGCCATAGGAACTAAACTATGGCTGGTCATTCCTGGTATTGTATTTAATTCTAAAAAATATATTTGCTGATTTTTATCTATCATAAAATCTAAACGGCAAATCCCCGATGCACCTATTGCTTCATAAGCAATTAATGCATAATTTTCTACTAACCTATTTTGTGCTTCACCTAAATCATACGGACAGATGTATTTTGTTATATCCGTAAAATATTTATTTTGATAATCATATTCACCTTCAGGAGCTTCAATTTTCACTAGTGGATAAACTTTTGAATCAAAAACTGTTATTGTAAACTCTTCACCAATTATCATTTCCTCAATAATAATTGTACTATCATATTTAAAAGCTACAGTAATGGCTTTTTGTAAGTCTTCAATATTATATACTTTCGACAATCCTACTGTAGACCCCCCATTTGCGGGCTTAACCACAACTGGTAAATCTAAAGCTAATACAAAGCTATGCTCATTGAATGTTTTCGAATTAATATATTGTGAATTTGGAGTAGGTACTCCACATGATTGCCAAATTAATTTGGTGCGATATTTATCCATGGCAATAGCACTTGCCATAACACTAGAGCCTGTATAAGGAATTTTTAAAGCCTCTAAGGCGCCTTGTATTACGCCATCTTCTCCACCTATACCGTGTAACATAATAACAGCACAATCAAAATCATCATCTAACAAAGCACATAAAGATTTTTCACTTGGGTCAAATTTATACGCATTAAACCCACTTTTTATTAATGACTCTAAAACAGCTGCTCCACTAATCAAGGAAATCTCACGCTCTGATGAACTCCCACCCATAATTACAGCAACTTTTTTATATGTATATTCCTTCATTTTATCTTTATAACCTTTTATTAACCTCATCTTGCAGCATTTGTGGCAGTTTACCTATACTTCCTGCCCCCATAGTTACAATTAAATCTCCATCTTCTGCAATTTTAAATAGAAGATCTTTAGCATCTGTTAAATCCTGCACAAATAACGCATTAGTAGCACCATTTGCCTTTAATGCTTTAACTAAAGATCTACTATCAGCTAAAGGGATAGCTTTCTCACCTGCCGAATATACATCAAGTATTACTAAATCCTCTACCCCACTTAATACATTCACAAAATCATCAAATAAATCTCTTGTCCTAGTATAACGATGTGGCTGAAAAACTAGAATCATTCTTTTTTGTGGGTATGCACTTTTTAAAGCACTAATAGTTGCCTTTAATTCTACAGGATGATGACCATAATCATCAATTAAACTAACACTTTTTTCATTAAAACATAAATCTGGGTAGCACTCTGAACGCCTACCAACCCCATGAAAATTAACCAACCCATTTGCAATATCAGGTAATTTACACTCGCACTCAACACAAACAGCAATTACTGCTAGTGCATTTAACACATTATGTACCCCAGGCAAATTTAAAACCATAGGGAACTCTGATTTAGATTCATTTACACAAACAATAAACTCCATTTTTCCATTATTCGCTTTGATATCTTTTGCATAAATATCACTTTCAGGAGATAAACCATAAGTAATAACTTGCCGCTTAATACATGGAATAATTTCCCTTACGCGCATATCTTCATTGCATAAAATAGCTACCCCATAAAAAGGAAGCCTATGTAAAAAATCTATAAAAGTTTGTTTTAATTTCCCCTCATCATGATCGTAAGTATCCATATGGTCTAAATCAATATTAGTCACAACCGAAATAAGCGGGTTCAAATATAAAAAAGAAGCATCCGACTCATCTGCTTCTGCTACTAAATAGTCTCCAGCTCCAAGCTGGGCATTACAATCAGTGACCGCTAGCTTACCACCAATTAAAAATGTAGGGTCTAGCCCACATTGACTTAAAACCTCTGCACACAAGCTTGTAGTAGTTGTTTTTCCATGAGTTCCAGCAATTGCAATACCATATTTAAATCTCATTAACTCGGCTAGCATCATAGCCCTAGGAACTATAGTAACTCCCTTTTGCTGTGCAGCGATAATTTCTGGATTATCTACCTTTATTGCAGTAGAGCTAACTACTACATCTGCCGCTTCTATATTCTTAGCATCATGTCCGATGTATATTTTAATCCCAATATCAGATAATCTTTTAGTATTATAACTAGGGTTTTCATCCGAACCAGAAATATGGTAACCTAAATGACATAGTACCTCAGCAATACCAGACATGCCAACACCACCAATGCCTATAAAATGGATATTCTTTATTTTATGCTTCACATCGTAATCCTCTTACTTTTTTATTAGTTACTATCAATTACATCGTAAGATGACGGCACGACATACGTAAACTCATTAGGTTTAAATTTAACCCCAACTTTTACATCTCTAAAACTTACCTGACTCCTACCACCAAAATTATCTTCAAATTGCATTTGCTCAATTAAATGAGTTTTTATATTGAATCCCATTTTAACCACTTGAAAACCATTATTGTCACTAGATATTTTAGGTTTTAGCTCTACCCATTCAATATCATTAATATTAGGCATATTGGTAACAATGTACATTTTTGCAATATCCGAGCTACCCGCTAATAACACAGCTGGTGATTTATCTAAAGTTTGACCTAATGTCTTGTAAGTAACCTGCTGCAGATCTCTATCTACTACGTATACAGTCTTACCGTCACTCACTATTAACTGCCCTATATTACTACCTTGATTATCATATTGCCACCGAAATTTATTTGGTCTGGATATCTCCATATAACCTTTAGAAATTTGGTTTTTTTTATGCCCAATCACCGTCTGAGTAAAATTTGCACTTATACTATTATTTCTAGTTTGTAGAAATTGAGCCAATGAACTAACTCCATCAGCATAGCTACAGCCAATAAATAAACATAATAATAATTTTTTCATAACTACTTCCATTGAATAGCTTTAACTGTATATTTTAGTTTATACTAGCACTTATACTGCTTGTTTCTGCTTGTTTTTTCTGTTGATATAGATAGGCGAAATTAACTGGAGCTAATAAAACTGGCATAAATCCTGCACGAGTAGTTAGATCACTTACAGACTCGCGTAAATATGGAAAGATGAAATTTGGACAATCAATATTATGTAGTAACTCTAATTGGTCGGCAGGAATATTACGCATCTGAAATATACCAGCTTGATCTAGTTCAATTAGGAACAGTAGCTCTTCTCCAACTTTAGCACTCACGACTGCATGTAATACAGTATGGTAAACACCCTCATCAACCATTTCTGTATTAAAACTTAAATTTAACTCTATATTTGGTTGCTCTCTATTTAAAAAAATCTTTGGTGCATTAGGAACTTCTAATGACATATCTTTAATATATAATTTATCTAAACTAAATACCGGAGAATTATTATCTTGTGCCATCTAATATTCCTTAAAAATCAATTTGTAAAAATAGCCCGATTTTTTAATATCGAGCTATTCTATAAAAAGTAAAAGTGAGTAATCATACTACACCCGAAGTATTTGAATTCCAAATTAGCCTGCTCTAAACGAGAAAGACCAAAATAAAATGCGCTGCTGTTTACATAAAGTACATAAGAAGCATTTTATGAGATCTGACAAATTATAGAATTCAAAGATAATGGGTGGTTACATAGTCTATTTAACTTCTACTTTGTACTTTGCTTTCAAATTCTCAAAGAAACTCTTAGCATTATCTGTTTGAATTTCTTGCTTAATTTGATCTTTCATTTTTGCAAATGGTTGCATCTGGTTTGCAGATCCTGTTTTTACATCATTCAATTTAATAATGTGATATCCAAACTGAGTCTTAACAGCAACTACTGTATATTGACCTTTTTTAAGTCCTTGTGCAGCTTTGGTAAACTCAGGCACATAACTTGAACCATCAGACCAACCTAAATCGCCACCTTTTACTTTTGAACCAGGATCCATTGAGTATTTTTTAGCTAAATCAGAGAACTTAACACCTTTTTTTAATTGTGCAAGAACTATATCAGCAGTTGCTTGGTCTTTTACTAAAATATGTGATACATCGTACTGCTTTTGATTTGCAGCTTGTGCTTTCATTTGATCATATTTAGCTTGAGCCACAGCATCTGTAACGGTTCCACTAGATTTTTCTTGTAAAATTTGAGCATAAAGTATAGGCTTAACTTCTTGTAGTTTTTCTTGATATTCAGCAGTCTTGTCTAAGCCCTCTTTATTGCCTTCCATCAAAATTGCTTGTTGCATACCAATTGATTGAAGAATTTGTTTTTTAAACTGAGGATTGCTCATCTGTGATGCTGCCATCGGAGAAGATTTTTTAAACTGGTTGAGAGTTTGATCAATAACTTTAGAATCAACGGGCTTACCATTAATGTAAACAGTCTCAGCAAAACTGTTACCTGCAATAATAGCTGTTGAAAGTAACAACAAGCCAATAGCTTTCTTCATAAAAATCTTTCCTATTAAAAATTTATGTATCTATAGTAATTATAAAATAATTTATGCACTAAACTAGATTTTAACAAATATTTTTAAACAATGTCAAATTATTTATAGAATATATCGGGATAAGTCTTCTGATTGGGAAATTTTTATCAGCTTATCCTCAACAAACTGTGCATCAATTACAATATTTGGATAATCAACAGGAGTATAAGAAATATCTTCCACCAGCCTTTCAATTATCGTATATAGTCGTCTTGCTCCAATATTTTCTGTTTTTTCATTCACATTAAATGCAATCTCTGCCATTTTAGCTATCGCATCTTTAGTAAAATCTAATACAGTATTTTCTGTTGCAAGCAATGCTTTATATTGTTCGATTAAACATGCATCAGTTGCCGTTAATATTTTCTCAAAATCACTAATAGTGAGTGAATTTAATTCAACACGTATCGGGAATCTTCCTTGCAGCTCAGGTAATAAATCTGAAGGCTTAGATAAATGAAACGCTCCTGAAGCTATAAATAAAATGTGGTCGGTCTTAACCATTCCATATTTTGTAGTAACCGTAGTGCCCTCTACTAAAGGCAATAAGTCACGTTGTACTCCAGAACGAGAAACATCTGCGCTTTTTGATTCGGACCTAATTGCTACTTTATCTATTTCATCAATAAATACAATGCCGTTTTGTTCAACGTTTTTAATACTATCGGCTCGGATCTCATCCTCATTAACTAATTTAGAGGCCTCTTCATCAGTTAAGGCTTGCAGTGCATCAGAAAGTTTTAATTTGCGCATTTTCTTTTTATTTTCTGTACCAGAATCAAACATTCCTTGAATTTGATTAGTAAGCTCTTCCAAACCAGGTGGCCCTAATAAAACCCCTACACCACCTTTAGGAACTTCGATTTCAAGCTCAAGCTCTTTATCATTAAGCTTACCTTGCTCCAACATCTCGCGAAACTTATCCCGAGTAGTATTATCACTATTTGCATCAAGTATACTATTACCAGCTCTAGCTGGAGGTAATAAAATATCTAAAATTCTCTCTTTTGCTGCTAACTTTGCCTTTTCAATATTGTTTTTACGTGCTTCAAAACGATAATCTTTTAAAGCTATTTCGACTAAATCACGAATTATTGATTCAACATCTTTTCCAACATAACCAACTTCGGTAAACTTTGTTGCCTCAACTTTAATAAATGGCGCACCTGCAAGGCGGGCTAATCTACGAGCAATCTCAGTTTTACCAACTCCTGTTGGTCCTATCATTAATATGTTTTTAGGAGTTATCTCTTGACGCATAGGTTCAGCCACTTGCTGTCTACGCCAACGATTTCTTAATGCAACCGCAACAGATTTTTTTGCTTCATTTTGTCCAATAATATACTTGTCCAATTCAGCTACGATTTGCTTGGGACTTAAATGCATGGTTATATTTACCTTTAAAAGTTTTAAACTAGTGTTATAACTATTTTATATAAGACCTTATTCCTATTTTTCAAGAAAAATCTGAACGCATGACACAAAATAACCTGTAACTCCTGCGAACACAAAAGCGTGGAAGGCAAGTGTTCATTTTTATACAGTGATTTTATGGATCACTGTATCACACTCAAGCGTGATGCACGAGGATGACAAAGTCATTCATATTAATTGGTTTATATTTGCGGGTCGTGTAGCGAGAAGAAAAACAATAAATATAAGTGTTAAATTGACCACGTTAGAATTGATGTAGGATACCAGTAATCACATTTCGATCAGGTAAAATACCCCTAGTATACAACTTAGTATAAATGTTACGGCAGATAAAGAATGCCAAAAATCAAAAACATTTGCCTGAACAGAAAGGATTTGATGAGCAACCTCTGAAATATGTTGCCTAAGTCTATATACCATTGGAAATATTGCAAAATGATTGACAATTAAAATTGAATCCATTGCTATTATGTACCAAAAACGTTTAGTCTTAATTAAAGCCAATTTATGATTTATAATAACTTCTATAAGAGCTATTAGTAGACATACAATCCCTATATATGCTAATAGATTAAGTAACTGCCCGACTATTTCAGATGCAGTTACTGGATCTAATGTCTTAAAAAGGATAGGGAATAAAACTAATGCTGACATTAGACTACCTCCTATCCAGAAGGTCATTGCAATCTTACTGAATTGATGGATACTTATAATTTCTTTTCTTGCTAGAGGTGTAGCAACTTTGGATTTATTAATCTTAGGTTTTACAGTCTTTGGTTTATGCGATTTACTCATTACTACACCTTTTTAACTATTTATAACGCTCTACTGAATCCAAAATCTCTTGTTCTGCAGCTGCCTTATCATTCCAGCCAGTAATTTTAACCCATTTACCCTTCTCTAAACCTTTGTAATGCTCAAAGAAATATTTAATTTGATCAATATAAAGAGTTGGCAAATCTTCTATGCTATCAATATTTGCATACATTGGGCAGATTTTTTTTGTTGGTAATGCCAGAATTTTAGCATCAACTCCTGATTCATCTTCCATACGTAAAACACCTATTGGTCTACAAGCAATAATTGCACCATAAGCAACAGGGAATGGAGTAATTACCAGCACATCAGCTGGATCACCATCTTCAGATAAAGTATGCGGAATAAACCCATAATTAACGGGATAGGACATTCCTGTACCAATAAATCGATCTACAAATAACGCACCTGCTTCTTTGTTCATTTCATACTTTATTGGATGTGAATACGCTGGTATTTCAATAATTACATTAATTTCTTCTGGAACATTTTTCCCAGCACTAACGTTGTCTAAAATCATAGTGATATAAATCCTCAAAACTTATCATGATAATGATATATAATTATGCATTGCATAATTGCAATTAAATTTGCCAGATTTTAACCCGTATTGATGTTAAATTGCAACTTTAATTAAGGAAAAACTAATGTTAGACAAAATAATCACTGAATTAGATACTGTAATAAAAAATTTATTTACTCAACCAGTATCTGTTAGACCGCATCCAGATAAAAACCTATCTGAAGGCGATTTAACTGATAAAGAAAAAAAACATATATCTAGCTTAATGCGAATTAACCACTGTGGAGAAATATGTGCTCAGGGTCTATACCAAGGACAATCTATTACTAGTCGAAATAGCACCATTAAAAACACTTTTAAACAAGCTGCTTTTGAAGAGACTGAACACTTAGCATGGACAAAAAAAAGAATTGAAGAACTAGGTGGACACATAAGTATACTAAACCCTTTATTCTATGCTGGCAGCCTTGCAATCGGTATAACTGCAGGAATACTTGGAGATAAATGGAGTCTTGGATTTTTAGAGGAAACTGAATATCAGGTGGAAGCTCACTTAAACAAACATCTAAATGAGATACCATCCACAGATGAAAAAAGTAAAGCTATACTAACACAAATGAAAGAAGATGAAATGAGTCATGCAGAAATGGCACACAACCATGGAGCAGCCGCATTACCATCTCCAGTAAAGTTTATGATGCAAATGTTTTCTAAGGTTATGACCAAAACCACATATTATATTTAACAGTGCTACAATATGCCCTCATATTTATACAATATTTGCTTTTTGGAAACCTTCCGCTCTACTTTGACATGCACTAAAGGCCCCACAATGTATTACTCTTCCACCCTCATAACATGACCAGGTATCTTCAAATGGCACTCCAAGCTCGCTACATAACTTCACAACCTCTGCTTTAGATTTATGTAGAAGTGGAGCAATCTACTGTATTTCGATTTTAATTTGTTGTTTGGATTTTATTAATTTATAAGATGCTTGGATATTTAACTGCGGAGATTTATCCCAAGCGCTAGATACTGCTTGATTACAAAACTCTAGAAGTTGTTTTTTTGAGGGTAAAGGCAAATTGTGCTGTTTGATTAAGTAACTCAATGCATTTATCTGGCGTTTTTTACTTAATAATTTAAAAATCTCTAAATCTAATATAAACAAATTATTCTTAATTACTAAGTGCGATAAATCTTCCTTAGCAATTTCGTCTGTTAAAGCTACCGATTCTTGTATAGTGCTTAGAACTTGCATTAACTTAGATAACGCATTATTATCCCAAGCTAAAATCTCAGGTAATAATTTATGGCGAACAAAATTTCGCAAATAACTAATATCTAAATTACTTTCATCATCAATATGAGAGATTTGATGCTCTGCAGCAAAATTCTCAATCTCTTTACGAGTAAGATTAAGCAATGGACGCCAAAACAATTTACCACGTTTTTCAGATACAAACCGCATGGAAGCAATATTATGTAAATCACTACCACGTAAAATCTGACTTAACAGGGTTTCTGCTTGATCATTTTTATGATGCCCAAGCACGATAACTTCACTATCTAAAGCACAAAAATCCTTATAGCGAGCTACCCGTGCATTATTCTCCACACTCTCACCGCCTGCTCGCAAGATAGAATGCTTAGCAATTTTAAGCGGGACATTTAATTGCTCACATAGTGCAACACAAAACTGCTCCCACATTTGTGCATTAGCAGATATGCCATGATTAATATGAATCGCATTTAGCTGAATCGGCGTATATTGTGCAATTTTATAAAAAATAAACAACAAAACTACCGAATCAACTCCGCCACTCAAAGCAATAGTATAGGATTTTTTATCTACTAACTCTTGTGGCCAAGATGCAATACATTGTTCAATTAATTTATTCATCGCCTAGAATTATATCTTCTTCAGTAAATGTACCATAATCCATGATTCTAGCTAAACGTCTTTCAACTAATTCATCTATAGGATGTTCTTGTAGTTTTTTTAGATTATCTTTTAAAGTTCGCTTCATTTTGGCAAACATTTCAATGTGATTAGAATGCGCTCCACCTCGTGGCTCAGCGATAACAGAATCAATTAGATTAAGTGATTTTAATTTACTTGCCGTAATTCCTAGTATTTCTGCTGCCACACTTGCTTTTGTGGCATCTTTCCATAAGATTGAAGCACAACCTTCTGGACTAATAACAGAATATATTGCATATTCAAGCATGTTTATCTGATCACCAATTGCAATTGCAAGTGCACCTCCAGAACCACCCTCACCAATAACCGTTACAATAACTGGCACTCTTAATTTGGACATCTCATACAAATTCTTGCCAATAGCTTCTGATTGATTACGCTCTTCTGCACCAATTCCTGGATAAGCTCCATTAGTATCAACAAAAGTAATAACAGGGATTTGGAATTTTTCAGCTAAATGCATTAAACGTAATGCCTTACGATACCCTTCTGGACGCGGCATACCAAAATTACGCTCCAAATTTTCTTTAGTGTCCTTACCCTTTTGATGACCAATTATTATTACCGACTGCGTACCAAATTTAGCTAAGCCACCAATAATTGATTTATCATCTGCAAAATGTCGGTCTCCATGCAATTCCACAAAATCGCTAAACATATTATTTATATAATCAAGTGTTCGCGGACGTTGCAAATGCCTTGCAACTGAAACAATCTGCCACGGAGTAAGTTTACTATAGATTTCTTTAGTTAACTTGTCTGCTTTATCTTGTAATTGTTGAATCTCAATACTTATATCAACCGAAGAATCATTCTGTACTAAACGCAACTCTTCAATTTTATTATTTAATTCAGCAATTGGTTTTTCAAACTCTAAAAAATGTTTTTTCATTAATCATCCTATATATTTTAACCAGTTTCTTATACTAATTCTGTTTAATTGTAGCTACTTAGAGGTAGTTTAATTTAACTGCTCAGATGCGCAATTGTGAGCATATTTTTTAGCTATCCCACGCGTGGGTATGCCGTGTATTAGATATACATAAGTAGCTAAAAAATGTAAACCACGAATTGATGCAAGTGAGTCGTTACATTTAATTAAATCCAGAAAGAGCACCATCCAATAAATCAATATTTTTTCTATGTTCTATAATATCTTCATTTAGCATACCCAATCTGCGGATATACTGTGCATCGTCTTCTATAACTAACTTATTATTTTTTGCATCATTAAGAAGAATAACTGAATCTGCCAGAGCTTTCTTCTCATGCTCCAGCTCCTCTGATAATATTAATAACCTGCCATCAGCCATGCCTGTAATTTGTGCGCTCTTATAGTTTCTAATGCTATACTGGTTCGTATTACTATATAAAGTATATCCTTTAGAATATAAATCATTGGCCGACATTGGGTTTGCATAAATAGCAATCCCAGGCAAAGCCATTTTATGCGCATGAATACTTGGTTTATTTGTAATTACCAAATGTCCACTTTCATTGACATACTGGTATATTGCGCTATTGTCTTTACTCTTTGCAGCTTCATTTAATGAAGGTTTAGTATGTATATTATTTGGTAAATTAAACTTATAATACATTATTAACATCAGAAATGTACTACAAGATATAATTAACATAAGCATAATCTTCTTGCACATATACCTTGTTACCAACTATTTTACTAGCTAATTATGCCAACAATATGTGCGACTGCCGTAAGAGCAATCAAACCAATAAAAAATAACCCCGCTCTGTACAACAAAGCTATAACGTATGTCGTCATTTGAGGATTAAATCTATCTAATTGAACACTGCCAGCTTCAGCATTATCTATATAATCTAAGCTAGACTGAAATTTATCTTTATCAACAGCAATTAAAATTATATCATGCAAAATATCATCTAAAAAGTAGAAGCTTTTAGTAAAATTTTTGCGTTGCTCAATTAAATAATGTGAAATATTTTCAAAATCACCAGCAACTGCAATAAAAATATACAAAATCACATATGGAATAATATTTATATAAAATAACATTTTATCAACTATTACATTGTATACAACCAAATCTAAACCTTTATTTTTTAACTCAGAACTCATAGACATTACAATTAAATAGCAAATCGCACCAGCACCTACAGGTAATACCAAAAACCAAAATAAAGGAGCAAAGAACTTTGTTGCATACGTATGAATAAAAGAAAAAGACTTGTGATGCAACTGAGTAATTTTAGCTTCTTCCTTCCAAGTAAGAATTTGTACGCAAATAATAAAGATTATTAACTTAATAATGAAAAACACTAATACATATCGGGCCAAGGCAACATACAATAATACTAGTAACAGCATAATAGGAGCGCATGCTACAAAATATGCATATCTTATTTCACGTTGATTATGAAAATCACGACTAATAAAAAACCTTACGTATTGCAGCAAACGCACATGAAAAAACTCTCGGATTCCAATTAGAAATTTATATTGCTCAAGTATGCTTGTTATAAGTACTGCTATTATAGACATATATCACCCTTTTATCTAAGTAATTAAATTACACATTGCTAAGAACCCGTTCAAGACCTCTAAGTTAAAAATCATGAATTATACATATAAATATCTGGCAATTGGCGATATAAGCCATAAATATCCATGCCGTAACCAAATAAAAAATGATTAGGTGCGCTTAAGCCCACATAATCTGCAGTAATAGGTTTAACCTTACCAATATCTTTGTCTATTAATACTGCTATTTTACATTCTTTTGCACCAGCATCTAATAAAAAACGTTTTATTTCTGATAAAGTATGCCCTTCATCCAATATATCATCTAATATATATACCGTTTTATTTTGAATATCTTCCAACTTAGGCTGCCTAAACCAGGTAATATGAGACGAACCAAATGTTGCATCGCCATAACGTGAAGCATGAATATAGTCTGAAACAAATGCCCCTGATATTTGTTGTAAAAGACTAGAACCAAAAAACATTCCGCCATTCATAACGCTTAAAAAAATGGGGATTTCCCCAACTATTTCAGATTCGATCTGTTTTGCCATACGACCGATACACTGTACTAACTGTTCCTTAGAATATAGAATTTCTGAATTCTTTAATATTTCTAAAGCCTGTTGATAATTTAATTGCATATATAGATAATCCTAATTTTATGATAAAATGTACTCTTATACTAATTCCGTTTCTGGAACTAGCAAAATTATATTCAAACACATATTTGAATATGTTTTAGTAGACCTCCGTATTTTACCATATTTTAGGCTAAATAATTATGCAAACATCTCCATCACATAAAGTACTATTAATAATACTAGACGGATTTGGCATCAGAAATGATACGGATTTTAATGCAATTACTCATGCACAAACCACTAACTGGAATAATTATACTAGAAATTATGCTTTTGGCGCAATTGATGCATCTGGAGAATCAGTTGGATTACCCCAAAAACAATTTGGTAATTCAGAAGTTGGGCACATGAATATTGGGGCAGGAAGAATTGTACAGCAAGATATAACCCGCATCGACCTAGCTATTGAAAATGGCACTTTTAATACCAACCCTGTATTCCTAAATGCTTTTGAAAGCACTAAAAGTGGCTGCATCCATATTATGGGATTACTCTCAGATGGTGGGGTCCATTCGCATATTTTACACATCCTAGCTTTAATTAAGCTAGCTAATAACTCCACTCATATTAATAAAATATGGCTACATATATTCCTAGATGGTCGCGATACCCCCCCTCAAAGTGCTGCAAAATACTTAGAGCAGCTCAACTTAGAACTAAAAACGTACCATAAAGCTTCAATTGCAACTATAAGCGGACGCTATTATGCAATGGATAGAGATAAGCGCTATGATCGTTTAAAGATCGCATATGATGCTATAATGAGTGGGCAATCAGAATTACATGGAACTAATACCACAGATGTACTTGAGTCCTCATATAAACTAGGACAAAATGATGAGTTTGTTAAGCCTCACGTCATGAATAATTATCATGGAGTTAATGATGGTGATAGTATTATTTTTGCAAACTTTAGGTCTGATAGAGCAATTCAGCTTACCGATTCAATTATTGGTAAGGGTTTTCATCATTTTTCACAAAAACAAATTAAGCTATCAAACTACGTAACTATAACCCAATATGATAGCAAATTTAATGCTCAAGTTGCCTATAATCCAACTAAAGTTAGCAATACTCTTGGACAATATATCTCCAAACTTGGACTACACCAATTAAGAATAGCTGAAACAGAAAAATACCCTCATGTTACTTATTTTTTTAATGGCGGAGTAAAAGAACCATACCCTAATGAGGATAGGATTCTGATTAGCTCACCACGTGATGTAGCAACATATGACGAAAAACCCGAAATGAGCTTACCAGAAGTAACTGAACAACTAGTTGCGGAAATTAAAAAAAACAAATATGACTTTATTATAACTAATTTTGCTAATGGGGATATGGTTGGGCACAGCGGTAACTTTGATGCTACCATTAAAGCAGTAAATGCTCTAGATATTGCAATTGGTAAATGCGTTAGCGCCATGCAAGCAATTAATGGCGAAGTTTTAATTATCGCTGATCATGGAAATTGTGAAGAAATGTTTGATTATAACTCCGATCAGCCACATACCCAACATACAACTAATTTGGTGCCATGCCTGTATATTGGGCGCAAAGCTAGCATAATACCTGGTGGAGCACTTAAAGATGTTGCCCCAACTTTATTAGAAATCTCAGGGTTAGATAAGCCAGTAGAAATGACAGGTCATAGCCTAATAAAATTTATAAATAAGAAGGTATCTTCATGAAATTAAAACTGCTGATTTGTTTTATCGTGTATAGTGTAACATCACTAGCTCTTGATTCTAGTAATGTTAACCGGAATTTACATGAAATTAATACTAAAATTAATCAAGTAAATTCTGGGCTAATAAAAAAACATCAACAACAGCAAAATATAAGCCAAGCATTAAAATCATCTGAGGAAGCAATTAACCAATCTAGCGTGTTATTAAGTAAACTAAAAAGCAAACGTTTAGTCACCATACAGCAATTAAGCAATATACGAAATTCTTTGACTGAAATGCAACAATCAATTGCAACAACTCAATCTTCATTACACAACATCATTAGACAAATATATCAACAAATTCAATATTTAAAAACCAAAAAACAGTCTATATTATCGGGCAATGAAGGAAGCGATGAGAATAGAAAAAAAGTATATTTGATTGCCATACTAAAACAGGAGCAAAACAAATTACAATTATTACAAAATAAAATTAACCGTCTAAATGCTATTAGTGATAATTTGCAAAAAGAAATTACCCAGTTAAATAATAAATTAGGAAATACAGTTACACAACAGCAGAAGCTTCAAAATGACCAACAGAAACAATCACAAAAATCACAAGTGTTAAAAACTCAAATTGATGAAGATGAGTTACAAATTAATCACCTAAAAGAACAACAAACTAAATTAAACCACTTAATGAATCAAATCATTGCTAATGAACTAGCTGCTAAAGCAAAAGAACAACATATCCATAAAATAAACCCAGAAAACTCGAATAAAGAACAAATAGCCGATAATAATGCTGGCTATAATGATACATCCTCATTCTTATTGCGTAAAATTACAAAACCCATCAATGCTAAAATAGCCTTAGGATTTGGAGCTACCCGTGATAATGTTGCAAATAAAGGAGTTCTCTTTAATTATACTGAAAATGCAAATGTACAAGCTGTATCTGATGGCAAAGTTATGTTCACGGGAAATTTACCAGGATTTGGCAGAGTAATTATTATTGATCATGGAAATGATTACATGTCAATTTATAGTGGTGTAATTAGCCAAGTTAAAGTTGGAGCAAAAATAACTGCTGGGCAAATAATAGCAAACTCTGGTAATAAAGATAACCAACCACTTGGGGGAGTATATTTTGAACTTAGACACTTAGGAAAACCAGTTGACCCAACTAAATTAGTGAGTTAAGTATATTATGCAACAATTATTTAAAAAAATTATCCAATCAGGTTTTGTACATGTTTTTATTGCTAATAGTTTTTCTTATTTTGTTACATTTTGTGCATCTATTGCCTATGCACGCCTTCTTGGAACATATAATTTTGGAATATACTCTTTCTGCTATAGCATTATTACATTTTTCCTACTAGTTAATGGATTTGGCGCAGCTAGCGGAATTCTACAATTTGTCAGCAAATCCTCTGAGCATACTGAACAATTATCCTATCTTAAATACTCTATAAAGCTTGGCATATTATTTAATTTGGGTTTATCGATTATAATTTTTGTATATGCTGTATTTTTTACCTTACCTGTACCACATGCAAAAAATATTTTAATTGCTATGGCGTTTTTCCCAGTTGGTAGATTATACATTGATGTTTTTCAAGCTTATTTAAGAGCTACTAGGCAAAATCAGTTATTAGCTAAATTTAGTATTAGCACAAACTCAATTTTATTGATTTTAAATATTGGCGGAATTTACTATGCTGGATTAATTGGACTTGTAGTTACCACGTATATCAGCTACGCAATTATTATCATAATTGCAACTCATATATATAAACTACCAAATATATTCAAAATAACTGCACAAAAAATCAACACCCATAAATTTATTAGTTATTCGATTTATGCAACCATTGGCAATGCTTTTTCTCAATTATTATTTATTTTAGATATTTTATTATTAGGCTACATTGTTAAAGATACTATTGCGATTGCAACATATAAAGTAGCAACGGTAATACCCTTTGCTATTAATTTTATACCTGGAGTAGTTATTACCTTTTTCTATCCACTTTTCGCTAAAAACGCTAATGATTTGAACTATGTAAGACACTTAAAAAATAAAGTCCAAAAAGTTATGTTAGGATTTAGTATCCCAATTAGCATTATATTAATATTAATTGCAAGACCTTTAATTACATTCATTTTCGGCAAGCAATATACATCAAGTATTGTTCCATTCCAGATATTAACTTTTGGATTTTGGATTATATCGTCATTTCGTATACTATACGGTAATATTCTAGCTAGCCTCGGCAAAGCAAAGTTCACTATGTTAATTAATCTATTTATCGTAATAGTTAATATCATAACAACTTATACTTTAGTAATAAATTTTGGCATTATTGGTGCAGCTTGGGGAGTAGTATTTATATATTGCTTATCTTCAGGAATTCTATGGTATGTTTTAAGAAAAGAATTAGCTTACGATGAATAAATAAAGATGGGGTGAACGATGGGGCTCGAACCCACGACAACCGGAATCACAATCCGGGGCTCTACCAACTGAGCTACGTCCACCATAGGTGCGGTATGTTTGGTGTGCCCGACAGGAATCGAACCTGTAACCCCCGGCTTAGAAGGCCGGTGCTCTATCCGGTTGAGCTACGAGCACAGTGTCTACTCATTATTACTATTGAATGACGCTTGTGCTAGAGTAAATTAGTGGTCGGGGCGGTGGGATTCGAACTCACGACCCCTTGATCCCAAATCAAGTGCGCTAACCAGACTGCGCTACGCCCCGACACGATCTCTTAATTGATTCATCAACCAGAGAGCGGTATTTTACGTCATGTGGCATCCTATTGTCAAGCAAAAGTTTGAGTATTTTCACCAACTCAAAATTTACTGTTTAATTTCAAACACTTTCCCCACATAAAAAACACCAAGGTTTGTTATCTATGCTCGATTACCATTTACAATACTACCGTCTTCGTCTTTTAACAACTTAAAAATTAACGAAGATAAAATAGTAAAAACCACAATAATTAAAAAACAAAAGCTAGAAGATTTGGTATCGATAATACTTAATGAATATTAAGATAAAAATAATCTTAATAATATAGCACAGAATGTCACCCCAAAGCCCATAGATAACTGTTCTACTGAACTTGCAATACTTGTGCCTTGGCTTAGAACACCCTCATCTAAATCTACATAGGTTAAGATATTCATACAACTAAACTGCATAGAGGATAAGAGCCCGTATGCAAACCCTAAAATAATTATAATAGCATATGGAGTAGCCGAGTTAATAAAAGCAAAAGCACTAACACTTAAGCCAAGAAAAATTGTTTTATAGTTATTCATGAATTACCCACAAAAATTGTGGATAACCAAAATATATTTATATGAACCAAACATATAGGATATTGCTTTCCTATTTATTCAATTTCTATGCTTAAAATCGGTTGGCTAATCATTGCATAACAAAATGCAGCTAAAATTACTAATACTCCACTAATACCAAAAACAATATTGTAATTCTGTGTAGACTGAAGCACTAATCCAGATATAGTAGGTGCTAAAGCCCCACCAATAAAATTAGCACAATTTTGGATACCCCCAAACGTACCAACCGCTTTTTTAGGAGCAATGTCGCTTACCAATGCCCATAACACCCCAACCCTTGCAGAAACCGCAAAAGTACTTATAGAAAACAATATAACGGCAAGAGCTAAGCTGTCAACGTAATTAATTGGAATTACGCTAACCCCTGCAATAATACAACCAATAACTGCTGGCAACACACGTGCCTTAATAACACTAAAATTATAACGCTTAACTAATAAATCTGATATATAACCCCCAATAGGAACGGCAATTATTCCAGCAATAAAAGGCAATGCACCTATGAATCCAGCCGCCTTTAAATCTAAACCTCTCTTATCCATCAGATAAGTAGGTAACCAAGTAAAATATAACCAAAACACGTAAGAACTACCAAAATTTCCTAAATTTATCCACCATGAAGTCTTGTGATTAATAAGTTTCCAAATGCTAAACCTAGCATTCATATCTACAAGAGTATCTACCTCACTAACTTGGTATTGTGCATCATCTTTTTTATAGACTTTAAGCCATAATGCTACAATTAAAAACCCAATAACACCAAGTAATACAAACATCCATCTCCAACCAATAGAAAGAATCAAAACAGTAATTAATATTGGAGATAATCCATTGGCAATTTTTGGACCTAAATTAATCACACTTGCTGCTAAACCGCGCTTATTATCTTTAAAATACAGCTGCAAAATTTTAGCACCAATCATAAAAAATGGAGCCTCAGCAATTCCCAAACATACTCTGGAGAAGTAAAGCCACTGATAATTAGAGCAAACCCCACTAAGTATAGTAGCAATAGACCATAAAATAACAGACCAAATAAAGATTTTATTTATGCCAAATTTATCAATTAACCATCCCGAGGGAATACTCATAAAAGCATATGGCCACATCCATGCCGCCAATAAAAATCCGCTTTGGCTATGATTTAAATTAAACTCATCCTGAAGATGAATAATCACAAAACTAAGGTTAACTCGATCAGTATAGTTTACTATTGAACCTAACAACATGATTATTACTAATTGCCAACCGTACTCACGACACCAAGGAATGAGTTTTATTTTATTGATTTGTATCATTAAATATTGTACCTAAATTATATTGTTTTATTAATTTTGCCCAATAAAGTTTCTACAACGACTCGTTGCAGTTTTCAATTCTTTCACCATTGAAGAGCGTTTTATTATGCTAACATATTATTGATAATGTCAAAAAAATTAGCAAAAGTCTTGCCCACACATTCATAGTCATTAATTGTAACTGGCACCCCAGCAAAAGGTAAAATAGAAAAACACATTGCCATACGGTGATCGTTATAGGTATCAATAGCTATATTCTGATTAATCTTATGTGGCGGTGTGATTTTAATGCTATTATCAGTTATATCTACCTTAGCTCCTAGTTTAGTCAGCTCATTATGCATTGCTTGCAATCTATCAGTTTCTTTTACTTTCCAACTCTGAACTCCAGTGATATGTGTAATCCCTGTTGCAAAAAGTGCTACAACTGCTAATGTCATAGCAACATCAGGCATATCTTCCATATTAATATTAATACCAGTTAAAGGGGCATAGCTAACTGTAATGCTAACATCGCCATAACCAACTTTAGCCCCCATCAAGGATAAGGCTTTAGCAAAATTCTTATCCCCCTGCAAAGAGCTGGCATTCAAATTATTAACCATCATACTGCCATTTAATGCACCAATAGCTAAAAAATAACTAGCAGAGCTGGCATCTGGCTCAATAGTATAGTTAACTGTATTTAATACCATATTATTTTTAATATTATAACTATTATCTTTACAGGTAATCTCACAACCAAACATCTTAAGTAAACTAAGGGTAATATCTACATATGGCTTAGAAATGATTTCATCCATAATTATTATTGTAATAGTTTGTTTTAATAACGGTAGCGCCATTAGTAATGCGGTTAAGTATTGACTTGAGGTTTTACCACTAATTCTAACTATATCGTTATTATTAAATTGGAGTTTTTTTATATTTATGGGCGGATAGCCATCATTTAGAATATAATCAATCTGACATCCAATTTGCTTTAATGCTTCAACCAAATCAGCAATTGGACGCTCATGCATCCGTGGTATACCACTTAATGTAACATCATTACCTATTACCGATAACATGGCGCATAAAAACCTAATGGTAGTGCCCGAGTTTCCGCAGAATATATCTGCTGCGCCTACTGGAAAATCACCACTAACACCAATGATTTTATAGGATGAGCAGCCATTTACTGTATTAATTTTTTGAATCTCTACTCCAAGTTTTATCAATGCATTAAGCATAAGCATAACATCTTCTGCAACATTAGGTACATTATGGATATAACTAACCCCATTTGCCACTGCTGCTAGTAATAAAACTCGGTTGGCAATACTTTTTGATCCAGGTAAATCTAAGGTATAATTAGATGTTTTATGAAATGCAGGTAACTCAATATTTGACACTGTTATAAATAATCTCTTAAAATAGGGTACACATTAAAATATGTTTTATGAGATTGCCACACCACGCTGTTACACTAGTGTGTCCCCATAGCTCACAATGACAAATATATAATTGCTATAAATTCGGATGATTAAAAGCAATACCAATCGCACAATAATAATAATCTATAAAACTTCAGGTTATTCAGAAAATTTATACGCGTTTTGGCGCAAATAATGATCCATAATAACTAATGCTGCCATAGCATCTACAACAGGCACGGCTCTAGGTAATACACATGGGTCATGGCGTCCTTCTGCAGCAAGGGTAATTTCTTCTTTATTAAGATTCAAAGTTTGTTGTGCTTTCCTAATAGTTGATACTGCTTTAAAAGCAATCCGACAATAGATATCCTCACCATTAGAAATACCACCAACAACTCCACCAGCATAATTTGTTTTAGTAGTAATATTTTGTTGTGCATCCAATTGTAATTGATCATTATGCTCGCTACCAAGTAACCCAACCCCAGCAAATCCAGAGCCAATCTCAAATCCCTTAACTGCATTTATACTTAGCATAGCTTTGCCTAAATCAGCATTTAATTTGTCAAATACTGGTTCCCCTAAACCCAATGGCACGTTTCGTATTATACAACGAATGACCCCACCAATTGAGTCCCCACTTAACTTAACTTTTTCGATTAAGGTTATCATTTTTAAAGAAGCTTCTGCATCAGGACAACGAACTATATTAGCATCAATCATATTATGATTAACTATATTCATTGCAATATCAGATTTGATATCTCCAACTTGTTCAACATAGCTTAATATTTCTATTCCTAATTTTTCTTTCAGATATTTTTTAGCAACTGCGCCTGCTGCAACACGAGCTAATGTTTCCCTAGCACTAGCTCTACCGCTACCTCGGTAATCCCTTACCCCATATTTCATTAAATACGTATAATCCGCATGTGATGGTCTAAATACATCTTTTAATTTAGCATAGTCCTCACTTTTAGCATCATGATTATAAGCAAGCATAAGAATCGGTGTACCAGTTGTTTTACCTTCAAATACCCCTGATAAAATATGGATTTTATCAGCCTCATTTCTTTGGGTAGTAATTAAGCTCTGCCCTGGCTTACGTCGGTCTAAATCTTTTTGTATATCTGATTCGTTAATTTCCAACCCTGATGGGCAACCATCTACAGTAACAGCAACTGCACCACCATGTGACTCACCACAAGTGGCTAACTTAAATATTGTCCCGAATGAGTTGCCTGACATATATTACTTTCTTATAAAACAGCTACTGTTGAAGAGTTTTTGATTGCTTAATAATTAAATCAAAAATCTCTAACACTAAGCTTTGTGCAATATTATGTTTTATACTTAAATCTTTGTGATATTCTTGTAATTTATTTTCTCTATCTTGATCTAAAATTTCTAAACCGTACTGTTGTTTATATTCGCCAATTTGTTTAGAGATTTCATGTCTTTTAGCAACTTTTTCAATAATCTCACTATCTAATCTATCAATCAAACCACGTAGATTTTCAATGTACTTATCCATACTTATACCCTCAACAGGCTTAGACAGAATGTATTTGCGCTATCTGCAGCAATAATTCTTCAGTTTTTCCCCAGCCCAAACAAGCATCTGTAATAGATAATCCACCCATATCAAGCAATCCATCAGCTCGTACATTTTGCCTACCTTCTTTTATAAAACTCTCTAACATAAAGCCTTTCATAATTGTAGCTAGATCTGGGTTTTCTTTAATAATGCTTAATACTTCCAGGATTATATCGCCTTGTTTTTGATAATCCTTCACCCCATTAATTAAACAATTATCATGACTTACATCAGTAATCACTGCTGGGTTTTTGACCTTACTAATTTCTAAATAGTGTAAAACCTCTTCTAAATGCTCTTTTGAATAGTTTGGCTTACCGCTGCCTCCACGTAAAACCAAATGTGCAAAATCATTACCACTGGTTTCTACCTCATAACCATCAAATGCAGCAACGTGTGTTCCCTGTGCTGCAATTATTCCATTTACCCCTACTCTAATAGAACCGCTAGTTGGGTTTTTTATTCCTACAGGACAATCCACACTGGATGCAAAAATTCTATGCTCTTGATCTTCAGAACTACGCGCACCAATTGCCACCCATGATAATAGCTCTAAAAACCCCTGAGAATTATGGGTAAATAAGGCCTCATCAGCAATAGCTAGATTTTTTTCTACTAGTTTTACCATTAGGCCTCTTGCATAATGCATTCCACGCTCAATATCAGGAGCAGCAAGTGGATCTGGCTGATTTGCAGGCCCCATCCACCCTTTTACTGTTCTAGGTTTTTGAATATATGAACGCATTACTAGCTTGAGTTTGTTTTTTACTTTATCATTCAGCGCAATTAATTTATCTGCATATTCTAAAACTGCTTCATATGGCCATGCTGAACATGGACCAACAATTATTAATAATCTACTATCGTGTCCAGAAAGAATATTACGAATCTCATGCCTATGTCTATTAATATTGTCATAACCACTCTTGGAAAGTGGTATCTGCTGTATAATCTCTGCTCCAGTTGGCAATTTTTTAATAATTTTATATGACATTTATTTTAATTTAACCTATTCTAACTTGGATGATTCTTAATGCTTCTAAAATTGTAGAATAACTGATTGTTGACACAACTGAATCTCCATCTAAAGCCACAGATCCTATTTTATCGAGTATAACACAAGATATTCCTGCAATATTATTATTTTTTTTATCCCCCATAGCTACATCAGCAATCTGTCTAATATCTAAATTTTGTAATAATTTCGGGGTTATTTTTAGTCTGGAGAATAAGCTTAAAATTCTCTCAAAACTATCTGCAGATAACTTACCAAGCAATACAGAAATTTGTGCTTCAACCATAATACCTAAAGCCACCGCATAACCATGTAACATTTTATATTGCGTCACTTGCTCAATAGCATGACCAATAGTATGACCAAAATTTAAGATCATACGTAAGTTTTTCTCCTCTTCATCAGCGGCAACTATCGAGGATTTAATATCAAGAGATAACTGCACCACGTAATTTAAAGAATTCTCCTCCAAAGCTAAAATATCCGTTAAATCCTCTTCAACATTCTCAAAAACTCTATAGTTACGAATTAAAAAAGTTTTTATGGCTTCAACTAAGCCATTAATTAAATGCTTTTTTGGCAAAGTATTTAATAAATCGAAATCTATAAATACCGCTTGTGGCTGATAAAAAGCCCCAATTGAATTTTTACCAAATTTAGTATTTATAGCGGTTTTGCCACCAACACTACTATCAACCATAGATAACATTGTTGTTGGTATCTGTATATATTTAATACCACGCATATAGGTCGCTGAAATAAATCCAGCCAAATCCCCCACTACACCACCACCAAAGGCAATACATAATGCATAACGATTTATTCTATTTTCTAGCATTGTTAATTCTAATTGCTCCTTGACTTTTGCAGTCTTGGAGCGCTCTCCAGGTTTTACTTCTAACATTAAAACCTGGAATCCTATATCTTGTAACCTTTCTAATAGTTTTCTAGCATATAACTTAGCAACTGTCGTATCAGTAATTAAAACCATTTGCTTACCAAAATAACTCTTACCAATCCAAGTAATTATAGTATCTAATAAGCCTTGCCCTGTATATATTTTATAACTACGGACCTCTCTAGCCTTTAAATTAACGGTAAACCCATCTGAAAGTAATGTCATTACTTAACCCTTAATCCAATATTCTTTAAAGCAACTCCAGCTTTTAAATTTGCCTCTAGTTCCTCTAGTCTTACATCCTTAGTTTCTGGAGTAAAATATTTAATTAAAATAAGCCCTAGGCAAGATGCAAAACCAAACATCCAAAAGGTTTGCCCTATACCAATAGTATTAAACCACACTAGTGTATAACTACCAATGATTGTATTAAAAATCCAGTTTGCCATAGTTGATATAGTTACTCCTAAATCACGCACTTCCAAAGGCATAATTTCGGCACACAAAATCCAAACAATAGGACCTAAAGAAACTGCAAAACCAAAAATAAATAATAAACAAAACCCTACTAATAAATACTGTTGCATTTCAGATAATATAACACCTGCAGATTGTAAATTAAATATATAGCCAACTACAGCACAAGAAATAATTAAAATACCTAAACCTAAATATAAGATAGGCTTTCTGCCTAACTTGTCTACAAATTTAATGGCAACTAATGTAGTTAAAACATTGACCAATCCCACAATAATTGTTCCAATCGCTGGATTAGTAAACCCTGCCATTTCAAAAATTTTCCCAGAATAGTACATAAATGCATTTATTCCAGCAAATTGTTGTAAGCATTGTAATAAAATACCCAACAATACAACCTTTAGAAAATACCCCTTACACAATATTGCAAGACGGCTATCTTTAGTACGAATTGTTTCTTTAATCTCATTCATCTCAAAATTCACCTCAGCTTGAGTACTACGTATCTTACTCAAAATCTGACGAGCCATATCCATTTTATTAATTAATGCCATAAACCTTGGGCTTTCTGGCAGAGTCAAGGTACCAATTAACATAATCACTGAAGGAACCAACAATACTGATAACATTATCCTCCATGATCCAGTATGCGCTAATGCCGCATTGGATAAAAACATTAAAAGTATTCCAATTGTAATCATCAACTGGTACATAGCAATTAAAGCTCCACGAATCTTAAAGGGTGCAATCTCAGATAAATATAAAGGTGCGACAAACGATGCTATCCCCACCCCTAAACCAGTTGCAAAACGAGCAGCTAGAAATAAAGGGAAAGTATGCGCTAATAAAGTAAAAGTTATAGAAAAAGTAAACATTAATGCAGATAAAACCAATACATTCTTTCTACCAAATCGGCTAGACAACCAACCACTAAAAAGAGCCCCAACAGCAGACCCAGCAAGTAGATACCCAGCAACATAACCTGATGCTGAGACATCCAAATTAAAATCTCTAATTATAAAATTTAATGCTCCATTAACATAAGCCACATCCAAACCAAACAAAAGGCCAGCTAAAGCAGCAATAAAACTTACTCTAATCACAACATTATGAGGATTTACTTGAGACATAAAAAATTCCTATAAAACTAATTTGAAAGTAGCTACAATTGATAATATAGAATTATACCCTATAATGCTTAAGATATTTAACGTATATTTATGCTGCGCTGCAGCAGATAATTTCACGATGAATACAACAGCTAACAAAAATACCCCATAAGGTGGTAAAATGCTGGATTGTGTATAATAACTTTAATAACTCTATAAGGTATATTTTGTGTGTAAAAAAGTAATAACTTTTATTATAACTATTATTTCCATATGTGCGTGCAGTAGTATTAAACCTAATTATCAAGCAAAAATTAATAAATACACTCTCCATCATTTTAAAAATACTACATTTGAAAGCACAACTTTAATATATACTTACAATACAGAATCGCTAGAAAAAAATTATCATGCTATATTTTGTTCTCAATTGAGTAACTGTGAAGATAATATAAATAATGTGAAAAATACCCAAGAATTTGGAGGTTTTGATCTTAACAAATCCCCAATTAAAAATAATCCTTACAATATTAAAACTATTGACTTATTCAGGATTACTTATAGCACAACTGGACAATTAAATGAAAGTGAGATAGTTTCTGGAGGAATATATTACCCTAACATGCCTAAAGATAAAATTAAAGGTGTGGTACTATTTTTTCATCCCACATTTTTTGCTAAAAGTAGCGTTAGCACCTATGACCCTCAAAATAAAGTTAATCGATCTTTAGCTGCATTATTTGCTGCTCAAGGATATATTGTAGTTACCCCTGATTATATAGGAATGGGATATAACAAAAAGCAAGTCCACCCGTATGTGCTTTACCCACAAATCAATGCTATTGATGGTTTATCAATATTAACCGCAGCTAAAAAATTTCTAACAAATGAAAGTAAACTACCTAATAATTTGAATAAAACCCCATTGTATCTAACTGGGTACTCTGAAGGAAGCGCTTATGCTCTTTGGTTCTCTAGGCTCTATCAAGAGCAACCAAAATTTAAAACTCAATTAGATAAGATTAATTTCGACTTAAAACTAGTTGCCCCTATCTCTGGAGCTTATAATTTGTCTGGCGTAATATATAATTATCTGTTTAGTAACAATAATACTTTTAATAAATCTGAATATGCAATATCAAACTCTTTGATTTCTGGATCATTAAAAGCGCCATTAGCTGCTGATGCTCTAGTATCTTATGCATATTATTCAGAAAGCTCAAATTACAATAATGTATTTAACCCAGAGTTTTTTAGTATGGGTTGTACTCTGCAGTTTGATAGCAGCTGTAGTTTTAACAACAAAAAATTAAACTTAGAGCAGGCTTTTGCTATTGAATCTAAAGATTTATCAATACCAGTAGCTGATAATTTACTAGATGTGTTGATTGTAAATAAAATCAATAATGCGGCATCATATAAAACAAATAATAATCATATGTTTACTATCTGGACAAATAGTATATATCCATTAGTAAGCACTAAACTACTACATAACTCACAGCTAGAGTATCTGATGCGTGAGGGAGATGTCTATTATTGGAAATCTGACATCCCAACAACTTTAATTACCTTAAAACGCGACTCTGTTGTTAGCCCAATTAATACTGAATTCGCATATCGAGGCATGACTGAAAACTACTCTACTAATATCAATAAAATTGAAATTGATAATAATTTGATTGATAATAAATTAAGCTCCGCAATACCTTCAATGGAAGTGGATCATCTAACTGGCTTATTTTATTTGTTTATTATTGCACAAAAACAATTTGACTTATATAATCATATAAAAAACTGAAGGAATTAATGTATGCACATACAGCAAGAAACTATAGATAAAATTCAACAATCTCTAAATCAAAAGAAAATTCTAGTTGTTGGTGATGTAATGCTTGATCGATACTGGTTTGGGGAAGTAAATCGGATTTCCCCAGAAGCACCAGTTCCTATTGCAAGAATCAATGAAACTGAAGACCGCCCTGGTGGTGCAGCTAATGTTGCTCGTAATATTGCAAGTCTTGGTGGTAATGTGACTTTATTATCAGTAGTTGGTGATGATGAAGCAGCAACTAATCTTGAAAAAATACTAGTAGAAGATAATGTTAAATTTAAACTACAAAGAGACAAATCTATAGATACTATAGTAAAACTAAGAGTTATTGCACGCAATCAACAACTAATACGCCTTGATTTTGAAAAAATCCCATCGCATGAAATACTCCTTAAAATTTTAGATAGCTACGAAAAAATAATTGAAGAGTTTGAAGTAATTATTCTTTCTGACTACGGTAAAGGCGGGTTAGCACATACGTCTAAAATGATTGAAATCGCTAAAAAGCATAATAAACAAGTATTGGTTGACCCCAAAGGCTCTGATTATACTAAATATATTGGTGCAACTATGATAACACCCAATAAAACGGAGCTAAAAGATGCAACTGGAAATTGGAATAATGAACAAGAGTTAATTAATAATGCCATTAAATTAAAAAATGATTTAAAATTAGAATATCTACTTGTAACTCGTAGCGAAGAAGGCATGACTCTTTTTACAAAAAATGATACGATTAATTATGACACAGTTGCTCAAGAAGTCTTTGATGTATCTGGCGCTGGAGACACTGTAATTGCAACTCTTGCACTTATGCTTGCAAATGATATAGATATAAGCCAAGCAGTGCAAGTAGCAAATATTGCAGCAGGTATTGTTGTTGGTAAACTTGGTACAGCGGCAGTGAGTAAAGAGGAGTTATTAAGACATTTGGAATAATCCACACCATTGGTAAGTAATGGCATGGCAATAGCATGCTATTACTTAGGTTAGATCAATTCCATTTTATTATAGCTGTAGTCTGGATACTATGCTACCATTTATTAGATGAGAGTCAATTATCTCTTTTATATCATCAAGATCTACATAAGTATACCAAATACCATCTGGGTAAATAACACATACGGGAGCATCCTCACAACGCCCTAAACATCCAGCCTTGCTTGCCCGTAAATTGGGAGTTCCCCACAAATCTAAACCTTTTAGATATTTTTTAGTAAAATTAAAGCTTTCTTCAGATCCTAAATAACCACAACCAGTCTCATTAGATTTCTTATTGCCACAAAAAAATATATGACGTTTATAATGCATATGTTAACTCTTTTTAAATTAGTATAGTACACGGAATTTTATTGTATGGGTTATTCTTCTTAATTGGTCAATCAATGCCGTATCAAAAGTTTTATTAATATCTGTTATGATATAACCTACCTGCTCATTAGTCCTTAAAGATTGCCACAATACATTAATATCATGCTTAGCAAATAATTGATTGATTTGTGCTAAAATTCCTGGAACATTAGCATGTAAATGAATTAATCTATGAGCATTTTGTAATACAGGTAGCTGCACATTAGGTAAATTAACACTTTGGGTGGTATCACCCATGTTAATATAATTTATAATCCTACGAGCAACAAATTCTCCAATATTTAATTGAGCCTCTTCTGTACTACCTCCAATATGCGGAGTTAGTATTACATTCTCAAAACTACGTAATTCATTAACAAATTCTTCTTGATTGTTTTTTGGTTCGTAGGGAAACACATCAATACCAACCCCTAAGAACTTACCAGATTTTAAACTTGCGACCAAAGCACCCAGATCTACTACATGTCCACGACTCAAATTAATAAAAATAGCATTATCACGCATTAAAGATAACTCTTTTTTACCAATTAAGTGTTCATTCTCTAATCTGCCATCAACATGAACCGTTACTATATCTGATATTTGCAATAATTCATCTAAGGTATTGCATTTTTTAGCATTGCCTAAATGTAGTTTTTCTATCGTATCATAAAAGTATATATGCATTCCTAAAGACTCAGCTAATACCGATAACTGTGAACCAATATTCCCATAACCAATGATACCAAGTTTTTTACCACGAATCTCATAACTATTCTCGGCAGATTTATCCCAAATACCCTGATGAAGCTTATTATTCTTAGCAATAACTTTTCTCATCAGCATAATAATTTCACCAATTACCAGCTCAACTACACTTCTTGTATTACTATAAGGTGCGTTAAAAACGCTTATTCCGTGCTTTGTTGCTTCATCAAGTGCAATCTGGTTAGTACCAATACAAAACGCACCAATTGCCATTAATTTATGAGCATTATCTAGTACTTTTTTTGAAACGCTAGTCTTTGATCTAATCCCTAAAACTGAAATATCTTTAATCTTCTCACATAATTCATCTTCATTCATACCACTTTTTAGCGACTCAATGGTGTACCCTTCATCTTTTAATAAAGCGTAAGCAACAGGGTGAATATTTTCTAAAAGTAAAATTTTAATTCTATTCTTCGGATACGAAATACTCATAGGTAAATCATTTTGATACAAAAATTCATCAAAATTTGGTATAATATAATCTGCTTTATCTACTACTAATTTACGAGTTATATTCTCAGTAAAAGCATAAAACTTGGTTTTTGATAATGCTTCACTAATCTCATAATCAGTATACCCATCGCCAATTACATAAATATCTCCAGATAAATTAAGGTTTCTAACAACCTCCACTTTACCCTTATTTTTACATAATAAATTTGACTCATCTAAACCAATAATATTGTCATTTTTATCATAAATAAATGTATTGGCAAAAACATGACTCTCTCTAATCCCTAAAGATGCTACAATTGGTAAAACATATTCTTTAAATCCACTAGATACAATAAAAACATTATCCGCAAATTGTTTAAAAAAATTAGCGTTGTGTTTAATTGAAGGCGTGATTTTATTCTGCAGCTCTTTAATTAATACATAAAGGTGAGACTTTTTAGCTTGTAAGAGTTTAATACGCTCCATCAGGCTAGTAGTAATAGATAACTCGCCGTTCATACCTTGATTAGTAATATCTTCAATTTGTTTTACTAATTGTTCTTTATTTGGATTATTAACTAAAGAAATTTTACCCAGCTCATCAAATGCTTCAACTTGAATAAAAGTACTGTCAAAATCCAGAATAATAAATTTTTGCGGTAACATATATTAGACCTTATCTTTATAAAAGAAGCGAAATAATAACCCGCCACAAATAGTGGTAAAAGCACCAACCAAAATGGTTAAAGTAATATGATGGGTTGCTATATAACCAGCTAATACGCCAGGAATAGCCTGCGCTAAAGCAGTAGCACTAGAATTTATTCCCATGATTTCTCCACGGTTACTATTGGTGGAAACTCTAGATAATAACGCCATATTAAAAGCTCTACTTAATGCCATAAAAATAGCCAAAAGTGGAGTTATATAATAAATCCAAGTTACGTGAGGTTTACTAATAAAATAAAATCCCAATAAACAAACTCCAGTTAAAATAATGGAATAATTTAAAACCTTATAATCAAGAACCTTACCAGAAATATGCCTAACCACACCACCTTGAGCTAATACAATCATAATGCCAATATAACCATAAAAGTCTCCAATTCCACTTTGAGTAAAATTAAATTGATATGCTAAAGTAATACCCCAAAAAGTAGTAAAAAAAGTAAATCCCGCATTAAATAGAAAATTTGAAAGAATTACAATTAATAGCTGTTTATGTTTTAATATTTTTAGCATATTGTGAATTGGACGGATCATATCTATCTCTTTAGTGCTTTTTTCTTGTAAAGTCTCAGGTAGTATAGTTAATACTAAAACCACATTTATTATACTTAAAAATGCTGCAAACCAAAATGGAGTAGCTGCATCAAACCAGCTAATTACTGCAGGATCAGACAATTTACCCCCAATAAATGGACCTAAAATAAATCCAATTCCAATAGATACTCCAACTAAACCAAAATTTTTAGCCCGATTTTTAGCATTGCTTACATCACCTATTACAGCTTGAGCTACCGAAATATTGCCACCTGAAATGCCATCTAAAATTCTGGCGAAAAATAATAATGGGATACTCTTAGTATAAATACCTAATGCAAATAAAGCATAAGAAATCGCAGTACCACCTATAGAAAAAGCTAAAACTTTTTTTCTACCATACCTATCTGCCAATTGCCCAAGTATTGGAGTACACAAAAACTGAGCTAGAGGAAATGCTGACATTAACCAACCAGCCATAATGAACCCCTGGGCTGTAGTCCACGAATCAGGAGTAACTTTAAAAATAGAATGCGGAATTATCAATAACGGAAATATAGGTATTAAAATACCAATTCCAAACATATCAATAAAAATAGTAAGAAATATAGTCCAAAGAATTTTATTAGAAGATTTCATAAATACAACACTACCCACACATGATTAATAACAATATTTTTATATAGGTGCACGCGCTGAAACAGCAATCATAACTGAAAATATAACGATTATAAGAATTGAACATATAAACATCTTCCTTGCCCAAGTTTTATTATTACTTGCCCTAAATCCACTAGCACAAAGAGCTACCCATATAAACCCAACTAATCCCATAACAATTAAATAGGAAATACCAGTATAACCAAATAAAGTAAGCATTAAAGCAACAATGAGAAACATTATAACATAAAACAACATGCTAACTTTAGTATAATAAATCCCTTTTTTTACTGGTAATATTTGAATTTTTGCAATCGAGTAATCATCTAATAAACATATTCCTATAGCGTATGAATGCGGCATTTGCCAAATAGCTAAGATCAAAAATAGTAAAGTTGCCCCAATGTCAAATTGATTTGTTACTGCACAATATCCAACAAGTACTGGAACAGCACCAGAAATGCTACCAATTATAGTGCCATGTATTGAATTACGTTTAAACAAAAGGCTATATAAAACCACATATACAAATAATCCAACTAGTGCAACTGACACAGTTAATAAATTAGTCTGCCATAATAACAATATTAAACCTAACGCACCTAAAATAACTGCATATATAATAGCAGTTTTACCAGAAATTAATTCCTTTACTAATACCCTATTTTGTGTGCGTTTCATTAAACCATCAATATCACGATCAATATAATTATTAAATACGCACCCACATGCGATAATTAATGCAATTCCTAATAACGTTGCTAATAGGGTGAAATAGTTTATAACAACACCACGAGATCCTAAAAAAAACCCACCAATAGCTGTTACTAAATTACCATAAACAATGCCTGGCTTGGTAAGTGAATAAAAGTTTTTTATCAAAATGTATATTATCCTTGATACTATAAAATATTAGGAAACCTCACTTTTAAAGTGAGGTTTCCTATTGAGAAATCTATATAAGAACTAAAATAGCAACCCAACTTCTTAGATGCGCAATTGTGAGCAGATTTTTTGGCTATCCCACTCGTGGTCTCATGTGAGCATATGCACATAAGAAGCTAAAAAAATCTAGCAATAATTCATGCAGATAAGTAGTTACTAGCGTTCTACCATATTGTAATTCAAATTATACATAATCCATAAAGAACCCGTAACTAGAATTCCAATAATAAACAATGTAAAAACAAAAGCAATGAGGTTCCAATGTGGCTTTGATTCTCCACCTAGGTGTAAGAAGAACACCAATTGAACTAATAACTGTAAAATTGCAAAAACAGAAATTACAATATAAGACATTTCACTAGCTAATATATGATTTACCACAAGATAATAAGGAATTACTGTTAGTATAATTGATAATATAAACCCAATAATATATGATTTTGTAGTTCCATGAGCACTACCGCCATATTGTGTATCAGTTGCATTACTCATATTATATTGCTCCCATTAAATATACAATAGTAAATACAAAAATCCAAACAATATCTAAAAAATGCCAAAATAAACTTAGACAAGCAAGTTTAGTCTGGGTTTTTGTAATAACACCATGCTTCATAACTTGAGCCATTAAAGACACCATCCAAATTAAACCTGAAGTAACATGTAAGCCATGTGTACCAACTAAAGTAAAAAATGAAGATAAAAAAGCACTTCGGCTAAAAGAGTTACCCTCTTCTATTAAGGTAGAAAACTCATGAATTTCCATGCCAACAAATGACAACCCTAACAAAAAAGTAATAAATAACCAAAGCAATACTTGGGATTTATTTTTTTTATGTGAGGCAAGCATGGCTAAACCATAAGTAAAACTACTAGTTAGTAGTATGAAGGTTTCGGTTAAAACAAATGGCATACTAAATAACTCTTTAGCACTAGGACCACCATAAATATTATTGTGTAGTACTGTGTATCCTGCAAATAAAGTTGCAAATAAAACACAATCACTTAAAATATATATCCAAAACCCAAAAACTGAGTTAGTACTACCGTCATGATGTTCCTCATGTTCATTATGATTATTTGTTAAAGTTTCTGTTAACATCATTTTTTCCTACTTGAAAATTCTGATTCTATTTTTTCTACTTCTGCCGCTTTTACGTAATAGTCAGTATCATAATCAAATGATCTTTTAATTACGCAGACAATAGTTGCAACTAAACCAAAAATAGCCAACCAATTAATATGCCAAATCAAAGCAAAACCAATGATAAATATAGTAAAAGCTATTATAAATCCCATACCAGTATTTCTTGGCATATGAATGTCTTCATAGTGTGGCTTTTCTTTTGATATTTTATTATTAATTTTTTGATCCCAAAATGCATCTATATCGTCTGCATGAGGAGTAATCGCAAAATTATAAAATGGTGGCGGTGAAGATATAGACCACTCAAGGGTTCTACCATCCCAAGGATCGCCAGTTGTATCCTGCGATGATTCTTTTTTAAGAATGCTATATGCGATTTGGGCAAACTGGAATAAAATACCAATTGCAACAATGGCAGTACCAATTGCAGCAACAATTAGTAGGGGGTGCCATCCTGGTGCCGCATCATAATGGTTTAATCGTCTAGTCATTCCCATTAAACCAAGCGCATAAAGTGGAATGAAAGCAACATAAAAACCAACTAACCAACACCAGAAGGCA
>Ga0315906_10000339_pt1 | contig 75737 bp, 80 predicted proteins | sample LakEriMetagenome_4_FD_203526 | JGI IMG/M metagenome (GOLD analysis project Ga0315906, IMG submission 203526) | Freshwater fungal communities from buoy surface, Lake Erie, Ohio, United States - Buoy 2 MA122 | ecosystem: Environmental > Aquatic > Freshwater > Lake > Lake biofilm | place: USA... | reverse complement strand
ACAACTGATGTTCGAACCGGGCCGTGTGATCTGCGGTAATGCCGGTGTGCTGGTGACCAAGGTGATCCGCGTAAAACCGGGTTCAGGGAACACACCCTTTGTCATCGTCGATGCGGCAATGAACGACCTTGCCCGCCCAGCGCTCTACGATGCTTGGCATGATTTCGAGGCGGTCTCGCCAACAGGCGACCGTTTCACCGCCAACATCGTTGGCCCTGTTTGCGAAACCGGTGATACTTTCGCGATGGGACGCGAGATCGACAAGGTAATCGCGGGTGATCTTGCAATCTTTCGCACTGCCGGTGCCTATGGCGCAACGATGGCGAGCACCTATAACAGCCGCGGGTTGGTCCCTGAAGTATTGGTGAGCGGTGATCGTTATGCAGTCGTCGCCGAGCGGATCGAGCCGGCAACGATCCTTGCCGCCGAACATGTGCCCGACTGGCTTGCCTGACCCCCGATGGACCAACTGCCGCTTTTCCTGAATGTCAGGGGCAAGCCCATTATCCTTGTAGGCGAAGGTGAAGCGGCCGATGCAAAACGGCGACTGATTGAACGTGCCGGCGGGCACTGCGTATGCGAAGAATCGCAAAATGCCCGCCTCGCCTTTGTTGCGATCGAGGATGAATTGCTGGCCAAAGCTGCCAGCACCCGTTTGAAAATGCGCGGCTTGCTGGTCAATGTCGTCGATCGGCCGAAACTGTGCGACTTTACCGTGCCTGCAATTGTCGACCGCGATCCCTTGCTCGTCGCAGTTGGAACCGGCGGTGCGTCAGCGGGGCTGGCAAAGATGGTGCGCCAGGCAATCGAACGGCTGTTGCCCGCACGTCTTGGCGAACTGGCCATGCGCCTGAAAAGTGCCCGCGATGCCATGCGACTGCGCTGGAACGAAGGTGCAGAGCGACGGCGACGCCTCGATGCAGCACTGGTACCGGGCGGCTTACTCGATCCGCTCGACGATGATTCGGCCGATAGGGTCGATAGCTGGCTGGCATCGGACACCGTGCTGCACCCTTCACGTGTGGTGACAATTGATCTGCACTCCTCCGATCCAGACGATCTGACACTTAAGACCGCAAGGCTTTTGGGGCAGGCTGATCATTTGTTCGTCGATGGCGAGATAGGCGAAGCACTGATCAACCGCGCGCGCGCCGATGCTGCACGCCATGAAGGCCCGCCCTCCGATCCACCGCCGCCGGGACTTGTCATCCATTTGCGGCTGCGCCACGATCCGCGACATGACTGATCTTTCGCCTGATAATCCTCTGCTTTTCTTTGGTTGCGGCAATATGGGCCGCGCGATGCTCGACGGTTGGCTGCGCAGCGACATCAACCCCGCTGCCTTCATCATCGTCGATCCGGCAGCGGCAGATTACCCCGCTGGCGTACAGCATTTCACCGATGCCGCTTTATATGCCGGACAGGTCAGCACAGCGGTGATCGCGGTGAAGCCGCAAATGTTCCCACAATTGGCACCGCGCCTTTCGGCCCTGTTGCACCCCGACGCCCGCGCGATTTCGGTGATGGCAGGTGTACGGCTCGATCAACTCGCCGATGCCCTCCCCGGACGGCAGATAATTCGGCTGATGCCCAATCTTGCGGCAGCACTTGGCAAATCGCCATTGGGTTTATGCGCAGCACAACAGGCAGCAGCAAGCCGGTTAGCCATAGAAGAGCTGGTATCGCCTTTGGGTACGCCAGTGTGGATTGAGGATGAGGCGCTGATGGACGCTGTCACTGCGCTCGCAGGGTCGGGGCCGGCCTTTGTCTATCGCTTTATCGAGGCACTTTCGCGCGCCGGCGAAGCGCTGGGTCTAGATCCCGACATTGCATCGAAGCTGGCAATGGCAATGGTCGATGGCGCGGTGGACCTTGCGGCTAACTCGGACCTCTCACCGCAGGAACTGGCGACACGCGTAACCAGCCCGGGCGGAACGACTGCAGCAGGACTGGCGGTTCTGGATGCAGACGAGGCACTGGCTATGTTGGTCGGCGATACCTTGCGCGCGGCGCGGGATCGCGGTGTGGAACTGGCCAAATCCTAACGAAAAAGGGCCGCAACTTTGCAGCGCGGCCCTCTTATCGTTCGGAAAATCTGCCAATCAGCGGTAAAAAACATGATTGTCGACGGCGCCCATGCGCTTCAGGCGCCAGCCCGGTGAGACATGGCGGGCGTGAAAGAACAGCGCACCTTCAACAGGGCTTTGCCAACTGGCGTCGCGCGCGATCTTGCTGATCGCGACGGCATTGCGCCAGTGGCGGCTGCCGATGTTGATCGATGGCATCCGTCCGCCACGAACAAATGAGAATTGGCTGGGCTGGTAAACCACGCCGCAGATCGTGCTTGGAAAACGGCCCGATTGGGTCCGCGCAATCACGACACGGGCGACAGCAAGCTGGCCCTCAAGCGATTCGCCCTTAGATTCAAAATAAACCGCCGATGCCAGGCACTGTTCTTCCGAGCCGAGATCTTCGGCTGCACCATGTGCCTCGACCAGGTCGGCAAGGCTGTCAGCATTGAGGATTTTTTCGCCTTCTTGCGGGGGTGCTTCGGCTTCAGCGTGAACTGAAGGCACGCCGGTTCCAGGCGTAAAGATAATTTCGCTATTTTTGGGAAGCGATGCCGAGACCGGTTCGATGCTGGCTGCATCGCGCACCGCAGTGTCAGCTGCGAGGACATTGGCATCGACGTGGATTGTTTCCGTCGTCAGAGCCTCGCTATTGTTGGCGCCATAGGCAAAGCCGGCGTCCGAATAAGCCGCTCCGCCGATAAGCATGAGCGACAACACCGCAGCAGGTGCGGCTTTAAATAGGATTTTCATTCATCTGGTTCGTTGTGCGGCTGTGGAGCCAAAGACGCGCTGTTGGTACTCGAATATTATTGCGTCTAATCTTCCACGTCCGACTTGCGTGTTTACCCTGTTCCACCCCAGAACGTATGGGCAACCTTCGCTATTCGTGAGCCGCCTCTGATTGCGCGGCGGCGTAAAGTCAACTTATCGCTGCCAGAATGTCGGTGAAGCGTTGTGCAAACGGGACGTCCAGTTCGATAATCCATATATCGGGGTCCCGGCTAGCAAGGCGCTGGCAATATTTGGAAATATATTCATCAGAATCAATAACTTGATGCACAATTTCGCGCCATTCCCGGGTAGCGGATGAACCGGGAACAGGTTCGAAAATTGTCGGATTCTCGCCCTTTTCGCGTCTTATGATCATCAGCGAACCCGCTTCTGGATCACCTTTGCGGATCACCATAGCAAAACCGCCATGCGCTTCCGCCTGGCGCCGTAATGCCGACACCAGCATGTGCGCCGCCAGCCGTGGTTCGATCATTTCGTAAACAGCCAGACTTCGTCAGGCCGCATTGCGTTCCTCAATGGGGGAAAGCAGCGCGAACAGCGCCGACGCGTCGCTCGCGCCGCGCAATTGGGCGCAACTGGCTTCGTCGCGGAACATCCGCGAGACCTCGGCCAATGCCTTCAAATGTGCTGCCCCGTCATTGATTGGCGAGAACAACGCAAAGGCGAGATCGACAGGTTCGTCATCGACGGCGCCATAATCGATCGCACGCGCAAGGCGGACAAAAACGCCTGTCGGCGCCTCGAGACCTTCGACCTTGCAATGCGGGATAGCGGTACCACCGCCAAAACCTGTCGGCCCAAGACGTTCACGCTCTAACAGGCCTTCATGCGCCGTCGAAGAATCGACACCGTAATTCTGCGCCGCGAGAGCCGCCAATTGATCCAATAGTCCATTTTTATCAGCACAATCGATGTCAGCGAGCACCGCGCCATCGACTAGCCGCGAAGAAATGCGAATCATTATTTCACCCCATTGCTTCAGCGACCCCCCGCTGAGGCAATTTCTAAGCTATTGATCCCTAATGTGAAACTTTATGAACTGGGTCGAATTCTAGGGTGTGGACTTCGGTTCAACCCAACCGATCGTGCCATCTTCGCGGCGGTAAACCATATTATGGCGGCCAGTTCCAGCATTTTTGAAAAGAAGTGCCGGAGTGTTTCGCAGATCCATTAACATCACGGCATCAGAAACCGATGCTTCCGGAATGTCGACGCGCATTTCGGCAACGATCACAGGCGCCTCTGGAGGGGGCGCTTCGGCTTCGATGTCCCCGGCATCAAACACCGTATAGGCGGCCTCTTCCATCGCGAGTGCATGCGCCGTCTGCGAATGGCGGTTTTGCAGCCGTCGCATATAGCGGCGCAGCTGCTTCTCAATCTTTTCAGCAGCACTATCAAAGGCAATACGCGCCTCGTTGGCCTCGCCCCGGCCCTTCAGGATCAGCCCTTGCATCACATGGGCAACAATATCGCAGGAAAACTTGTCGTGCGGTGCACGGCCGAATGTCGCTTGCGCGGAGATGGCCTTCGAAAAATATTTGTCGGCAATCGCCCCCAAGCGGGTTTCGACATGGGTTCGCAGTGCTTCGCCTGTTTCCAACTGGTGCCCCGAAACCCTTATTTCCATGGTTCTTCTCCTCATATGGGCACCGCGACAAACGGTGCGATCAATCAACTGTGCGCTTTCTCCCGACGATTCTGGTCGGTCCAGATTGCGTCCTTTAAACTGTCAACAAAGGCTCGATGGCGTTCAAGCTCCTCTGGCAATGGCTGAAACAGCCGTGGTTGCCGAAAAGGACGGTCGCTTCGCACCAGCGAAACCCGCATGGTCTCGACCACCATCTCGCTGCCCGCATCATCGGCAAGGCCAAGGCCGATCTGGCGGCCACCGGTCAGTTCGATGTAAAGCTGGGCCAAAAGTTCGGCATCAAGCAGCGCGCCATGCTTGGTCCGGTGGCTGCGGTCTATGCCGTAGCGGCTGCATAGGGCATCAAGCGAGAGCTTCGCGCCGGGGTGCTTGCTGCGAGCCAGGGCAATCGTATCGACCATGCGACCCATGTCGACAGGTGGGTGACCGCACCGGCCCAGTTCCATATTGAGGAAGCCGAAGTCGAAACTGGCATTGTGCGCGACCAGCGGGCTATCGCCGATGAATTCCAGCAGTTCCTGCGCCTTGCTCGCAAAAAGCGGTTTATCGGAGAGGAATTTGGTCGAAAGGCCATGCACAGCCTCTGCACCTGCCGGCATATCGCGTTCGGGATTATAATAGCAATGGAAGGTTGCACCGGTCATCACCCGGCCAACCATTTCGATGCACCCAATCTCAACCATCCTGTCGCCGGAGAGTGGGTCGAAACCCGTGGTTTCGGTATCGAAAATGATTTCTCGCATTCTAATAACTCATATCGGCTTATTCTTTTGAGTCCGCAAGGTCGTCGCGTAATTTTTTGATCAATGCACGCACCTGTTCGCGTGTTTCCGCAATCGAAACGCCGGTATCGATGACATAATCGGCGCGTTTGCGCTTTTCGGAATCGGGCATCTGCAGTGAGAGGATATGTTCGAATTTTTCGACCGTCATTCCTTCACGCGCCAAGGCGCGGCGGCGCTGCTGATCAGCCGGAGCAGAGACAACGACGACCTTGTCGACCCCTGCAGCACCACCTTTTTCAAAAAGCAGCGGAACATCGAACAGCACAATCGGTGCATCGCGGTGCTTCTCCAGAAATTGTGCGCGCATCGCGCCAACCGCAGGATGAATGATTGATTCCAACCGGGCCAGTTTTTCACGGTTGCCCAACACAATCGGGCCGAGTTTCTGCCGGTCGACACCGGCCAGCCCAGTCGTCCCGGGAAAAGCTGCCTCAATCTCGGAAACGAGCGCACCGGCCGGCCCCTGCAACAGGTGTACCGCAGCATCAGCATCAAAATGGGGGATAGCTTCGTCAACAAAGATCTGCGCCACGGTCGATTTACCCATGGCAATCGAACCCGTGAGACCAAGAACCAATGGTTTCCCCGTCATTTGAGTAACAAATCGCGCAATTCATCCTCACAATCATCAGGTGGGGCCTGACCAAAGAAGAGTTCAAACGCCACCGCTGCCTGGCCGATCAACATATCAAGGCCGTCAATGGTTGCGAGGCCACGCTGGCGCGCCGCGGCAAGCAAGGGAGTTTCAATGGGGGTGTAGACAATATCATAGACCAGCGCATCTTCAGGGAGTGGCGACAGATCCAGGTCGAGCGGCAATTGCCCCACCATTCCCAAAGGACTGGAATTCACCAGTAGGTCAGCAGGCGGCAAGGGCTTATCCATCTGGAGCACCTGTCCCTTCAACCCGAAATGGCTGAGCAGTGCCGCCGCTTTCAACGGACTGCGCGCCATGATCGTCACCGTTCCGATGTCAGCCTGCGCAAGCGCAAACAAAATCGCACGCGCCGCACCGCCCGCCCCTACAACAATGGCATTGCGATGCGCCCAATCATCCTCGCTGATCGGCGCAAAAAAGCCCGCAGCATCCGTATTGGTGCAGAGCAGATCGCCATCACCGGATCGGAAAACGGTATTGGCAGCACCTATCGACTCTCGCACCCCACCCGGATCGGTTACGAAATCGAGTGTTGCGACTTTGTGCGGTAGGGTGATGTTGCAACCACGCCATTGATCATCGCTGCGACGCGTGTGGAAATAATCCCCTAACGCTTCTGCGGTCACATGATGGGCGCGATATTCGGCTGCGATTCCCAGTTTTTTAAGCCAAAAGCCATGAATCAACGGGGATTTGCTATGTTTAATCGGATCGCCAATAACTTCGGCATATGGCGTCATGACAGCAATTCCTTTCGGTCGCGCAGGAAGGCAAGAAGGGGAAGAAGGGGAAGCCCGAGAATATCGAAATGGTCGCCTTCGATCCGGGTAAAGAGTTGCGCACCCTCTCCCTCGATCTGGTAACAACCGACGCAGTGGCGGATGCCATCCCAGTTCCGTTCAACATAGGAATCGATGAAAGCATCGCTCAGTTTTCGGACATTGAGGCGCACAATCCCGACATGGCGCCAAACCGGTACGCCGGCAGCGGCAACGACAGCCGCACTGAAAAGGCGGTGCGATTTTCCCGACATTTCGGCCAATTGCGATTTGGCCATATCCGGACTTTGCGGCTTGTCGAAAAGCGGGCCATCATCAAGCGCCAGCATTTGGTCAGCACCGATGACCAGTGCTGCGGGAAATTTGGTCGACATCTTGGTCGCCTTGGCTTCGGCAAGGGCATCCGCCATGTCACGCGGCGACAGACCGTCTGCGGACAACGCGTCTTTCAACGCCTCCTCATCAACCATTGGCGCCATGGCGTCAAAAACCAGCCCCGCATTTTTAAGCATCGAAACGCGCGTAGCGCTGGTCGATGCAAGAATCAGAGGTGTCGTCACGGAATTTGCTCCAAGATTCGGCCCTGTCGTTCGTTGAACAAATTGATGATTGCGGCTGCGCTTTCTTCGATCGACCGCCGTGTCACATCGATCACCGGCCAGCCATTGTCGGCAAATATGCGCCGGGCATAGGAAATTTCAGCCTTCACCTTGTCTTCATCGACATAATCGGTATCCGGCGCCTGATTCAGTGACAGCAGCCGGTTGCGGCGTACCTGCACCAATCTGTCCGCACTTGTGACGAGCCCGACCACCATCGGGCGTTTCAGCGTATAGAGCGCCCCAGGCGGGGGAGATTCCGGCACCAAAGGAATATTGGCGGTTTTATATCCGCGATTGGCGAGGTAAATACTGGTCGGGGTCTTTGACGTGCGCGAAACGCCGGCCAGAAGGATATCGGCCTGTTCCCAATCCTGATGATTCAGACCATCATCATGCGCGATAGTGAACTGGATCGCTTCAACCCGCGCAAAATAAGCGGCGTCAAGGGCGTGTTGCCGGCCAGGGCGGGCCTTGGCCTGCTGACCCAAGACAGCGGAGAGGGCATCGGTAACGGCGTCGAGCGCGGCAACAGTGGGCAATCCTAATGCCCGGCACCGGTCTTCCAGCTTCGTGCGCATCGTACCGCTGACTAGGGTGAACAATACAAGCCCGGGATTGGCCGCCACATCGACCAGGATGCGTTCAAGATGCGCTTCAGAGCGGACCATCGGCCAGAAATGCTTTACCGTTTCAACTTCATCGAACTGGGCCAGCGCCGCCTTGGCGATATTCTCCAGTGTTTCCCCGGTGGAGTCGGAAAGAAGGTGTAGATGGATACGGTTTTGCAAATCTCAGGTCCTTGCGGGACAGTCTTGTGGGGTAGCTGGGGATAAATCAAGGGATGAAACGGTGGGCAGCTTTTCTACCCAGATCGTACCAGTTTCATCCTTCGATTCGGGCACAGACAATCCACAAGCGAAACCATCATTCCACAGCCTGTGAATAACGGGGATGAATGTAATCGAATCGTGCCACTGCAAGCAACGGCCGGAGTCAATATGTTGGCAAAACAGGCATTCCCCCCTAAAGGCACGACTTACCCACAGACCATCATCTGTCATCATCCTTATATAAATATAGATATTATTGGATTCTCCATGGCGACCGAAACTCCACAGCGCAAATTGCTCGCGACGCTGCGCGGTCAAAAATTCGATACGCCGCCAATATGGTTGATGCGTCAAGCTGGGCGTTATCTGCCCGAATATCGTGAACTGCGCGCACAAAAAGGTGGGTTTCTAGAACTTGCCTATGATAGCGATGCGGCTACAGAGATTACACTGCAACCCATTCGCCGTTTCGGTTTTGACGGAGCGATCTTGTTTTCGGACATTTTGGTCGTGCCGCATGCCATGGGACAAGATTTGTGGTTTGAAACGGGCGAGGGACCGCGGCTTGCGCCCAAGCTGACCGATGCTGATTGGCGCGATTTCACGCCGATGCCGCAGCGGCTCGACCCGGTGATTGAAACCGTGCGTAAGGTTCGTGCGGCACTACCCGCGGAAACCACCTTTCTCGGCTTTGCAGGAAGCCCCTGGACAGTTGCAACCTATATGGTTGCAGGCCAGGGCAGCAAGGATCATGCAGAGGCAAGGGCGATGGCCTATGCCGATCCATCGCGTTTCGGTGCGTTGATCGATGCCATTGTAGGCGTGACGATCGATTATCTCTCGCGGCAGATTGCGGCTGGGGTTGATGCTGTCCAGTTGTTCGACAGTTGGGCGGGATCATTATCGCCGGCTCAGTTCGAACGATGGGTGATTGCGCCAAATGCTGCGATTATCGCCGGATTGAAGGCGCGCCATCCCGATACGCCGATCATCGGCTTTCCAAAAGGTGCGGGTGGCAAATTGCCGGCATATGCGCGGGAAACCGGCGCTGATGCGATCGGGCTTGATGAAACGGTCGATCCGATTTGGGCAAATGTGGCACTGCCACAGGGAATGCCTGTACAGGGCAATCTCGATCCATTGGCATTGGTTGCAGGCGGAGACGCGCTTGAAGCTGCAGTGAAGCAGATATTGACGGCATTCCCCGATCGACCCCATGTCTTCAACCTCGGTCATGGAATTGTGCCGCACGCGCCCATTGCGCATGTCGAAAAATTGCTTAGCTTGGTGCGTGAGGGATAAGTCTTTTCTCGGAAATCCCATAAATGGCGGAAACAATTGCAGTGCTCTATTTTTGGCTGAAATCGGCGCATCTGATCTTTGTGATATTCTGGATGGCCGGCCTGTTCATGCTGCCCCGCTTTTTCGTCTATCATCAGGAAAGTGCGGAAGGGTCTGAAGAGGCGGCACGTTGGGTCGAGCGTGAAAGGCGTCTTCTTAAGATCATCCTCAACCCGTCAATGGTAATTGTTTGGGTTCTTGGTTTGCTGCTCGCATGGCATATTTCGGCCTTTAGCGAAGGTTGGTTCCATGCTAAGTTACTCGCGGTCCTGGGCCTTTCGGCCTATCATGGCTGGATGGCCGGTTATGCCCGGAAACTTTCAACTGGCGAACGTCCCTTGGCGGGAAAGACGCTGCGGATTTTGAATGAGGTACCGGGTATTGCGGCTGCGCTTATTGTCATCCTTGTAGTCATCAAACCTTTCTGACCTTGTCGGGATCATGGCCGGTCAATCGTGCCATGTATTCGCAATTCAAGGTGATTGGGCGAAAGAGACCATGGCGGCTTATGTCCGCGCGGTTTGACAAAATTGCGAAACTACCCTACCCAGCGTTTCAAGCCCGTTCTGGGCGTGAGGCGCATTTCGATAACAACGCGCCACCAAACTTTTCCATAATGATCCGGCAGTTTTTGACGCCGGTAGTCTGTCCATTTGAGCGGAACATCGCACATGCATTTGAAAGAATTGAAGAACAAGAAGCCTGCTGAACTGGTTTCGATGGCCGAAGAATTGGAAATCGAAGGTGCTTCGACGCTGCGCAAGCAGGATTTGATGTTCGCTATTCTGAAAGAATTGGCCGAAGATGGCGAGCAGATCATGGGCGTCGGCACAATCGAAGTGCTGCCAGACAGTTTTGGTTTTCTTCGTAGTCCCGAGGCTAATTATCTCGCCGGTCCTGACGATATCTATGTCTCCCCCAACATGGTGCGTCAATTTGGCCTGCGGACGGGGGATACAGTCGAAGGTGAAATCCGCGCGCCGAAGGATGGCGAGCGCTATTTTGCACTGACCAAGGTTTTAAAGGTCAATTTTGATGATCCCGATGCTGTGCGTCACCGTGTCAATTTCGATAATCTCACCCCGCTCTATCCCGACCAGAAACTGACACTCGATGCCACCGACCCGACGATCAAGGACAAGTCGGCACGTGTAATCGACATCATATCGCCGCAGGGCAAGGGACAACGCGCATTGATTGTGGCGCCGCCACGTACCGGTAAGACCGTGTTGCTGCAGAATATCGCGAAAGCGATTACAGACAACCATCCAGAGGTTTTCCTGATTGTCTTGCTGATCGACGAGCGCCCCGAGGAAGTCACCGATATGCAACGCAGCGTGAAGGGAGAGGTCGTCTCCTCAACCTTTGACGAGCCTGCAACCCGCCACGTTCAGGTCGCCGAAATGGTGATCGAAAAGGCAAAGCGCCTTGTGGAGCACAAGCATGACGTTGTGATCCTGCTCGACTCGATCACCCGTCTTGGCCGCGCCTACAACACCGTCGTTCCGTCATCGGGCAAAGTGTTGACCGGCGGTGTCGACGCCAACGCGCTCCAGCGCCCCAAGCGTTTCTTCGGTGCTGCCCGTAATATCGAAGAAGGCGGTTCACTTTCCATCATTGCGACTGCGCTGATTGATACTGGCAGCCGTATGGACGAAGTGATCTTTGAAGAATTCAAGGGTACAGGCAATTCTGAAATCGTTCTCGACCGCAAGGTTGCGGATAAGCGCATTTTCCCTGCTTTGGACGTCGGTAAATCGGGTACGCGCAAGGAAGAGTTGCTGGTCGAGAAGGACAAGCTCACCAAGATGTGGGTGTTGCGCCGCATTCTCATGCAAATGGGTACAGTCGACGCGATGGAATTCCTCCTCGACAAGATGAAGGATTCCAAAACCAACGAGGATTTCTTCGACTCGATGAACCAGTAATTGGTTCCTATCGCGGCGGAGTATTGAGTAGGCGGCAAAGCCGATGCACCGACGATAATCTCGTTGGCGCGCGGAACAATTGCATCACGAACTTGCTTCCCCAGAACGATAATCCTATGCCCACGCTGTAAATTTCGGGGAAACAATAGTGCTTGATGTGATATTCGCGACGGCTGCGGCTGTGCCGTCCTTGGGTGGTCCCGCCGACATATGGGCTGCGATCGTCAAGGATTTTTCTAACATCACCAGCCCGTCGGCTTTCACCGCATTTTTGCAGGTGTTGATGATCGACATCGTGTTGGCCGGCGACAATGCCATCGTCGTGGGCGCATTGGCCGCAGGTCTGCCTGCGGACCAGCGGCGCAAGGTGATCATGATTGGCGTGCTCGCGGCTCTGGTGCTGCGCGTCGCTTTCGCCTTGATGGTAACATGGCTGCTTGGGTTGATCGGGCTGATTTTCGCAGGTGGCATTCTGCTGCTGTGGGTAGCCTGGAAAATGTACCGTGAAATCGGCGCGAGCCATTCCGATGATTCACCCGGTTCACCCGAAATCGAAGGCGATGAGAATTCGGGCATTAAGTCTGCCAAGAGCTTCTGGGGCGCTGCTTGGGCCGTCGCCCTCGCCGACGTGTCGATGAGCCTCGACAATGTTCTTGCGGTGGCAGGTGCGGCCAAGGACCATCCGGGCATCATGATCGTTGGTCTGGTCTTTGCTGTCGCGCTCATGGGTGTCGCTGCGAATATCATCGCCAAATATATCGAACGCTATCGCTGGATTGCCTGGTTCGGTCTTATCGTGATCGTCTATGTTGCGATTAAGATGATCTATGAAGGTTGGATCGACCCGAATCTGGGTGTCGGTCGCTATGTTTATGCGATGATCGGCGGATAGGGCCTGTCAAATGGCAGGCCCTTGGACCGACCAGCCGGTTTTGGAGGGCCGCCATATATTGCTGCGGCCCATGGTTCGCGGCGACGGACCTGCCATTGTTGACGCTGCTAGCGACGGTAAGTTGTGGGAATTATTCTACACCGTTGTACCCGGGCCGGAGTCGATAAACGCCTATCTGGATCGCGCCGAACGCGAGCAAGGCTGGGGCCGGATAATGCCTTTTTCTGTGATCGAAAAGGCCTCTGGTGATCTTGTTGGTGCCACGCGCTATATGCGGATGAATGCGCCGCATCGCCGTTTAGAAATCGGCACGACCTTTTATGCGAGCCGGGTTCAGCGTACGCCGATCAATAGTGAGGCAAAGCTGCTTCTGCTCACCCACGCTTTTGAATCGATGAATTGCGTTTGCGTGCAATTCCGTACTGACCATTTCAATTTCGCTTCGCAACGCGCGATCGAACGGCTGGGTGCCAAGCGCGACGGCTTGATCCGTAACCATCAGATTATTGACGGCCGCGTCCGTGACACAGTGCTTTATTCGATCCTCGCCAATGAATGGGAGGGCGTGAAGCGTAATCTGCAGATGAGGTTGTCGCGCGGCTGAAGCCTAGCCCAGATGCTCCGCGAAAAACGCAATCGTTCGCGAATCTGCGAGCTGCGCGCCAGATTCATCACGGCGGTTGCCCATTTCAGCGGCAAAGCCGTGATCCAGGCCCTGATAGTCGTGTAAGACGACTTTCGGGTGTGAATCCAGACCAGCATGGATCGCTGCCTGCGCTTCGGGGCCAACAAAATGATCGGCTGTTGGAATATGCAGCATCAGTGGATTGGCAATCGCATGGGATTCGTCGAGCATGGTGTCGATCATGACGCCATAATAGCCGACCGATGCGTCGATATCGGTGCGCGCCGCAGCCATATAGGCGAGGCGACCACCCAGGCAGTAACCGACGCAACCTACCTTTTGCACCGCAGGCGCACCGAGCTCTCCACGACGGATGGCGTGGATGGCTGCTTCGATATCTTTGACCCCGTCATTGGGTTCATATTGCCCGAAATAACCGAATGCTTCCTGCAACTGCGCCTCTACGTCGGGATCGAGCTCGACGCCCGGCGCAAAACGCCAGAAAATGTCGATGGCGACGGCAAGATAGCCCGCGCCTGCCCATTTGTCGCATTTCTGCCTTATGCCTTCATTTACACCGAAGATTTCAGGGATAACAATCATTGCGGCTTTGGCCTTGCCCGTCGGTTTCGCAACATAGGCGTTGAACAATGCGTCTTCATCAAATGCGCGGATCTTGATCATTTCACCCATGATTGTGCACTCCTGCTATCAAAAAATTGCCGACCGCGCTTATGGCACTATAGTGCCTTCCACAATCGGGTTATTTGGCTCCTAAGCCAGCAAATTGGGAAGAGGCGATATGAAATTCAACATCGAAGTCGATACGACCCCAGAGGAAGTTCGCCGCCTGGTGGGCTTGCCAGATCTTTCCGAAGTGCACGACGTCTATTTGGAAAAGATGAAGGCGGTTGCCGACAAGGGGCTGACTCCTGAAATGGTACACGGGATGATCCGCAACTGGGTACCAATGGGTGATCAGAGCATGGATTTCATCAAGGGACTGATGGGCGGACTTGCCGGCGGCGGTCTCGGCGCGAAAGACAAGAAATAACCGCATTTCATGGGGCTTGGCGAAACGATCTTTGCGCTGTCCAGTGGCGCGCCCCCTGCGGCCATAGCGATCATCCGGATCAGTGGTTCGGCAGCAGTTGCCGCCGCGGAATCGCTTATGGGAAAATTGCCGTCCCCGCGACAGGCGGGGTTGCGTCGTCTGATCGATCCGCTTGATGGCAGCCTGCTTGATGAGGCGCTGGTTCTGCTATTTCCCGGGCCCGATACGGCCACTGGCGAGGATCTGGTTGAACTGCATCTGCATGGCGGTCGAGCCGTAGTGCGCGGCGTTGAAACTGCTCTCGGCCGCATAGCTGGATTGCGGATGGCTGAGGCTGGGGAGTTTACCCGCCGCGCCTTTGCCAATGGCAGGATCGACCTTAACGAAGCCGAGGGTCTCGCTGATTTGCTGACGGCTGAAACCGAATGGCAACGTCGCGCCGCTGCGGCTATGGCAGGCGGCACATTTACCCGGCTGGTGGAACAATGGCGGGAGAGTTTGTTGCAGCTGTGCGCGCGGGTTGAAGCGCTGATCGACTTTTCCGATGAAGATGACGTTGGAGACGAAGATTATTTATTAATAACAAATAGTTGTGAACAATTACGTGGTGCCATAGGTGCGCATTTATCTGCGCCAGTTGCAGAAAAACTGCGCGATGGATTGCGGGTGGTGCTCGCCGGCCCACCCAATAGCGGCAAGTCAACGCTGCTCAACGCACTGGTGGCGCGTGAAGCGGCCATCGTTTCAGACATTGCCGGCACCACGCGTGATGTGATCGAGGTGCCCGCTGCATTTGAAGGCATTCCTTTCATCTTTGCCGACACCGCCGGTCTGCGATCGGATAGCGGCGATGCCATTGAGGTGATCGGAATTGACCGCGCGAGAAGGATGATCGCTGAGGCCGACATCTTGCTGTGGCTCGGCGCCGAGGGTGAGGCGCCCGCGCATTCCCATTGTATCGAAATTGAAGGACGCATCGATGATCCTGCCCATGTGGTGAAATCCGCCACCGCTCGCAGATTGTCTGCCTTAACAGGCGAGGGAGTTGCGGCACTGATTGGGGATATTGTTGCGCTGGGTCGGTCGCTATTGCCGCCGCCCGATATGTTTGCGCTCAATGAACGTCAACATCATGCCTTGCAGTCTGTTACGTTGTTTCTTGACCATGCCTCTGACGCAAGGGATTTACTGATTGTCGCTGAAGAACTGCGCCAGGCGCGGCTGGCATTTGATGTGTTGACGGGCCGGGCTGGGACCGAGGACATGCTCGACGCGTTGTTCGGTCGCTTTTGTATCGGCAAGTAAAGATGTTCCACGTGGAACAGATCGACAGCTTTTGACGCCTCACGCCGCTTAGGCTATGCGCACCGATAATGTCCTGCACTGCAAAGCCCGATTTTGATGTTCTTGTAGTTGGTGGCGGCCATGCCGGTGTTGAGGCAGCGGCTGTGGCTGCGCGCATGGGCGCGCGTGTCGCCTTGGTCAGTTTCGAACGTGATACAATCGGTGCCATGTCGTGCAATCCTGCGATTGGCGGCTTGGGCAAAGGCCATCTTGTTCGCGAAGTCGATGCATTTGACGGATTGATCGCCCGCGCGGCTGATGAGGCGGCGATCCATTATCGAATGCTCAATGCATCAAAGGGCGCAGCGGTCCAAGGACCCCGGATCCAAGCCGACCGGAAATTGTTCCGACAGTCGATCCATCGGCAGCTAGCGGGAACAGCTGATTTGGCGATCGTTGAGGGTGAGGTGGCAGCGTTGCGTTTTGCACCCGGCAGTGATCGCAGCATTGCTGGACTGGTCTTGTCTGATGGTTCCGAAATTTCGGCCTATGCGGTGATATTGTGCACGGGCACATTTCTGGGCGGAACATTATTTCGCGGAGAGGAGCGGCTTACTGGTGGCCGTATCGGCGAAGCCTCCGCCTTGAAGTTGGCTGAGCAGATTCGCGGCAGTCAGTTGCCCATGGCGCGATTGAAAACGGGGACGCCGCCGCGACTCGATGGTCGGACGATGGACTGGGCGCAACTGGAAGAACAGCCATCCGATGACGACGGCTGGACAATGTCTGCGATGACGGCACGGCGTATGGTTCCGCAATTATATTGTGCAATCACGCGAACGAATAATCAAACGCACGACATCATCCGCAGCGGCCTTGATCGATCACCGCTTTTCGGAGGTGCAATCCAAGGGCAGGGGCCGCGTTATTGCCCTTCGATCGAGGACAAGATTTTCCGCTTTGGCGATCGCGAAGGGCATCAGGTTTTCCTTGAGCCGGAGGGACTGCAATCGCACCTCATCTATCCCAACGGGATTTCGACATCACTGCCGACTGATGTACAGCTGGCAATGTTGCGGTCGATGGCTGGGCTGCAACAGGTCGAAATGGTCGTTCCGGGCTATGCAGTTGAATATGACCATATAGACCCGCGCGCCTTAGATCGTCGGCTCGCGGTCCGGGGATTTGAAGGCTTGTATTGCGCCGGCCAGATCAATGGCACGACTGGATATGAAGAGGCTGCGGCCCAAGGCTTGGTTGCAGGGATAGGCGCGGCTTGCCAGGTTCTGAATCGAGACTTTCCTGCGCTCGTTCGTTCCAACAGCTATATTGCGGTGATGGTCGATGATCTTGTGCTGCATGGTGTGACGGAGCCTTACCGCATGCTGACCGCGCGTGCTGAGTACCGCTTGCGGCTGCGGGCTGACAATGCGGGCACACGACTGACGCCGCTTGCTATTGCCGCCGGAGCTGCTGGGGAAGGTCGTCTGCGGGCCTTTACCGCGCGCGAGGAACGCAAAAGCCAGCTTCGTGAAGCTTTGCGCGAAGATGCGAGTGCGGATCAACTGATTGCAAATGGCATTCCGGTGAAGCGCGATTCAGGAAAAATGCCCTTGTTTGACTGGTTGCGCTTTCCCGACGTGGCGCTTTCGTCCCTATTGGATGTTTCACGTGAAACAGCTTGTCATGGGGATGATGCGATCATTGGTGAGTTGGAACAGGACGGTCGTTACGCACCCTATGTGGACCGGCAGGCGGCCGAATTGCGCGATCTTGCCGCCAATGAGCAGATGCGTATTCCGGACGAAATCGACTATGGTTCGATGGCTGGTCTTTCAAACGAGATGGTTGAACGGTTGACAGTGGCCAGACCCGAAACTTTGGCAGCGGCCAGTCGTATTCGTGGAATTACGCCGGCCGCACTTGCCGCGATCTTGGTGCACGCTCGCCGTGCGGCGCAGGCAAAGCAAGCGGCATGACGGAAGATGAAGCGCGTCTATGGTTGTCGGCCAATCTCGATGTTTCACGTGAAACAGAGGAAAAGCTGGGGGCGTTTGTCGCTTTCCTAATCGAAGAGGCCAAGCTGCAAAATTTGATATCTGCCGCGACTCTCAACCTTATCTGGGCGCGTCACATCGTCGACAGTGCCCAATTGCTGCGCTTTGCCGAAAAGACGGGAAGCTGGATTGACCTAGGATCAGGCGCGGGCTTTCCTGGCCTCGTCATTGCGTTGCTCAGCGATCATCGCGTTACTTTGGTCGAATCGCGGGCCCGTCGTATTGACTATCTTTCGCGGGCAGTGGATTTTCTCGGACTAAATGATCGGGTATGCGTTGCAGGTTCGTCGATCGAACGCGTAGAAACTGCCCCATTTTCGGTCATTTCGGCACGTGCCTTTGCCCCTTTGCCCCTGTTGCTTGACCTCGCCGTCCGATTTTCCACAGTAAAGACCTTATGGTTGTTACCAAAGGGCAAAAATGCCGGTAAGGAATTGCATGAGGCGCACGGACGATGGAATCTCGACTTCAACGTCGAAACCAGCATTACCGATAGCGAAGCGGGAATATTGGTTGGTCATGTTTTGGGTGAGCGCCCGAGGGCCAGCATGAAAGGACGGCGGAAACGATGATCCGGATCGCCATAGCGAACCAGAAGGGTGGCGTGGGAAAGACCACGACCGCAATCAACCTCGCTACCGCGCTTGCGGCTTGTGGTCGGCGCTGTCTGCTGATCGACCTCGACCCCCAGGGCAATGCGTCGACGGGGCTTGGCGTTAACGCATCGGACCGCAAATATAGCAGCTATGATCTGCTGATGGGCGATGCGACGCTGGCTGAGGCTGTTGTAAAAACCATGATTCCCGGGCTTGATCTGCTGCCTGCAACGGTGGATCTTTCGGGTACCGAAGTTGAACTGGTCGACCATGCCGACCGGGCGCACAAATTGCAAAAAGCATTGGCGGAGGATGAGGCGCGCTGGGATGTCTGTCTGATTGATTGTCCGCCTTCACTCGGCATGTTGACGATTAATGCGCTGGTTGCGGCCGATTCGATCCTTGTTCCGCTGCAGTGTGAATTTTTCGCATTGGAAGGGCTCAGCCAACTGTTGCAAACGGTCGAGCGCATCCAGAATCGCTTCAATTCCTCGCTTTCGATCCTTGGCATTGCGTTGACCATGTTCGACCGTCGCAACCGCCTGACTGATCAGGTTGCTGAAGATGTTCGAAACTGCCTCGGCGGATTGGTGTTTGACACGGTAATACCGCGCAATGTCCGTCTGTCAGAGGCGCCCAGTCACGGTTTGCCGGCGCTGATCTATGATCATCGCTGTTCGGGATCGGAAGCCTATATGGGTTTGGCGCGAGAGCTGATCGGCCGCCTACCCGCCTCGAAGGAATTGGCTGCGTGAGCGACACTGAAAAGCCATTGCGCAAGAAGATGGGTCTTGGGCGCGGACTTGATGCCCTTTTGGGCGAGGTCTCACTCGATCGAACGGCCGATCGTGTTGCGGGCGGTGGCTCAACAGAGAGGCCCGTTGGTACGCCTCCGACCAATACAGAAGGCGTAAGCACTATTGCGATTGCCGATATCCACCCGAATCCGGCACAGCCGCGCCGCCATTTCAGCGAGGAATCGCTTCAGGAACTGGCGGCGAGCCTGAAACGGCACGGTTTGATCCAGCCGATTCTCGTTCGTCCACATGGTGCGGGATACCAGATTGTTGCCGGCGAACGGCGTTGGCGTGCGGCGCAGCGAGCGCAACTGCACAATGTCAAAGCGATCGTGCGGGAGCTTTCGGACGAAGAGACGCTCGAAATTGCGCTCATCGAAAACATTCAGCGCCAGGATCTGAACCCTATTGAAGAAGCAGAGGCCTATCGCAAACTCTGCCAGGATTTCGGTCATAGCCAGAGCGAGCTAGCCGCGATCGTCGAGAAATCGCGTAGCCATGTGGCAAATATGATGCGCCTTCTCGACCTGCCGGTGCTTGTCCGCGAACTGGTGGTTGAGGGCAAAATCAGCATGGGTCATGCGCGTGCGCTTCTCGGGTCGGATGATAGCGCCCGTCTGGCGGCGATTGTCTTGAAGCAGGGACTTTCGGTCCGGCAGACCGAGGCCCTCGTGCGCAAGTCCCGCGTTGAAGAAGGCAAGGTAGCCAAGCCGCGAATCGATGCGGGCGGCGGCGATGCCGATATTCGCGCCGTGGAGCAGCATTTGGGCGACCTTCTCGGTCTTAAGGTACGAATCGTCCATGATGGTTCGGGTGGAGCTGGTGCGGTGACTTTTGAATATCGCAGCCTTGATCAGCTCGACATGCTGTGCCAGCGGCTCACAGGCGAGCAATTCTGATCTAAATGGCTGTAAATCTGGCGCTAGATTCACAGCGTTAACCAACCAAGATACTGTTTCTAAATCAAAATCTGAAAAATTCCTATTTTGGCGTTAACCATAAGCCGAAGCGTGCTTTTATGGTTTGCCTGCCAAAAGCGATGATGAATGCAGTGGGGCATTCCGAATTTTCGTTCGTCGCAAAAGGACCAGATGATGATCAAAAAGATGAAGCTCGCAGTTGCGGGCGCAGTACTTGCCGCAAGCATGGCATCCAACGCCGCTTATGCCGCCACCGAACAGGCCGATGCCACCGTGCAGGTGCTTGCAGCCGTGCAGCTGTCGGCTGTCAGTGACCTCAACTTTGGCATTGTTGCCGCTTCGGCTGCAGGCGGCACCGTTACGCTGGCACCGACCGCTACGGCAGTTCCCGTTGGTTCGGGCGTCATTCCGATCGGCGGTGGTTCGTCCGCCAGCTTTCAGGTAACCCAGGCCACTAACGGAGAGACGATCGCGCTGAGCGTCGGCAATCCGTCGCCCTTGACTTCGGGTACCAACTCGATTCCGTTGTCGGGCCTGACGCTTTCGAACAGCAGCATTCTTTTCAGCTCGGCTTCGCTGCAGACAGTTTACGTTGGCGGCACGATTTCGCTTGGTGCCAACCAGGCTGCGGGCACCTATGTCGGTTCGTTCGATGTAACCGCTGAATATCAATAAGATATGCCGGGCGGGATTGCCGCCTGATCAATCATTTCAGACCCCGGTTGCCGTGTGCAGCCGGGGTTTTTCTTTGCCTGCCGGGCAGCGTTAGCAGCTTGGTAACCATGTCCTGATAATCCGAAATGGATCAGAAGACCGGCAGACCAGGCCGGAACGGACCAGATCGGGCATGAAACCATTATGACTATTTTGCGCAAAGCTTTCGCGTGGGCGCTGGGCGGCCTTGCCGTCCTTATGACATCTGCGTCACCAGTCCATGCATCGGGCGATCTCCTTGTCGCCCCCACCCGCGTCATTCTTGATGGAAAACGTGGAACTCAGGTCATCCTGAACAATGTCGGCAGCGAAGAAACCACCTACCGGATTACGTTAGAGATAAAGCGGATGTCCGAAATGGGGGAGTTGGTCGACATCGACACAGCTTCAACCAGTGAAGCAGAAAAAGCTGCGCTTGGCCTCGTCCGCTATGCGCCGCGTCGGGTGACCCTGCTTCCCAACCAGCCGCAATCGATACGTATCGGGCTGAATGCGGCCGAAGGCCTGCCAGACGGGGAATATCGCGTGCACATGTTGTTTCGCGCCGTCCCAAAGACCAATGCCGTGACTGAAGAAACGGCAACGAACGAGGTGAAGATCCAGCTCATTCCTCTCTATGGTATCGCAATTCCGGTTATTATTCGTAAGGGCGAATTGAGCGTGACAGCAGCACTCGCCAATGCCCGCCTTGATCAGGGGGAGGATGGCCCGCTGTTGGCCTTTGATGCAACCCGAAAGGGCAACCGTTCGGTCTATGGTGAGTTTCGCGTCACCAAACCGGGTCAGGCCGAACCGTTATTGGTGCAAAAGGGCATTGCGATTTATCCCGAGATAGAACGCCGCAAGGTGGAACTGCAGCTTAGTCCCGAAGAAGCATCGGCGATCCGTGGCGGTGAAGTTGTGATTTCCTATCACGACACGCCCGAAAATGGTGGCGGCATGATTGCCCAGCTTCGTACGGTGGTGCGCTAACTCCTCGGCACCCGCCGATTGGCAGCAATCCTCATGTGGCGCTTCCTGCCCATATTTTGGCGAGGTCTATTGGCCATCGTACTTGCCACCGGCACCTTTGCGGTACCGGTGGCTTCAGCGCGTGCAGCCGATGGAGCGGTACGCTGGACTGCCAATGATGATGACCAGCTTTTGCTTGATGTCCGCGTCGGGCGGTTTCGCGTCGGTGATGGCGTGCGCGGCTATCAGACCGATAATGGAATATGTGTAGATTTTGCGGACATCATCATTGCGTTCGACCTTCCGGTGCGCCTCGATAAAAAGTCGCGCCGCGCAACTGGCTGGTTATTTGAGGAAAGCCGCACTTTCACCCTCGACCGCGACAGTGGAAGAGTACAAATCATGAACAAATCTGCATCTTTGGGTGCAGCCGACATTCGTGACACGCCGGAAGGCTGGTGCGTCGATACGCGTGCGCTGGGCCGCTGGCTCGATGTGACGTTGACCCCGGCGCTGAATGACGCACTGTTGGTGGTTGCTGCCGATCGCAAATTGCCATTCGAACTTGCAGAAGAACGGAAAGATCGGGCCGCACGGGTGCGCCCCACCGCCACATTCGACCTGCGTAGCCTGCCCCAGGCCAAGGATCCTTATCGTTTTTGGCGAACACCGTCGGTCGACGTCGTGGCGTCAGCGGGAGTTCAGCGGGAAAAGGGACGCCCGACCGCGCTTAACGGCCGCTATGATATCTTTGTTGCAGGTGAAATCGCCCGTGCGGCGTTTGATGCACGATTGTCGTCAAATGATCAGGGAACACCTGAAAGCTTTCGGGTTCGCGCTTATCGCACCAGCGCCGAGGGTGGACTGCTCGGGCCGCTCAACGCCACACATTTCGGGGTGGGCGACGTTTCGTTGCCCAGTTCGTTCATCGGCAGCCGATCAACCCCCGGGCGCGGGCTGTATGTCACCAACCGCCCGCTGACCCGCCCCGACAATTTCGACCGAACCAGCTTTCGCGGCGAATTGCCCGATGGTTGGGAGGCCGAGCTTTACCGCAATGATCAGCTGATCGGCTATTTCCAGAGCCGCGGTGACGGTCGCTACGAGTTTCTCGATGTGCCGCTGTTGTACGGCCAGAATCGCCTTGAAGTCGTTCTTTACGGCCCACAAGGGCAGATCAAACGGGATGTGCGGATGATTCCGGTCGGCCCCAATTCGATCCCGCCACGCGAAACCTATTACTGGGCCGGTATCCAGGATGCCGGCCGCGACCTCGTCAACCTCGGATCGAGCGATGCGCAGCCCTTTAATGGTTGGCGTGCCGGGTTCGGATTCGAACGGGGTATTGATGCCCGCATGTCGGTCGGGTTGTCGGCACTAACTTCGGTCTATGAAGGCCGGCGCGACAGCTATGCCGAGGCCATGATGCGGCGCGCCATTGGCCCTTCGCTGGTCGAGATAGCGGCGGCAGCTGATATTCGCGGCGGCAGCGCGCTGCGTGGCCAGATGCTGGCGCAAATCGGCCCAGCGATGATTGGCGCGCAATCCATCTGGCTGTTTGGCGGTTTCCGCAGTGAGCAGTATCTGCCCGGGCTGCGCGCCGAACATATGGCATCTTTCGATCACACTATTAAAATTGGTTCTAGATCAATACCTTATGGATTTGACGCTACCTATCGACAATCGCACAATGGCAATAGTTCGATTGAAGCCAAGGCGCGCACGTCTTTCAACATTGGTGGCATGACGGCAACGACCGATGTGATCTGGGAACAGATGAAATTTGCCTTTGGCAGTGATCCGCCGTCGCGCCTCGATGTCGCACTCCGCCTGAGCGGTCGTGCGGGCGGCTTGCGCCTGCGCGGCGAAGCGCGTTTTGGCGTGATGGGTGCTGCCGGCTTCAAGGAATCGCGGCTCACGGCCGAATGGCGTTCGGACGATAAGGCCAATTGGCGGGCTGAACTGGGTTATGAAGCGCTGAACCGCCGCGGGCGGCTCGGCTTTGGCTATACGCGCCAGTTCGAGAAGTTTGCGCTGACCGGGCAGCTTACTGCTGCGACCGATGGATCGGTTGCGGCACAAATGAGTCTTGCGTTCAGCCTGGGGCCGAACCCCAATGGCGGCGGTTTCCATATGTCGTCTGAAAAGCTGGCTTCCAGCGGGCAGGCAGCCGTACTGGTTTATCAGGATCTGAATGCCGACGGCCGCCGGCAATTGGATGAACCTTTTGAAAAGTCAGTAGAAATTACCACGGGCATAAATGGCCGCGGGCGACCGACCGATGAATCGGGGCAAACCCTGATCGGCGGTCTTGAACCCTATGTTCCCATTCTTGTCGGGATCGACGCGGATAGCCTGCCCGATCCTTATGTCCAGCCGGCGTCGAGCGGTGTGGTAGTTACCCCGCGCCCTGGTGTTGCGATTGTCGTTGAACTGCCGCTTGTGGCCGCAGGGGAGGTTAGTGGCTATCTGGTGCGTGAAGGTGGCAAGATCATGGGCGGCCTTGATGTGGAATTGCTCGATGCTGCAGGGCGTATGATTCGATCAACCCGCAGCGAATATGACGGTTTCTTCCTCTTTGAACGTGTGCCCTATGGGCAATATCGTCTGCGTGTCGGGGCAATGGGGGCAAATATCGTTGGCGTTCAGTCGGAAATTGCCGTTCCGGTGCGGCTCGACCGGGCTAAGCCAACTGTCGATATGGGAACGGTTCAACTGAAGCCGGCGACGCGAATTGCTGCTAGCGAATAAGCGCATAGCTTGACCTTTGAAGTAGAAGCCGCTTTGGCAGCAACCATGAGCATTGAAACATTATCCACCAACCGCGCCTTCAGTGGCGTTCAGGGCGTTTATCGCCACGCTTCTTCGGAAACCGGAACCGACATGACTTTCTCGGTTTTTGTTCCCGATCATGCACCGGGCGCAAAACTTCCGGTGGTCTGGTATCTGTCCGGCTTGACCTGTACCCATGCTAATGTGACCGAAAAGGGTGAGTTTCGCCGTGCTTGCGCTGAACTTGGTCTGATTTTTGTCGCGCCTGATACCAGCCCCCGGGGCGAGGACGTGCCCGACGATGCAGAGGGCGCCTATGATTTCGGGCTTGGTGCCGGCTTTTATGTCGATGCCACCGCTGCGCCGTTCGACCGGCATTACCGGATGCGCAGCTATATCGAGCATGAACTGCCCCGGCTGGTCGCGGAGCATTTTCCGGTCGATATGGACCGGCAGGGCATTATGGGCCATTCGATGGGCGGGCATGGCGCGCTCACAATTGCGCTCCGCAATCCCGGACGTTTCCGCGCAACCTCGGCTTTTGCTCCGATTGTTGCACCAAGCCAGGTCCCCTGGGGTCAAAAGGCGCTGGGCGGTTATCTGGGATCCGATTCTACCGGATGGGCGGATTATGATGCCTGCGCGCTGATTGAATCGGGTGCGCGGCTTCCTGACCTGTTGGTCGATCAGGGCGAAGCCGACAATTTCCTTGCCGAACAGCTGAAAACCCATTTGCTCGAGGAGGTTTGCTCAGCCGCAGGACAAAAGGCGACGATCCGGATGCAGCCCGGCTATGATCACAGCTATTATTTCATATCGACTTTCATGGCCGAGCATCTGGCGTGGCATGCCGAACGGCTTGCATGAAGATATTGGGCGCGATTCTTGCCGGCGGGCAATCGCGCCGTTTTGGATCGGACAAAGCGCTCGCAGAATATGACGGGCGCAGGCTGATCGACCATGTCGCTGCTGCGCTGCTCCCACAGGTTGACGGGTTGGTTGTCGCGGGGCGCGATTGGCCCGATATGGAAACAGTTGCCGATCTTCCCCGGCCGGGCATGGGGCCGCTCGCCGGTCTGGCAGGCGCGCTCGATCATGCCAGGCGCTATGGCTATGATGCCGTTCTCAGCAGCGGATGCGACATTCTCGGTCTTCCGGTCGATCTGGGACCGCAATTGGGTGCTGCGCCTGCAATTGTCGAGGATTTGCCGCTCGTCGGCATCTGGCCCGCAGCCATGGCCGACCAATTGCTGCACTGGCTTGACAGCAGTGACCGCCATTCGGTTTACGCCTTCGTCGACTATAGCGGCGCGCGGCGGATTCGGTTGCAGCTTCCGCTGCGCAACATCAACCAGCCGTCCGATCTGGTTTAGGATATTGGCACTGCGCACAGAGTCGGCTTAAGAGGCGTTGCGAATCGCGGGTGTAGCTCAATGGTAGAGCAGCAGCTTCCCAAGCTGACGACGGGGGTTCGATTCCCCTCACCCGCTCCACGCCGCTTTCCCTTGTACAGCATAACGTTATAGCGAGACACGATGATCGATCCCGCGACGCCTTTTGTCCTGCTCGACGATGCCCGCGTTGCGGATGCCTCTCCGGCGCGGCTGTACAGTGATCCTATTGAGATTCTGTGCGCCCGCCGGCCCGAAAATGTTGATTCCGTGCTCGCCGCCGCTCGCGCAGCGCAGCGTGCCGGGCACCATGTTGCAGGCTATCTCGCTTATGAAGCGGGCTTTGCACTGGAATCCAAACTTGCCGCTCATTTGCAGGCAAGGCTGCCGCATACACCGTTGATCTGGTTTGGTATTTTTGAACGATACCATGAAATAGACAGCGCGGCGGTGGCCGGGCTGTTCCCGGATCCTGCCGGGGCGTGGTTGGGCCCTGTGCAGCCAAAAGTGACACGCGGCGATTATGGATCGGCCTTTGATGCGGTCGAAAACTATATCGCGGCTGGTGATATCTATCAGGCCAACCTCACCTTCCGGGCCGAAGCATGCTATGCTGGCGATCCGCTGGCGTTATATGCTGCCATCCGGCCCCGTGCGGCAGCGGGTTATGGCGGTATTGTCTGGACGGGTGAAGATTGGTTCCTTTCCTTTTCGCCCGAACTGTTCTTTGCGCTGCAGCACGGCCGGGTGACAGCCAAGCCGATGAAGGGTACCGCCAAGCGCGGGCGCAATGCCGCGGCGGATGAGCGTCTCGCTCTTGAATTGCGTGAAGACCCAAAGCAGCGCGCCGAAAATCTGATGATTGTTGATCTGCTGCGCAACGATCTTTCGCGCGTTGCGCTACCCGCCTCGGTCTCTGTACCTAATTTGTTTGCGATCGAAAGCTATCCGACCGTGCACCAGATGATCTCGACCGTCACAGCTGATCTTGATCCCGACAAGGACGCGATCGATCTCCTCAGCGCCATTTATCCGTGCGGTTCGATTACCGGTGCGCCGAAAATCCGTGCCATGGAGATTATTTCAGAGGTCGAAACTGCCCCGCGCGGTATTTATTGTGGTTCAATCGGGCGGATGGATCCATCGGGCGACGCTGCGTTCAACGTGGCAATACGCACTTTTCACTTGAATGAGGATCGCAAGCGGGCTTCTCTCGGGCTTGGGTCAGGTATCGTTGCAGATTCCGTTATGGCGGCGGAATGGGCGGAGTGTCTGGCCAAGGGGGAATTTGCACGGGTGCAACGGCGGGACTTCGATCTTATCGAGACCATGCGCTTCGAACCGGCCAAGGGTTTGCTGCGGCTTGAACTGCATCTGGAACGGATGAAGGAAAGTGCGCGGGCGCTTGGTTTTGAATTTGACCGGCACGAAGCCCGCAATCGGCTGCATGCGGCGGTTTTCCATCTCGATGCCGATGCCAAGGTGCGCCTGCTTGCCTCACGCAACGGCACGCTGGCCATCGCTATAACCGCCGCCCCAGTTATATCTGAAACGGCTCTTCGTGTGGCGGTGGTGCCGATGCCGGTCGACCAAGGTGATTTCCGTTTGCGGCACAAGACGACCGATCGGGCTTTTTACGATGAAGCGCGGCTAGCCTCAGGTGCTGATGAAGTTGTTTTTGCCGATCCCAAGGGACAGCTCACCGAAGGCAGCTTCACAGCTGTGTTTGTGGAACGGGATGGTAAGTTGCTCACCCCGCCGCTTTCTAACGGTCTACTCCCTTCGGTGTTGCGGCGTGCCTTGATCGAATCAGGCGAGGCAATTGAGGCGGAACTTTCGGTGACCGATCTGATGGCCGGTTTCTTCGTCGGAAACAGCCTGCGCGGCCTGCTTCCGGCCAAACGGGTTGCGTAATTTTCGAACGCGCGATAGGGGGTTTCGCGCAATCCTCCGTCACCGCTCCAGCTTCGGGAACAGCAAATGATCGACAGGCTCTCCGCCGCCCTGGGCCGCATCGCGCCCTCAGCCACCCTTGCCATGTCGGGCCGTGTGCTCGAAATGAAAGCGCGCGGAATTGACGTGATTGGCCTGTCCGCCGGCGAACCCGATTATGACACTCCGGATTTCGTGAAGGATGCTGCGATTGAGGCGATCCGCGCGGGAAAAACGAAATATACCGCCGTCGACGGCATTCCCGAATTGAAGGCAGCGATCGCGGCAAAGTTCAAGCGCGACAATGGCATCGATTATGGACCGAAGCAGATCAGCGTCAATGCGGGCGGTAAGCACACGCTGTTCAACGCGCTGGTTGCCACGGTCGACGCCGGTGATGAAGTGATCATTCCGGCGCCCTATTGGGTCAGCTATCCCGATATCGTCCAGTTTGCTGGTGGAACGCCAGTGGTGCTGCCGGCATCGGCGGACAAGGCCTACAAGATCACCCCTGATCAGCTGGATGCCGCGATCACTCCGCGCACACGCTGGCTGATCCTCAATTCGCCTTCGAACCCGACAGGCGCGGCTTATAGTGCCACCGAGCTTAAGGCGCTGGGCGAAGTGCTGCTGCGCCATCCCCATGTCCTGCTGCTCACGGACGATATGTATGAGCATATCTGGTATGCACCGCAGCCTTTTGCGACAATGTTGCAGGTCTGTCCCGATCTCTATGATCGCACGCTGACGATGAACGGCGCGTCAAAAGCCTATGCGATGACCGGCTGGCGTATCGGCTATGCTGGTGGTCCGCAATGGCTGATCAAGGCAATGGGCGATCTGCAATCGCAATCGACCAGCAATCCTTGCTCGATCAGCCAATATGCTGTGACAGCTGCACTCAACGGGCCACAGGATTTCCTGAAAGAGCGTAACGCCAAGTTCAAGGAACGGCGCGACCTTGTCGTCGCAATGCTCAACGATGCCCCCGGGCTCAACTGCCCCGTCCCTGAAGGTGCCTTTTATGTCTATCCCGACGCTAGCGGCGTGATGGGCAAGACGACGCCCAAGGGCCGGAAAATCGAAACCGATGCTGATCTGATCGACTATTTCCTCGACGACTGGAATGTCGCAGCGGTGCATGGCGGCGCCTTTGGCCTATCGCCCGGTTTCCGCATCAGCTATGCGACTTCGAACGAAGCGCTGAAAACTGCATGCGAGCGCATCCAGTCGGCGTGTGCAGAACTCGTCTGATCGCAAATTAACGGCTGTTAATCAGTGTTTAACCGTCGCCATGTTGAGGTTGGTTCAGGGTCGCTGTAGCGGCGATCTTGTAAAATGACTCAAGATAAGAGCCCTTCGATGACGCGCACCCTTGCATTTTTCCGGTCCGATCTTTTCCTCAGCCTGTTTGGTGGATTTGCGCTTGGTATTGCCGGCATCGCCCTTGTGCGTCCGGCCAGTGCCGAGACTCAGGGCCATGAAAGCAAGGCGGTGGTGATCGAAGCCCCGCTAGTGGCAATCGCACCCTAAGCGTCGATCATCCCTTATAGGCCGGAATGGCCAACCCCTTGTAAATTGCTGCCGCACGCAAGCCGAACCCGGCTACTGCACTAATCGCTGCGGCCATTAAAAACGGCATGTCGAGTGAGAAGAGCAGGACGAACAGACCTGCTGACAGGGCCGACGCCGTGACATAGATTTCCGGTCGCAGGATGATTGAGGGGATGCCTGCCAGCATGTCGCGGATAACGCCGCCGACACAGGCCGTGATCACGCCCATCATCATCGCCGGTAACGGACCTACGCCAAGGCTCAATGATTTCCACGCGCCAAACACCGAATAGACGGCAAGGCCCACCGCGTCGAACCAGTCAAGCGCACGCGGGCTCCAGAGCCGTGCCGGTGTCATCCACACGAGTAATGCGGCGCCAAGGCAGGTTGCCGGAAAGTGCCAATCCTGAACCCAGAATACCGGCGCGCCAATCAACAGGTCGCGAACTGTTCCGCCGCCAACACCTGTCAACAATGCGAAAAAGGCAAAAGTAACAAGCGTCTGCCGTTGTTGTGCCGCGGCCAGTGCGCCCGATGCAGCGAACAGCGCGATGCCAAACAGGTCTAGCGCGGAAATCAGCCCCGGGGCTATCTGGACGACGCCTTCGTTCACCAGATCACATGTGGATCGGTTTGCCCTGCACGGCCATCGCCGCTTCCTTCAGCGCTTCCGAATGGGTCGGATGCGCATGACAGGTATAGGCTATATCTTCCGAGGTTGCGCCAAACTCCATCGCCTGCGCCGCCTGTGCGATCATCGTGCCGGCAACGCTGGCGATGCACCAGACACCAAGCACGCGATCGGTTGCTGCGTCGGCAATAACCTTCACGAAACCGTCTGGTTCATGGTTGGTCTTGGCGCGGCTGTTGGCTAGCATCGGGAATTTCCCGACCTTCACCTCGCCTTTGGCCTTGGCGGCTTCTTCGGTCAGGCCGACGCCGGCGATTTCGGGCCAAGTATAGACGACCGATGGGATTACATCATGGTTGATGATCCCCGTCAGACCGGCGATATTTTCGGCGCAGGCAATGCCCTCATCCTCGGCCTTGTGCGCAAGCATCGGGCCGGGAACGACATCGCCGACAGCCCAGATGCCCGGAACGGCTGTGCGGAATTCATGGTCGATTTCGATCTGACCGCGCGCATTGACCGAAAGGCCCGCCTTGTCGAGTGCCAGCCCATCCGTGTTTGGACGGCGGCCGATAGACACGAGTACGCAATCAGCTTCGATCGTTTCGCTGGTGCCGCCTGCGGCAGGTTCGACGGTCAGAAGGGCGACTTTACCCTTCACTTCGACGTCGGTCACCTTGGTCGAAAGCTTGAAGACAATGCCCTGTTTCTTGAAGATCTTGTTCGCTTCTTTGCGGACATCACCATCCATGCCGGGCAGAATTTGATCGAGATATTCGACCACCGTCACCTTTGCACCCAGGCGCCGCCAGACAGAACCAAGCTCAAGCCCAATCACGCCGCCGCCGATGACCACCATATGGTTAGGTACCTTGGGCAGTTCGAGCGCACCGGTCGAATCGACAATGATCGCCTTGTCATTGTCGACGGTAACACCAGGCAATGGCGTAACCGACGAACCCGTCGCGATGATGAAATTGTCTGCCGTATAGCTTTGCCCAGCCACCTCGATGCTGTTGGCAGAGGTGAAGGCGGCGCGGCCCTTGATCCAGCTGACCTTGTTCTTCTTGAACAGGAATTCGATGCCGCCAGTCAGGCTTTTCACTGCGTCGCGGCGCTGGCCATGCATGACTTCTAGGTTGAGCTCTGGCTTCACATTGACGCCCATTGCCGCCATCGATCCATTGGCTGCCGCATCGAAATATTCGGATGCATGCAGCATCGCCTTGGACGGGATGCAGCCGACATTGAGGCACGTGCCGCCAAGCGTTTCGCGCGATTCGACACAGGCGGTCTTCAGGCCGAGCTGTGCCGCCCGGATTGCGGCCACATAGCCGCCGGGGCCGGATCCGATAACGATGAGATCAAAATCAGCCATGGTTTCGGCTCCTTAAAGGTCGATCAGCAGGCGTGTGGGGTCTTCAATTGCTTCCTTGATGATTTTCAGGAAGGTTACAGCTTCGCGGCCGTCGATTAGACGATGATCATAGCTGAGCGCCAGATACATCATCGGGCGTGCTACAATCTGCCCGTCGCGAACTACCGGGCGTTCCTCGATCCGGTGCAGACCCAGCACGGCGGACTGCGGCGGGTTGATGATCGGGGTCGACATCAGTGAACCGAACACACCGCCGTTGGAAATGGTGAAGGTACCGCCGGTCATGTCGTTCATGGTCAGCGTTCCATCCTTGGCGCGCTTGCCGAAATCACCGATCGTCTTTTCGATCTCGGCAAAGCTCATCGTTTCGGCATTGCGGATGACGGGGACGACAAGGCCATTAGGCGCGGATACCGCGACCGACACGTCGAAATAATTATGATAGACGATCTCGTCGCCTTCGATCCGCGCGTTGACCGCCGGAATGTCCTTTGCGGCTAGCGCTGCGGCCTTGGTGAAGAAGCCCATAAAGCCGAGGCGCACGCCATGCTTCTTTTCGAACATGTCCTTGTAACGGTTCCGCGCGTCGATCACCGCCGACATGTCGACATCGTTGAAGGTGGTGAGCAGCGCCGCAGTGTCTTGCGCGTCCTTCAGGCGGCGGGCGACTGTCTGGCGCAGACGCGTCATCTTGATGCGTTCTTCCTGACGGCCGGCACCTGCCGCTGCAACAGGCGCAGCGGTCGGCTGGGCCGCTGCCGGCGCGGTGGGTGAACTACCCTTGGCGGCCGCAAGCACATCTTCCTTGGTCAGTCGGCCATCCTTGCCGCTTCCCTTGACCTTGGTCGGATCAATGCCGAGTTCGAGCACCAAGCGGCGTACGGCCGGCGACAGCGTCAGGTCGGCGCTGGCGGCGGGTGCGGTGTCCTGTGTCAGCTTCTGCTCGTCGACCGACTTTGCTGTTTCGGTTCGCGGCGCGTCCGGAACATTGCCTGCAGCCGAAGCCGAATCGCCGATCAGTGCGATGACTGCGTCGACATTCACGGTATCGCCTTCCTTCACCAGTTGGTCGGTCAGAATGCCTGCCACCGGGCTTGCAACCTCGATTGCGACCTTGTCGGTTTCAAGGCTTGCGATCGGTTCGTCGAGCTTTACTGTTTCGCCGGGCTTTTTCAGCCACTGGCCAAGCGTTGCTTCGGTGATCGATTCACCCAGTGTCGGGACTTTGACTTCGGTGCTCATATCTTTGCTCCTTGGGGCTACTTCCCCCTTGGGTCGTTATTTCTTCTTCGGGTTGCGTTGGCGGCGGATTTCATCGCGCACGCCATGGCCGAGTGCATGGGCAACCAAGGCAGCCTGTTCCGCTTGGTGGCGCTTCATAAGTCCGGTTGCTGGCGATGCGGCGGCTTTGCGACCGGCATAACGTGCCCTGGCGGGGCCAACGCCTGCATCGGCAAGGCATTGTTCGATCAACGGTTCGACAAAGAACCAGCTGCCATTATTCTGCGGTTCTTCCTGCGCCCAGACGATGTCTTCCAGATTGGGCATGCGCTTCAACCGCACCGTTAGCGGTTCGCCGGGAAAGGGGTATAGTTGTTCGATGCGGACGATAGCGGTGTTGGTGTCGCCGCTCGCGTTACGCGCCTCCATCAGATCATAGGCGACCTTGCCCGAACAGAGCACCAGCCGCTTCACATCCTTGTCTGCCGGAGCCCAGGGATCCGAAAGAATCCGCATGAAATGGCTTTCGCCCTGGAAATCCTCGGCCTTCGATACTGCCAGTTTGTGCCGCAGCAGCGACTTTGGCGTCATGACGATCAATGGCTTGCGGAATGACCGGTGCATCTGCCGCCGTAACAGGTGGAAGAAGTTGGCGGGCGTGGTGCAGTTTGCGACCTGAATATTATCTTCAGCGCAAAGCTGCAGGAAACGTTCCAGACGAGCGGAGCTATGTTCGGGGCCCTGGCCTTCAAACCCGTGTGGCAACAGCATGACGAGGCCGTTGGCACGAAGCCATTTCGATTCGCCGGATGCAATGAACTGGTCGATCATGGTCTGCGCGCCGTTGACGAAATCGCCAAACTGCGCCTCCCACATCACCAGCGTTTTGGGATCTGCACCGGCAAAACCATATTCATAACCCAGCACACCAAATTCTGAGAGAGGGCTATCATGCACTTCGAAACGGCCATGTGGCAGTGTCGAGAGGGGGATATATTTGGTTTCGTTATTCTGGTCGACCCAGACAGCATGACGATGGCTGAACGTGCCGCGGCCTGAATCTTGACCCGACAGCCGAACGCCATAGCCTTCGGACAGCAAAGAGCCAAAAGCGAGCGCTTCGCCTGTCGCCCAGTCGAAATTTTCGCCGGTTGCGAACATTGCCTTTTTGGCTTCGAGAACGCGGCCAAGCGTCGGGTGGATGATATGCCCTTCGGGAACGGTGGTCAGCGTGCGACCTAGCCCGTCCATTAGCTTCTTCGCGATGCCGGTGGGTACATTGCGGCGCGCGGTTTCGGGGTCGGCGGGTTTGTTGAACCCGGCCCAACGACCACCAAACCAGTCGGCTTCATTGGCTTTGTAGTTTTTGCCGGCTTCGAATTCCTGTTCAAGGATCTGCGTGAAGCGCATCGCATGTTCGCTCGCCCAATTGGCGTCGATCACATCTTCGGACACAAGGCGTGACGCGTAAACTTCGCTCACCCCGGGCTTGCCCTTGATCACCTTGTACATCAGCGGTTGGGTGAAACCGGGCTCATCGCCTTCATTATGGCCGAAGCGGCGATAGCACCACATGTCGATCACAATGTCGCGCTTGAAGCGCTGGCGGAATTCGATCGCCATCTTGCAGGCAAAAGTTACTGCCTCGGGATCATCGCCATTGACGTGGAAGATCGGTGCCTGAACGCCCTTGGCAACGTCGCTCGGATAGGGCGATGAACGGGCAAATTGCGGGCTAGTGGTAAATCCAACCTGGTTGTTGACGATGAAATGGATGCAACCACCGGTATTGTAGCCGCGGATGCCTGAAAAGCCGAGGCATTCCCACACAATGCCTTGGCCAGCAAAGGCAGCATCGCCGTGCAGCAGGACCGGCAATACCTGTTCGTGCTTTTCCTTGCCGATATCGTCGCGGATCGTCTGGTTGGCGCGAACCTTGCCCAGCACCACCGGATTGACAGCTTCAAGGTGTGACGGATTGGGCACCAGCGACATATGTACCTTGATCCCGTCAAATTCCCGGTCGGTTGAGGTGCCGAGGTGATATTTCACATCGCCCGAGCCGCCGACATCTTCGGGGTTGGCAGAGCCACCGGAAAATTCGTGGAAGATGATCCGATAGGGTTTCGCCATCACATTTGCGAGCACGTTGAGACGGCCGCGATGCGGCATGCCATAGACTATCTCGCGAATGCCAAGCTGGCCGCCATATTTGATGATCGCTTCAAGCGCCGGGATCATCGCCTCGCCGCCATCCAGCCCGAAACGCTTTGTGCCGACATATTTCTTGGCGAGGAATTTCTCGTACTGCTCGGCTTCGATCACCTTGCCAAGGATCGCCTTCTTTCCTTCCGCTGTGAACGAAATGGCGGCGTCCCGGCCTTCCATCCGTTCCTGCAGAAAGCGGCGTTCCTCGACGTCGGCGATGTGCATATATTCAAGGCCCACGGGCCCGCAATAATTGGCGCGCAGGGTGGCTACGAGCTCCCGAACGCTGACCCAGTCAAAACCCAGTGTTCCACCGACATAGACCTTGCGATCCAGATCGGCGTCTGTGAATCCATGATAGGCCGGGTCCAAGTCAGCCGGAACTTCCTGTTTTGAAAGCCCTAGCGGATCGAGATTGGCCGCAAGGTGGCCGCGCACGCGATAGGTGCGCACCAACATCATCGCACGGATTGAATCGCCCGCTGCGGCAACTGCGTCGCCATCACTTAGGGGTTTGCCCGCTGCCTTGGCCGCAGTCTTGATCTCGACCACCATTTGCATGGGGTCAAGTGCGCCTGTCAGATCGTCGGTATCGCCGATTCGCCAGTTTGGTCGCTGCCAGCTGGGGCCGCGTTCCGGTTCATTGGCGGATTCGAATTCGTGGTTTTCGTAACCCATCTCACTTCCTTTCCCCTCTCCCGTCGGGAGAGGGTTGCGCAGACTTGGCGTGATGTCGCCAAGTCGAAGCTGGGTGAAGGGATTTGCCCTATCGAGAGCGTAAAGCCCCTCACCAACTGCGCCTAGGCCAGCGGCCAAGGCTTCCTATCCTCTCCTTTGGGGAAAGGAGTTTCACCCCTTCAATACGCTCATCAAGGTTGTTCCCAGTTCGCTCGGGCTGGCAGCAACGCGGATTCCGGCGGCTTCCATCGCTGCGATCTTGGATTCGGCATCGCCCTTGCCACCAGACACGATCGCACCGGCATGGCCCATACGACGGCCCGGAGGCGCAGTCCGTCCGGCAATGAAGCCGGCCATCGGCTTTTTACGGCCGCGCTTGGCTTCGTCGATCAGGAACTGGGCAGCCTGTTCTTCGGCATCGCCGCCGATTTCACCGATCATGATGATGCTCTCGGTGGCGTCGTCCGCCAGGAAGAGTTCGAGCACGTCGATGAAGTTGGTGCCATTGACCGGATCGCCGCCAATGCCGACAGCCGTGGTTTGGCCAAGGCCTTCATTGGTCGTCTGGAACACAGCTTCATAAGTCAGTGTGCCCGAACGCGATACGACGCCGACCGAACCTTTGGAAAAGATGTTCCCCGGCATGATGCCGATCTTGCATTCACCCGGCGTCAGCACGCCCGGGCAGTTGGGGCCGATAAGGCGCGATTTCGAACCCGAAAGTGCGCGCTTCACGCGCACCATGTCGAGCACCGGAATGCCTTCGGTGATGCAGACAATCAACGGAACTTCGGCATCAATCGCTTCCAGAATCGAATCAGCTGCAAATGGCGGCGGCACATAGACGACCGAGGCATCGGCACCCGTCATCTGCACTGCTTCGGCGACGGTATCGAACACCGGCAGGCCGATATGCGTGCTGCCGCCCTTGCCGGGGGTCACGCCGCCGACCATCTGCGTGCCATAAGCAAGCGCCGCCTGGGTATGGAATGTGCCGGTTTCACCAGTCATCCCCTGCGTGATGACCTTCGTATTCTTGTGGACCAAAATGCTCATGAACGCCTCTCTGAGATATGTGTCGTGCCAGCCTGCTCAGGCGAGCGAAGGATCGATGTTTTTGCAGGCGACGAGCAGTTCCTTCACTGCATCGACACTGATCTGCAGATTGCCCTTTGCTTCATCATCGAGGGCGATCTCGACAATTTCCTCGATGCCGCCTGCGCCGATGATGCAGGGCACGCCGACATAGAGACCGTCGAGACCATATTTGCCGTCAACATAGGCGGCGCAGGGCAGAAGGCGTTTCTGGTCGAAGAGATACGCTTCTGCCATCGCAATACCGCTGGTCGCTGGTGCGTAATAGGCCGAGCCGGTTCCGAGCAGAGCAACGATTTCGCCGCCGCCGCCGCGTGTGCGCTTGACGATCGCGTCAATGCGCTCCTGCGTCGATTTGCCCATTTTAATGAGGTCGGGAACGGGTATGCCCGCAACGGTCGAATATTGTACAACCGGCACCATTGTGTCGCCATGTCCGCCGAGCACGAATGTGGTGACATCGCGCGCCGAAACGTTGAATTCCTCTGCAATGAAATGGCTGAAGCGGCCAGAGTCCAATACGCCAGCCATGCCGACAACGCGGTTGTGCGGGAGGCCGGAGAATTCACGCAATGCCCAGACCATCGCATCGAGCGGGTTGGTGATGCAGATTACAAAAGCGTCGGGTGCATTGTTCTTGATGCCCTCGCCAACGGCCTTCATCACTTTCAAATTGATACCAAGCAAATCGTCACGGCTCATGCCGGGCTTGCGTGCGACGCCAGCGGTGACGATGATCACATCTGCGCCAGCGATATCCTTATAATCGTTCGAGCCGGTGATTTTGGCGTCGAACCCTTCGATCGGTCCGCATTGCGACAGGTCAAGCGCCTTGCCCTGCGGTACGCCTTCGACGACGTCAAACAGGACGATATCGCCCAGTTCCTTTTGTGCTGCGAGGTGAGCGAGCGTGCCGCCGATATTACCAGCGCCGATCAGCGCAATCTTCTTGCGGGCCATATCATGTCCTTCCGTTGGGCCAGATGCCGTAACGGTCCAACCGCTACGTCTTTAAGGGAATTGCGGTCCCGTTAAGCGGAAACACTCCCTACGGCAACCCCTATAAAGGCCGAAGGTAAAGGCTTTTTCTGATATCAGTTCGCAATAGCATTAGTGGCGAAGATTTCGTCGTTCTGAAACCCGTTCAAGGTCTATTTGTAGCCCAATCTTTATCCCGAAATGCATTCTGGCGCACGCTTTGGGCTAGAGACTAACCCGCAACGCGCTTCAGCATTTCCATCCATATCGGTATCTGGCCATGAAAGCCGTCGGCATTGACCCGTTCGTCAAGCCCGTGCGCGCCTTCGCGTTCGCCAACGATACTCCACAGCCCGCCAAAGCCGTAAACTGGAATGCCATTAGCGCGCAAAAAGGCCCCGTCAGTGGCGCCTGCCGACTGATAGGGAACGACGGGCGCATCTTTGAACCGCGTCGCCACCGCTGCCTTATAGGCATCGAGTATATCCTGCCGGATCGCCGTAGGCGAGGTTTCGGGGGTTTGCGAACCCTCAACAGCAGTTACCGTAACATCCGGACCTGCCAGTGTCTGAAGCTGCTGGCGCACATCCTCTACCTTCACGCCCGGAAAGATGCGGCAGTTGACATTGGCCTCCGCCTTTTGGGGCAGGGCATTGGGAGCATGGCCGCCTGAAAGCATGGTTGCAACGCATCGGGTGCGCGTGCTTCCCGGATCATTGGCTTCTACGAGATCTGCCGTTTCCCGGTCGTTCGGATCAGCCAGAAAACGCTTGATCAATTCGCCATACTGCCCGCCATCCTTCGCGGCGAGCAAAGCAAATCCTGCCCGTGTCGCATCATTCACCATTGCCGGAAATCGGTGGGCTTCAAGTGCGGTCAATGCATTAGACAGTGCATAGATGGCATTGTCCGGCCGTGGGGCGCTGCTATGTCCGCCGCGATTGGTGGCCGTCAGCTTGAAATCGGCATAGGTTTTTTCGGCGATTTGCATCGCGAACAGTTCCGGTCGCCCATCCTTATACACCGATCCGCCACCTGCATCACTGTTGAGGCCATATTCGGCGTCGATCAATGAACGCCATTCGGTTGCTGCGCGGCGCGCACCATTGCCGGTAGTTTCCTCGTCGCCGGTAAACAGCACGATCAGGTCGCGTGTCGGCTGAAAGCCCGCGGCTTTTAGATATTGCAGCGCAATCAATATGCCGGTCAGTCCTGCCTTGTTGTCATTGGCCCCCCGGCCGAGATACCAGCCGTCTTCTTCACGGAACTTGAATGGTGGATTCTTCCAGTCACTTTCCTTGGCTTCGACGACATCCATATGCGCCATCAGCAGGATTGGCTTCTTCCCGCTGGGTTTGGCCGCAGGCCAGCGCGCGATCAGTGTCTGAGTGCCATCATGATCCTTCACGATGACGTTTGTAATCCCCGCTTTCCGGAATTCGGCTGTCAGCAATTCGGTCAGCTTGCCAAACTCAGCTGTTCGCCCTTCGACGGTCGGGATCTCCACAATCTTTGCAAACAACTCGCGCTCTTCCTGCCGCTTCGGGGCTTCCGCAGCAAAGGCCTGGCTGGTAGCGAAGGCCAGCAGGGCTGCCATTGTCGCTGATACGGCTTTCTTCATGAAACTCTCCCTTGTAAGCGAACTACCGCGGACCGTGGCCCTCTGCCAGATAGTCTTCGCTTTGCATTTCAAGCAGACGCGACACCGTCCGTTCAAATTCGAATTTACCATCGCCTTCGGGATAAAGATCGTCAGGCGCGGCATTGGCTGCGGCGATCAGCTTAACGCGATATTCGTAAAGCGCATCAATCAGCGTGACAAAACGTGCGGCCTCGTTGCGATTATGCGGGCCAAGCACCGGAATGCCAACGATGATGGCGCTATGGTAACGCCGCGCCACCGCCAGATAATCAGCGGCACCCCGCGCCTCTGCGCAAAGCCGCTTGAATGAGAATACGCCAACGCCCTTGAGCGATTTCGGAACATGCAGAATCCGTCCCGCACCCACGTCAATGTCCGCGCTGGGCACATGGGCCCGATCCTCCGGTGGATAATCGGTCAGCTTGAAAAAGGTTTCTGAAAGTGAGGCGGTTGCCACCGGCCCGTTTGGTACCAGCCAGGTCGCCGCATTGCCCAGCCGATCACGGCGGTAATCTGTCGGTCCATCCAGTGCCATGACGTCAAGCCGTTCCTTCACCGTTGCGATAAAGGGAAGGAACAGCTGGCGATTGAGGCCATCCTTGTAAAGGTCGTCGGGATGCCGGTTCGACGTGGTGACGACGGTAACGCCTGCATCAAACAGACCAGCAAACAGCCGCGACATGATCGCAGCGTCGGCCATATTGTTCACCACCATCTCGTCAAAACATAGCAGCCGGGCTTCATTCGCGAGCGCCGCAACCACGGGTGGTATGGGATCGCCTTTTTCCTTTTCACGCTCAACCTTCAGCCGAGCATGGATGTCGAGCATGAATTCATGGAAATGTGCGCGCCGCTTCCGATCAATCTGCACCGCATCGAAAAACAAATCCATCAGCATCGATTTGCCGCGGCCAACTCCGCCCCAGAGATAAAGCCCGCGCACCGCTTCTGTCCTGCGGCCGATCAACCGCCACAATGCGCCTGGGCGGGCAGAGGCGGTTTCCAGCTGTTCCTGAATTTCGGTTAGTTTGGCCGCGGCAACGGCCTGATCGGGATCGCGCTTGAGTTCCCCTGCAGCGACCAGTTCCAGGTACCGCGTCTGAACGGTCGCGCTCATCTTTTGTCTTGCGACGCCTTGCGGATCGTGCCGGAGAAAGAGGCAACGATATGTTCGTCATTCGGGCCTTGCACCACCATACCGCGCAGGAAAATCAGCCGCCCGGTTTCGCGCACCTGTTCGACAACGGCGTCCAAAGGCTCGTCAATCCGGCCGCCACCGATGAATTGCGTGCCCAGATCGAGCGTGACTGAAAAACCGGCATTGAGTGAACCAAATTGGTGCGATGCCGCGAATAGCGAAACATCGATCAGTGCGAGTGTGACTGCACCATGGACATTGTCGCCCAGATTACTGTGCTTTCGCGTCGGATGCATGCGCAAACGGGCCCGAGGCCTGCCATCGGGCAGGGGGTCTTCGAGACGTACGAACAGTGGCTCGATAAATGCGTTGAAGCGGCTTTTGTCGTTAAGGTTCCAGCTTAGCCAGCCGTCGCCTTGGGCCTCGGCATCAAAATATTCAGCGCGCCGGGGCTCCTCAATGCCGTCGTTCAAATCTGCCGCTCCACGAGCAGCTTTTTGGTCTCGGCAATCGCCTTGGCCGGGTTCAGGCCCTTCGGGCAGGCATTGGCGCAGTTCATGATCGTATGGCAGCGATAGAGGCGGAAGGGATCTTCCAGATCGTCCAGCCGTTCACCCGTCATCTCGTCGCGGCTGTCAGCCAGCCAGCGATAGGCTTGCAGCAGGATGGCCGGACCAAGAAATTTGTCACTATTCCACCAGTAAGACGGGCAGCTTGTCGAACAGCAGGCGCACAGAATGCACTCGTAAAGACCGTCCAGTTTGGCGCGGTCTTCGGGGCTCTGCAGCCGCTCCTTGCCCGAAGGCGTGGGCGTTACCGTCTGCAGCCAAGGTTTGATCGATGCATATTGCGCATAGAAATGCGTCATGTCTGGGACGAGGTCCTTGATCACTTCCATATGCGGAAGCGGTGTCAGCGTGACGTCGCCCTTGCAGTCTTCGATTGCTGTCGTGCAGGCAAGGCCGTTCTTGCCGTTGATGTTCATCGAACAGGATCCGCAAATACCTTCACGGCACGAACGGCGGAAGGTCAATGAAGGGTCTTGATCGCTCTTCATCTTGATCAGCGCGTCGAGCACCATCGGGCCGCAATTTTCGGTATCGACCTCGAACGTGTCATAACGGGGATTATCCCCGCTATCCGGATCGTAGCGATAGACCTTGAACTTGCGCGATTTGCCTCCGCCCTGTGCGGAGTGCGTGGTTCCGGTGCGGACCTTGCTATTCTTGGGCAAAGTGAATTCGGCCATGTCTTTATCCCGTTACGACTTTGTACGATGCCCTAACCAAGCGGCACCGCCCAAGCAATTGCAATTTTCATCGCGCGATTAAAGCTGAAATCACGCTTTCGGCATCAACCCACGCCGAATCAGGCTTTCGGCAACGATAGTCTCGATCAGGTCTTCCTGGCTCCAGCCCATCAATACCGCCGACCGGCCATAGACCTTTTGTGACCATAGGTTGCACTGCAAATTGACCTCAAGCAGGTTGATCTCCCCGCTTTCCTCGTTGAAGCGGAATTCGAAGCGACCGAAATCGAACGGACGGAAAATCTCGGCGAGGGTCAGCGTCATTGCCTTGATCTTGTCCCAGGCGGCATCTGCCTCAAACGGAACCAGCGTATATTTATTCTCACGTTCGACCAGGTCACGCTTTTCCGCATGGGTACGCAGATGTGAAGGGTCATTCTGCTTGAACAGCATGGGTGGCATTACAAAGGGTGCGCCGTCCTTGAAGATAACGGGTACTTCGACATCGCTACCGTTCATGAAAGGCTCGACGATCGCATCATGCCCTTCGGCGTGGATGCGCAATATGGCCGCCTTTACGCCTTCCCAGTCATTGGCATCGCCGATACCCCAGCTGGCAGAGCTGTTATTGGGCTTGATGACAAAGCGACTGCCCTTGGGGCAACGGGCTTCTTCTACCGGTGCGCCGGAGCGATAGACCGCCCAGTCACAGGTTGGCACACCGCGGGCAACGCCTTCCAGTTTTGTCAGATGCTTGTCGTCTGCAAGGCCGCGCAAAATGGGGTTGGCGCCCAGATAGGGAACGCCAAGCCTTTCGCATAAAAGCGGGCACAGCATTTCCGAATTGAAAAAGCCGCCACGGTTCAGCATCGGCCAAACGAAATCTACGCCCGGGTCGGTGAACAGCGCGTCATAGGCATTGGCAACACTGAGATTCTCGAACAATCCGGACAGGATCGTCTTCATCTCATAATGATAGGGCGAATGGTTGCCGTCAGTTCCATGCAGACTTCCGTCGCCAAGTGCATGCTTGGCAATGAAAAGGATGCGCAGATTTTTGCGGATGTCAGCGGAAAGGCGTGTCGGTTCGGTCATTTTTCCAGTCCTGTCGGGGCAGGAACCCCCTGAATGCCGCCGCTCTTAGACGCTTCACCGATTTTCGCAATTTCCTAATTGCAATGCGGCGTCTATAGGCTGCCCCACTTGAGGGAAACACGGGCCGGTTTAGCGCTTATGAACATTTCCGAATTGGCCCGCTGGATGACCTGCGGGGGCGATGCACGCATCGTCTTGGATGCAGTGTCCGGCCTTAACCGCTACCACAGCGCACCCTATTCGCGCGACGTGCTGGCTTTTGCCTCTTCGACCGCAAACGATCTTTCGGCCGATGCTATGGCCTTCCTTGAAAGCGAAGTTGGCGATGCAGCGGAAGGGCTTGGTTCGGGGCCGGCTTATCGGGCCTATCTCGATACGCTGCGCGGCCGCATCGCCAGCGCCTATCGCCTGCCTGAAGGCACCGACATTTTCTTTGCACCGTCGGGAACCGATCTAGAATATGTCGCCTTGCTGGCTGTGGCGCAGCGCAAGGCCAATGGCATCGCCAATCTTTTGCTCGGCGCGGATGAGGTCGGCTCCGGCTGCATTCACAGCGCTGCTGGCCGCTATTTCGCGAATGAAACCGCGCTGGTTGCCAATGTCTGTCCCGGACAGGATGTCGAGGGGCTGCCGCCGATTATCATGGGAGACTTTCCGGTCCGCAATCAAGAGGGCGAGGCCTTTGACAGCGCAACGCTGGCAAGCCAGATGGAAAGCGCGATTGCCAGCGCGCTTGGCAATGGATGTTTCCCGTTGGTGCATGTCGTCCATGGGTCAAAGACCGGGTTGGTGCTGCCTCATCTTGACGATATCGACCGTCTACAAAGCCGTTTCGGCGGCGATGTTGCGTTTGTGGTTGATGCCTGCCAGGCGCGGATCACGACCCGTGCGATCCATGATTATCTGGCGCGCGGGATTATCGTTTTTCTCACCGGATCGAAATTCATGGGGGGTCCGCCGTTCAGTGGCTTTGCCTTGCTCCCGCAGGGGCTGGTCGCCCAGGCGGCTCCGCTGGCGCAGGGTATGGCAACGATCTTTCGTCGTGCCGAAGTTCCAGCCGGATGGGCCGGACGTGACCTTTTGGACGATGCTGGCAATTGCGGCCTTGCGCTCCGGCTTTCAGCTTCGCTTTTCGAGCTTAATCGGTTCCAGTCGCTCGCCTTTGACCGGGTCAAGCGGGTAGTCACCGCATTCAACGCATCAGCAAGCCGGCTCGCTGAAACGCTAGCGGCCCGCAAGGTTGCTGCTGCGCCCGTCGAAGATGCCGATGAAGAAGCCGGCCACCCGATCGAGATGCAGACGCTTGTCACGCTCGATCTGTGCCATGATGGCCAGGGTGCGGTCAGCCGCATGCTCGATTTTGATGCCGCTGTCGCTATCCATAAGGCAATGATCGCCGATGGCGTGCGGCTGGGGCAGCCGGTGCGCTGTGTGAAGCTGGCCGATGGCCGCTGGGGAGCAACATTGCGCGTCGGGCTTTCAATGCCGCAGGTCGTAATGCTCGATCAGCTGGCCGATGCCGCGCTTGAAAGCTGGCTCGATGCGGCGATGGACCGGATTGCAGCGTCGCTTTTGCCGAGACTTGCTTCTGCCTGAGCCCGAGCTAGACGCGCGTCAGGGCCGCGGGGCTTTGGTAAAGGCAATGATATCGTCGATCACCGGTGCTTTCCCACGGAACGGACGAGCGATTGCCATTACGATGCCGCTATGGGTGATCCCTTTATAAAATCGGACAAGCGCAGGGCCGCCTTTTTCCGTGATCGTCTTGGCCAGTACGCGGCTATTGCGCGGCTTCACCGTCGTATCGGCATCACCGCTTAACAAGAGTAAAGGCGGTGCGTCGCCGCGTGCATATTGGATTGGCTGGGTTTCATGCGGCTCCGGCCATTGGCCTAGGGCAGCCCGCGCCGCATCGCTGGTAAAGGGGTAGAAATCATAGGGGCCGGCCAGTCCGACGACACCTGCCACCACGGCGGAATCCAGTTTTTGCGCGGCCAGCCATTTGGGGTCGAGCACGGCGAGCATCGCGATATGCGCGCCGGCGCTATGCCCTGAGACATACAGCCGCTTCGGATCGGCACATGGCGGAAGATGGCGATGAACATATGCGATTGCGGCCGCCGCATCTTCGACAAAGGCGGGGAACCGGGCGCCAGGCATTTTTCGATAGTCAGCGACGACGACATGAAAACCCCGTTCGGCAAAGGCGCGGCCGACAAAGCCATAACTCGCCCGGTCGCCATCGCGCCATGACCCGCCATGGAAAAAGATCAGCGTCGGATAGCTGCCCGCCGTGCAGTCGCGCGCAAAACCTGCAGGGCTGTAAAGGTCATAGCGCTGGGCAGGGTCGGCTTTTGCATAAGTGATGCCGCGTTCGACGGTGATGGTGGCGCGCTTTCCGGGCCAGTAATTATCGGCAAGATCCAGTTGGCGCGGCCCTGCTAGGCGGAGCAGCGCAAAAGCGCCTAGCCCCAGAATTGCGATCGCGGCGACGATAAGCATGATTCTCCCCATGCGCATTGACTAACCCCTGATTGCCAAAAGAAAAGGGCGACCCGCAGGCCGCCCTTTCGAATTTTGATATTTCGGAAGCGATTAACGCTTCGAGAACTGGAAGCTACGGCGGGCTTTGGCCTTACCATATTTCTTACGCTCGACGGTGCGGCTGTCGCGCGTCAGGAAGCCTTCGGCCTTCACTGCGCCGCGAAGCGCGGGTTCGAACTTGGAAAGTGCCTGTGCAATGCCATGCTTCACAGCACCGGCCTGACCCGAAAGACCGCCGCCCTTGACGGTGGCAATCACGTCATACTGGCCAACACGCTCGGTCACGCCGAACGGCTGGTTGATGACGAGGCGCAGCGAAGGACGTGCGAAATACACTTCCTGATCGCGGCCGTTGACAATGATCTTGCCTGTGCCGGGCTTCAGCCAGACGCGTGCAACGGCGTCCTTACGGCGGCCGGTAGCATAGCTGCGGCCCTGGGCGTCGACTTCCTTTTCACGCAGCGGCGCGGCCGGTGCAGCCGGTGCAGCCGGTGCATCGGTGCCAAGCGTCTGAAGATCAGCGAGCGATTCTACGGTGTCGGACATTATGCACCCACCTTGTTCTTGCGATTCATGGAAGCGATATCGAGCACCTGCGGCTTCTGGCCGTCGTGCGGATGCTCGGTACCATTGTAGAGGTGAAGGGCGCGCATCTGCTGACGACCCAGCGGGCCGCGCGGAACCATACGCTCGACAGCCTTTTCGAGGACGCGCTCTGGAAAGCGGCCTTCGAGGACCTTGGCGGCGGTGACGCCCTTGATGCCGCCGGCATAGCCGGTGTGGCGATAATAAACCTTGTCGCCCAGCTTCTTGCCGGTGAACTTCACCTTGTCGGCGTTGATGACGATCACATGATCGCCGCAATCGACGTGCGGGGTGAAGCTCGGCTTGTGCTTGCCGCGCAGGATATTGGCGATGATCGAGGCCACGCGACCGACGACCAGACCGTCGGCATCAATGATGTGCCAGGCCTTTTCGACGTCCTGCGGGCGGATCGATTTCGTGACTTTGGACAGCGTCTTCATGGCTGCTGGTCGAACCTCCGAATGGAAAAACATGCCGGGCGAGAATCGAATCTCTCCGGCGGATGGGGGCTAGTGACGGCAAATGTCGCAGCAGTCAAGCAAATGCAGGCCTTTTCAGACGGGTAAAATAATACCACATCCTCGATTAGGCGCGATCCGCCGATCGACCGAGCAAATGGATTCCCCACACAGTTGATGCGACAACCAGCGCGCCCACGGCCTGATGCAGCACCGCCATGACGATGTTCATATTGGTCATGACTGTGGCGATACCGAGCAGGATCTGCGTTCCGAATGCCGCATGGATGGCGATCGATGCCGGCCTGGCACCCGCTTTCTTGGCCCGGCGGGCGAGCAGCACCAGTGCCGCGACCGTTACCCAAGCCCACCAGCGGTGGATGAAGTGCGTCAGATACGGATCATGGGTCAGCGCAAACCAGGCTCCGCGGCTCCAGTCTATACCATCAGGGTAGAAACGGTCGTTCATCAACGGCCAGCTGTTCGATACATAGCCGGCATTGAGCCCTGCGACCCAAGCGCCGAACAAGAGCTGCAGGAACAGGATGACGATGACAGTGGAGCTAAAGCCGGTCAGCCGCGCCGGGCGTGCCGCACTGCTGCGTGCCAGCTGTCTCAGGTCAAGCGCGGTCCAGATCAGCCCGCCCATGATAAACAATGCGGTCAGCAGATGAACGGCAAGCCGGTAATGGCTGACATCAGTACGCTCACTAAGGCCCGACGATACCATCCACCAGCCGATTGCGCCCTGCAGGCCGCCCAGCGCCAGCAACGCAAAAAGCCGGGCATGGTAGCCAGCCGGAATCGTCCGGCGGATCCAGAAAATTGCAAAGGGCACGGCAAAGGCAAGCCCGATCACACGGCCGAGCAAACGGTGTACCCATTCCCAGAAATAGATGAATTTGAACTCAGCAAGGGTCATTCCGGCCGGGCCGTTAATCTCCAGATATTCGGGGATCTGTTTGTATTTTTCGAATTCCGAAAGCCATTGCGCTTCGTTCAGTGGCGGCAGGGCTCCGGTCACCGGTTTCCACTCGGTGATCGACAGGCCCGATTCTGTCAGCCGGGTAATCCCGCCAACAATGACCATGATGAAGACAAGGAAAGCGACGGAATAGAGCCAATTGGCAATGATGGCCGGATTGGCGCGGCTTTTGACGTCGGATGACGGAAGCGTCTGGGTGCTCATGCGAAAGATCCTATGCGCGGCAGCGCAGGGCGCTGCAAGTGCAGAAAGATACACTATTCATGCGCGTTTTTTGCCTTTCTGCATCAAGATGCTGCTCACTTTCCGACGGTTTCGGCGATGATTGCCGGCGTTAATATCTGCGGCAATTCTACCGCTGTGCCCCGTGCTGGATAATATAGGTAAAGCGGCACGCCCGAACGGCCATGGGCAGCAAGAAAGCGCGCGATCGCGGGATCGCGGCGGGTAAAATCGCCGATCATGACCACAATGCCCTTTTCGCGGAACAGCTGCTCGGTCTCGGCCCGATCAATCGCAGCCGCTTCGTTGACCTTGCAGGTGACGCACCAGTCTGCGGTGAAATAGAGAAAGATTGGGCGGCCTTCAGTGCGCAATGCGGCAAGCCGAGCTTCGTCAAAGGCTGCGCCGCCCAACTGCCGGGCCGAATCTGCCTCCACCGTGTTGGGCACCATTCGCGCCGCACCGGCAAACAGGATCAGGGCCGACACGGCCAAAATTGTTGCCGCAAAGCGGACCCGTGTGGCACCTACACGGTATATTGCGAACAGCAGGATCAGCGCCGCTGATGCCAGCAGGCCGATCCAAAGCCCCTCACCCCCCGATTGCCGCCATAGCAGCCAGCCGAGCGCAATTGCGGTGAGCGCCATCGGCACTGCCATCGCCAGACGGAAACGGCCGAGCCAAGGGCCCGGCCTGGGCAACATTTGCCGCAGCCGTGGCACATAGGCGATCAGGATGAATGGCAAGGCTATGCCAAAACCCAGCGCCGCAAAGAGCAGCAGGGCTTCAATCGCAGGTAGCAACAATGCCGCCCCCAGCGCCGCTGCCATGAATGGCCCGGTGCAGGGCGTCGCAACGAGCGCGGCGAGCACGCCTGTCCAGAATGACCCCGCCGTGCCGCCTTGCCGCGCAAGGCTGTCGCCGACGCCGAAACCGCGCAGTTCGAACAGGCCGACAAGATTTGCCGTCACGGCGACCATCAATAAGAGCAGGAAGAGAACGAAAGCAGGTTCCTGCAGCTGGAAAGCCCAGCCTATCTCTTCCCCGCCAGCGCGCAGAGCTAGCATCAGCCCGCCCAATGCCGCGCAGCTCAGTATGACGCCCGCGCTGTAGGCCAGTGCATCTCGCCTTGCCTGTTTCTCGCTGCCGCCCGCTTTGGCGAGCGCCAAAGCCTTGAGGCCAAGGATAGGGAAAACACACGGCATCAGGTTGAGCAGCAAACCGCCGGCAATCGCGGCCAAGAGCAGCCAGACAAGCCCGGTGGGTGCTGCATCCGGTGCTCCTTTCCCTTTGCCGGACGGGATCAGCGCTTCAACGGCGTCGCCGCCTTTTGGAATATCGCCCGCAACCGCCTCGACCAGAATTCCCTGATCCTTTCCGAACCGCAAAAGCCCCCGAATTGGCGTGGCATTGGGCAGGGCTTCGGTTTCGATAATCAGCCAATTGTCAGAACGCCGGGCCGTTTGCGGCGCGGCGTGCCGGATGCTTTCATTGGTCAGTGCGAAGAAATAGGGCTGATCCAGCGGTGCCGTAGCCGGAAAAGGGATCGCTATCCGGTAGCGCCCGTCGCGCGTTTCATAACGTGCCGGCTGATCCAGCGGCACGGGAAGCGCGGTCCGCCAGCGATCGAATGTAGCCCTTTTTGTCGCCGCAATCCTCCCGTCGCCGATCTGCAGTTCCAGCTGAAAATCCCCCTGTTGGGGAACGCAAATGGTATCGGTACAACCCAGCCAGTTGCCCCGCACCCGGATCGGAAGCGTCTTCCCCGCCGGCAGATTGTCCGGCAGTTCCAAATCCACAAGGATTGCATGCGGGGCTTCATAGACATGGTTCATCAGGCCGCTGATCAGCAGCGGCTTGGGTACTGGATATTGCAACGCGCCTGCGCGCACGCCATCGGGCAGGCTCCATTCCAGTTGCAGACCAAGGCCCGCATCCCCTGGATTTTCCCAATAGCCATGCCACCCCGCCTTGGGTTCAAAGACAAAGGCCAGACTGACGCGGCTAGCCGCCTGGGGTGCCAGTGTTTCGGCAACCAGCCGGCCCGGCACATTGTTTTGCTGGGCGAGGGCAGCCTGCGCCGCAAAGGTGGCAAAGCACCAAAATAAGAGGCGAAGGATCATGCGCATCAACTGATGATTCCGCGCACCGTTTCAAGAAAAGTTACCATGCCCACCGGTTTGGAGAGATAGCCGCGCGCACCGGCGCCCAATATGCGTTCTTCATCGCCCTTGCCGGCATAGGCCGTGACTGCCAGCACGGGGACCGCGCGCAGATCGGCATCGGCCTGCATCGCCTCGATCAGATCAAGCCCGCTAATATGCGGCATCTGGATATCCATGATCACAAGGTCCGGCGCAAAGTCGCGAATCCGTGCCAATGCGTCGCGTCCGTCACGCAACCCCTCAACCTCGAACTGGTGCGCGCGCAGCAGTTCAGTGAATAATTTGAGGTTCAGTTCATTGTCCTCGACGATCAGAACCTTCTTGGTCACGCACATTCCCACAATTCAGTCCAATTGCTGCCTAGGCAGCATCGCGGCTTTCGCTTAAGCCAAAGCAATGATCGAAACAAATGCGAAAAGCGTTCGGCAGATTCAACCCGAACCCGATATGCTCGCTCTCGAAGCGCTTGGCTGGATATTGGCTGACGGTGATCGTGCCGCGCGGATGCTCAATCTGACAGGATTGACCCCCGATATATTGCGGAACGTCGTGACCGAAACTGCAACCCAAGCTGCAATTCTCGGCTTTTTGGAGGCGCATGAACCGGATCTGGTCGCGGCGGCCGATCATATTGGCGTGCGTCCCGAAGCACTCGTCCGCGCCCGGCAGGAGCTCGAAGCATGAGCGGCCGGCCTCTCCTCATTTCGGATTGTGATGAAGTGCTGTTGCACATGATCGTGCCATTCCGCGACTGGCTTGATGAAGTGCACCACATCCATTTCGACCTTGTCCATGGCGATTGGGGTGAAGCGCTGCGCCACAAGCATGACGGCACGCAGGTTGAGCGCGGTCATGTGTGGAACCTGCTCAACGGCTTTTTCAAGACTGAGATGCACCGGCAGCAAGCGATTGACGGCGCGGTGGCAGCGATCAACCAGATTGCCGAGATTGCCGATGTCGTCATCCTGACCAATTTGATGGACGAACATAATCAGAGCCGGGGCGTGCAGTTGCGCGATGTCGGCATCGACGCGCCCGTCTATACCAACCAGGGCGGCAAGGGTGAAGCCCTGCGCCGCATCGTCGAGCGCTATCAGCCGAGCGTTACCGTTTTCGTCGACGATCTAGCGCACCAGCATGAATCGGTTGGCGAAACACTTCCCGATGTCTGGCGTTTGCAGTTTGTGGGTGAACCCATTTTATGGCCGCGCGTGAAGACGTCGCCGGCTGCCCATGCGCGCATTGATCGCTGGAGCGAGGCACAGTTGTGGATCAGCAACGCTTTGCTTGCCGGGGTCGGCGCCCCGATCATTGAAAAGGAAAATATATGACCTCGCATGTTGCGCCTGAAGACCGGCTGGTCGAACTGGGCATTACCCTTCCCGAACCCGCTGCGCCTGTTGCGTCCTATGTTCCCACGGTTGAGGTGGGCGGCATGCTTTTCATTTCGGGCCAAGTGTCCTTTGTCGATGGCGCATTGATGACCGGCAAGGTCGGCGATACGCGCGATGAAGCCGATGCGATCCTCGCCGCGCAAGGATGCGGTTTGATGTTGATCGCCCAGATGAAAAAGGCACTGGGTTCGCTCGACCGGGTCGAACGGATCGTCAAACTCGGCGCATTTGTCGCCTCAACGCCTGATTTTACCGGCCAACCGCGCGTTGCCAATGGTGCGTCTGACCTGATGGAAGCGGTGTTCGGCGATGCCGGCAAGCATGCACGTAGCGCCGTTGGCGTACCCGTTCTGCCGCTGGATGCCACGGTTGAGATTGACGCAATTGTGAAGGTCAAGGGCTAGCTGTCCGTGCGCTGCAGATGACTGATGTTATCGCTGAAATCGCAACCGGCGTTTGCCCCCTTGATGCAGCGCAGTGGGACGGGCTGAACGCATCGGGTAATCCCTTTGTCGGTCATCCCTTTTTGTGCGCGCTTGAACAGTCGGGAAGCATCGGGCCGGGCACAGGCTGGTCTGCGGCACCGATAGCGATACGCGATGATGCTGGCGCGCTTGCCGGTGCGTTGCCTGCCTATCTAAAGACGCACAGCCAAGGCGAATATGTCTTCGATCATGGCTGGGCCGATGCCTATGAGCGGGCGGGCGGGCGCTATTATCCTAAATTGCAGATTGCTTCGCCTTTCTCGCCGGTTCCGGGTCCGCGCATTTTGGCGCGGGACGAAAGGACTGCCGGGCAATTGTTGCAAGCTGCCCAAAGCGTCGTGCTCGAAAATGGTCTGTCTTCGGCCCATGCAACTTTCGTTGATGAAGCGCAGTTGCCGCTGTTTCGGGACGCGGGCTGGCTGATCCGTTCGGGAACTCAGTTTCACTGGACCAATGCCGACTATGCCGATTTTGATGCCTTCATGGCGACGCTCGCCTCGCGCAAGCGGCGCGCAATCCGCAAGGAACGGGCGGCCGCGCAGGCTGCGGTTGAAATCGAAATATTGCGCGGCGGCCAGATCAAGCCGCACCATATGGATGCCTTTTGGCTTTTCTATCAGGATACCGGCATGCGCAAATGGGGGCGGCCCTATCTGACGCGTGCCTTTTTTGATCTTGTCGCGGACAGCCTGCGCGATTCGATCGTGTTGTTTCTGGCGCATCGTAATGGCCATCCGGTGGCCGGTGCGCTCAACCTCTTGGGGCCCGACTGCCTCTATGGCCGTTACTGGGGTTGCACAGAGGATATTCCCTTCCTCCATTTCGAGCTTTGCTATTATCAGGCAATCGACTTTGCGATTGCGCATGGCTTGGCTCGGGTTGAGGCTGGCGCACAGGGCGAGCATAAGCTGGCGCGCGGCTACCTTCCCACAACAACTTGGTCGGCCCATTATATCGCCGACCCCGGATTTCGCGCAGCGGTTGCCGATTTCCTCGAACGCGAACGGCGCGCGGTTGAGCGCGAGCAATCTTTTTTGGAGGAATTGGGGCCGTTCAAGCGGGGTTAGACCGCAGCCTGATCAGCGCACGATGGCGCCACCCTTCATTACATGGTCGACCGTTTCCAGCAGGCGGATATTGTCGATCGGATCGCCGTTCACGGCAACCAGATCGGCAAAGCGCCCCGGTGCGATGCTGCCCAGATCCGCTTCGCGCCCCAAAAGCTCGGCAGCCCTGATAGTTGCTGACTGGATCGCCTGCATTGGCGTCATTCCATACCGGACCATATAGTCAAACTGGCGGGCATTGAGGCCGTGCGGGTAGACCCCGCTGTCGGTGCCATAGGCAATTTTGACGCCTATTTTGACCGCCTTGGCAAAGCCTGCGCGCTGGACGTCCGTAGTCTCACGATTCTTGCGGAGATATTCTTCGGGCCAGCCCTCTTTGGTGCCGACCTCGTCGATATAATCGCCATTGTAGATGTCCATGACCAGCCACACGCCGCTGTCTTTTGCCAGTTGCAGCGCTTCATCGTCAATCAGGCTGGCATGTTCGATCGACCGGGCACCTGCGCGGATCGCGGCCCTGATGCCCTCTGCACCATGGGCATGGGCGGTGGCATAGCTGCCCCGCGCCCGTGCTATAGCAATCGCCGCGCGCATTTCCGCTTCCGACAGTTCGGGTGCTCCGGGTTCGGTACCGATGGCGAGCACAGCGCCTGTGGCGAGAAGTTTCAGGAAATTGGCGCCATTATCGAACAGGAAAGTCGCTTTTTCAGCAGCAGCTTCGGGTCCGCGCATCACGCCTAGCCGCATGTCTGCGGGCAGTTGGTCATTCGGCACAACGCCGTTCAATTCGCCACCGCCGCCGGGATGGGTAAGATAGGCCCCCGCCACGAACATGCGCGGGCCGGGGACGAGCCCCTGATTGATTGCATCGCGCAATGCGACATCGGTCAGCCCGCGATAGGTGCCGACATCGCGCACTGTCGTAAAGCCGGCGCGCAGCGTGAGCAGCGCATTATGCGCGCCATGCAGGGCGGTCAGCTGTGGTGAGGTCTTGATCGGCGCGGCAAGATCTGCGCTTTGTCCTGCATCGGCAAGGTGGGTGTGCAGGTCGATCAACCCAGGCAACACAGTATAGGCGGACCAGTCGATCCGTTGTGCTCCGGCAGGTGTAGGGCCGCATGGGGCAACCGCGACGATCCGTTCCCCACGCACCTCGATGCATTGTCCATGGGTCGTCGTGCCGGCAATGCTGTCGATCAGCCGGCCGGCTTCGATATATTGGTGGTTGGCAGCGTCAGCAGCGGCAAGCGGCGCTGCCATCAGCATGGCAAGCAGTGCCGCCAGGCGCGCGATCCGCATCAGCCTTTTTTGGTGATGCGCTCAATCTCGCGCGCGACCATGGCCTCTACTATTCCCGGCAGATTGGCGTCGAGCCATTCCTTGAGCATCGGCTTCATCAGTTCGCGCGTCAGCCCCTCAAGCGAGGTTTCGCCCGAGCGTACGATCTGCGGCGCAACGCCGGGTTCAGAAAGGGTCTGCAAGACCGAAAAGCTCTGGCGCAGGCTTCGCGCTTTTCCGGTGTCGAGCAGTTCTTCTTCACGGTCGTCGCCAGCTGCTTCGGTCAGCTCGAGGACGTCCTCGTCATGTTCGGAACGGCGCACGTCGCGGGTGGGTTTGCGCGAATTGATCGCGCGCGACCGATCCTCGTCAGCGATGATCTTCTTGATCGATGAAAGAATGGCTTCCATCGATGGTTCGCTGCGATCATTGGCCATATTTCGTCCGCCCTGCGTAAGTCTCTCTGATTCCCTCGCTATTGGGGAAGCGGCTCTATTTCTGCCTTTTGCGCGGGTGTGTCAACTGTCCGGCTGGCCTTGACCTGCGGGTTAGCCTGCGATGACCAGTCGTTCCAAGCATCTTCCACCTTCTGGAAGTCCGCGACCGGATCGTAAAGCGTGCCGCCTTCCAGTCCCAGATCGCGCGCCTCGGCACGACCCATGGCGGCGAGTAGCGAAAAGCCTGCGACATAGGCGTTGCGCCGCGCTGTCACCAATTGCACCTTGCTTTGCAGCAGCTCCTGCTCGGCATTCAAAATGTCGAGGATTGTGCGGTTGCCCACGCTGTTCTCGGCGCGAGTGCCTTCAAGCGAGAGTTCGTTTGCAGCCACCGCACGTTCGGATGAGGTGATCACGTCAAGCGATGCCCGCCAGCTGGCATAGGATGCGCGGGTCTGGGCAATGGCCTCACGCTCGGCGGCGATTTCAAGTTCCTGCGCCTGTCCCAGCCGGGCCTGCGCCTGACGAACCTGTGCAGCGGGTTGACCACCTTGATACAGGGGGATCGTCGCGCGTACGCCCGCCTGCCCGTTCAGCGCGCTATTGTCGGCCTGGAAGCCGGGGATGTTCGACGATACTGAATTGAGCGCGTTGCTATAGCTGCCCTGCGTGAACACGCTGACCGTCGGCAAGCGCGCAGCATTGGCGGCTCGGCGATCATAGCCGGCTGCTTCGCGGGTTTCACGTGCGGCGATCACATCAGGATTATTGTCGAGTGCAACCTTTACCGCGCTGTCAGGCGTCTCGGGAAGGTTGGGCAATGGCGGCGGAGCTTCCAGATTTTCGGGAGGCCGGCCGACCAGCTGGATGAAGATTTCCTTCGAGCGGATAAGGTTCGCCCGCGCTGCTTCCATATTGCTGACAGCGAGCGCAAGCCGCGCTTCTGACTGGGCAACGTCGGTGCGCGTCAGATCGCCAATCTCGAAACGGTCGCGCGTCGCTTCAAGATTGACCTGCAAAACGCCTACCTGCGCACGATTGAGATCGACAATCGCTTCGTCGCGGATCACATCCATATAAGCGCCGACAACAGCAGAGAAAATCGCGCTTTCCGCGCCGCGCAGATTTGCAAAGCCGGCCTCGACACGGTTTTCCGCTGCACGCACTGCATTCTTGATTCCGCCGCCTGCATACAGCGGCGCGGCGACCGAGGCGTTCACATTAAAGCCGCGTGCCTGAACGACAGAAGCGCCGCTATCTTGCAGGACATTTTCAAAATAGGTCGGCTGTGCGACCACATCGGGTCGCCCATTGGCCTTTGCCAGCGGAACGCCCTCATTGATCGCCTTTTGGCCTTCGCGTGCAGCCGTCAGATTCGGGTTGCTTTGATATGCTGCCAGCAACGCATCGCGCAGCGTTTCTGCCATTGCCGGTGATGCTATCACCGCCGATGCGGCGAGAAGCAGGGCAACGGATTTCACCTTTGCGGGTGCGTTCTTCAAAATACAAATTCCTTCGCGCGTTCAAAACCCGGCAGGGCCGCAACTTCAAGATCCGCAAGATTGCGCAGCGCGACATGCCCACCCAGCTTCACGCCGGTAGCGAGCCGGGTGACGGCTCCTTCAATGAGGCCCGTCACAATGCGTCCGCCGTCGGCCAGTTGGTCCAGCAAGGCAGCCGGCAATTGTTCAACCGCGCCGTCGATGAGGATCAGCGTGTAAGGGCCGTGATCGGGCGCACCGGCCTGCATCGGCCCTTCAACAAGGGTGATGCCGGGGACATTCGTACGGGCTTGTGCCGCCAATTGCGCGTCTTCCTCTACAGCGATAAGCTTGCTTCCTTGCCCGTTCAAAAGGGCGGCCAGATAGCCGGGGCCGGTGCCGACCAACAAAATGCTGTCGGTTGGGGTGATGTCGGCTGCCTGCAACATTTGCCCGTTGGCGAGCGGCGGATTGAGCATCCGGTTGCCGGTCAGCGGTACCGAACGATCCATATAGGCAATGGCGGCTTTTTCGTCCGGCAGGAATTTTTCGCGCTCGGTCGCTCCCATTGCGGCGATGATCCATGGGTCGATCACGCCATTGGTGCGCAACTGGCTGTCCACCATATTCTGGCGCATTTGGGCAAACTGCGTTGAATTCATCTACTTTTCCGACTTTTGAGCGCTTGGGTTGCTTGATCGCATCACTGTATTGCGCAGGCAATACAGGAAATCGACTCTTCTTCTAGTCCGGCGCGGCTGAAAGGCCAAGCCAGTTTCAGACGAAAACCTGTTTTCACTCCGCAAAAGGCAACATGCCGTTCAAAAGCCGATTGCATAAGCCCCCTCCAGCCGCTAGGGCGCTCGCCTTACCACCGGCGGCAAGATCGCCGCCGCGCGAGGCCCGATGGCGGAGTGGTTACGCAGAGGACTGCAAATCCTTGCACGCCGGTTCGATTCCGGCTCGGGCCTCCAAAATCCTGACTGAGAATGTCTGTCAGCGGTTGAAATTTCCCAGTTTTCTGCTAGTTTTGAGGCATCCACTGATTGTCAGTGGCTGCCCCTGTTTGCCTGAAACTGTGGTCGATGGGGGCCTAATTTGGGGGCCTCGTAAAGCCCCCATCTGAAGCGAGGCCCCCAAATGGCGCTAACAGACACCGCAATCCGCAAAGCCAAGCCGAGGGACAAGGCCTATAAGCTGGCAGACTCACAAGGGCTTTACCTGCTGATAAACCCCGGCGGGAGCAAGCTGTGGCGCGTCAAATATCGTATCGATGGTGTTGAGCGGAAGCTGGCGCTGGGGTCCTATCCTGAAATCACGCTGGCAGAGGCACGGGCGGCACGCGATGCGGCTCGAAAGCAACTTGCGCACGCGGTCGATCCCAATGTTGCAAAGCGGCAGGCACGAATTGAGGCGAGCATTCGGGCGAGCAACAGCTTTGCGAGCGTTGCCGAAGAATTGATCGACAAGAAGGCGCGCGAGGGCCTTGCCGAGCCAACGTTGAAGAAAATGCGCTGGTTCGTCGAATTGCTGGGCACCGATTTCGGCAAACGCCCCGTGACCGAGATCAAGCCGCAAGAGCTTCTGCATGAGTTGCGCAAACACGAACGGCGAGGACGACTGGAAACCGCCAATCTCCTTCGCGCCTTCGCCAGCCGGGTCTTTCGGTATGCCGTCGCAACGGCGAGGGCCGAATCCGACCCCGCCCATCTTTTGATCGGCGCGTTGACATCACCCAAGGTGAAGCATTTTGCTTCCATTACTGATCCAGAAGAATTTGGCACATTGCTGAAGGTGATCGACGGTTATCAAGGCGATCCGTCGGTCATGAACGCTTTGAAACTGACACCGCATGTATTTCAGCGTCCTGGCGAAATTCGCCAGATGGAGTGGTCCGAGGTCGATTTTGACAAGGCGGTCTGGACCATTCCAATTGCCAAAATGAAGATGCGCCAACCGCATGCAGTTCCGCTTTCGCTTCAGGCGCTCGCCATCCTGAAGGAAATGCGCTCGCTGTCTGGGTCAGGACGATATGTCTTTCCCTCGATACGCACATTGCAAAGGCCGATCAGCGAAAACACCGTCAATGCAGCCTTGCGGCGCATGGGCTATTCGAAAGATCAAATGACGGCGCACGGCTTTCGCACATCGGCCTCTTCGCTGTTGAACGAGTCCGGTAAATGGAATCCCGACGCTATCGAACGCGCGCTTGCGCATATGGTGGCGGGAAGCGTTCGGCGCATTTATAATCAGTCTGCCTATTGGCAGGAACGGGTTTTGATGGCGCAATGGTGGAGTGATTACATCGACAAGCTTCGGGAAGGAAAAAGCGACTTCGAATTGTTAAATCGGCTTGCCGCGTAGCGCATTTCTCAGGAAAATCAGTAGATATAGGCAATCTTGGGCAAATGCACATCCGTCAACCTATTAACTAAATCCGCCTGGAATGAAGAAGGGATTGCCTCCATAGTGGCTGCACTTAGAGAAGGACCATGGACAGCAAATTAGAAATTCTCCCGCTTCGAATCATCGCGGCGCGCTTTATCAGCAGCAACGAGCTGGACGGGCTGGCCGAGCTCAACCGAATAACCGCAGATGCCTCTCGCCTCATTCAGTGGAAATATGGGTGGCTTTGGCTGGCAGTCGCCGTAGCGATTTTCGGGATCATTGCGACGCTGTTACCGGGCGTCGCATTTACACTTGTGGGAGACAAAGCTGGTGCAATCCTGACTGCAATTGGGTTGGTTCCTTTCGGTCTCTTGATGGGCGTGCTGGGTTATTGGCGAATTCTTCAATATGGCAGCATCCGGGCAACCAAGCCGCAGGTCGGCATTTACGCAGACCCCAGTGATCCAGCAGTGCTCAATTTGGAAAAGTTATTTGCAATCCTTCAACTCGAAACAACGCGCCGTTCCTTTTACCTGACCAAAAACGGCGTTCGAAGGGACCTTGATGAGCGCTACTTCTTTGGAAGTTTGCGCGCAGCATACGTGGCTAAAGAGTCCCCGATACGTGACGCGCTTTTCGCGCCAATCGGATTTTGGTTTTCTCGTGAAATTTTTATGGAAGTGGACGTCGCGGCGTTGATTGCGGAGGCCAAAGCAAAACCAAACCAAGCAGGTGCCAAAAGAACCTACGACTATACTGACGCCATCATGTCGTTGATAGAGCACCCTGACATTCGTTCTATGAAGATTGGGAAGCGCGGCAATCAGACAAAGATAATCAGCCTTTTGGAAGCCAGCTACATTTCTAGGCGCAAAACTCCTCCGAGCGAGAATCAGTTAGCGGGCTATGCCAAGCTCGTCCTCGAGACAATCACGAAAAATCGCTCGGCTAATCCCTAATGGCAATTATCGGGAAATAGCTGAATTCAGCCATTCTGTCTTAGTGCCGATTACCGGGGAATCGTGCTGAATAGCGAAAATCCGAGGTAATTGCGGACTGGTGGAACCACTGGCGAATGCCTGCAACTGAACACGTCTCTCGCCACCAATCGGCGATCAAGGAGACGAACATGGAACCATTAGCAATCTCAGTAAACGGTGCCGCCAAGGCGTTGGGCGTTGGTCGGTCCTCGATCTACGGCCTGCTCAAATCAGGTCGGCTGGAAGCGATCAAGATCGGAAGACGCACGCTGCTGACCACCGCTTCGATCAACCGGCTGGCCCATGGCGAGCTTGGTGATCAGACGCGGCAGTAAAGTCGCGTCCGATCATTGCATTGCCCCACAGATTTAACTCACCCCATCATTTTGAAAGGATCACGCCATGCGCACAACGCGCCGGGTTACGCACCGCATCGATTTTCCTCGCGACATAGAAATCATCCTGAAGCCGCTCGTCGAAAGACTGCTGGCGGACAACGAGGATGGGCACGCCTTGCAGACTGCGCTTCGTCCGTTTTTTCTGGGCACAAGGCCTTGCATCGAAATCATGCGAGGTGCGGAAACCATCACCTATGTCGAAGGTCCGCGCTATGAGATTGCCGGGAAGACCTTCCCGCTTGGCAGTCGAGTTTTCACCGAGGTGGGCTGGGTCAGCCTCGACCCCATTCAAACCAGAGAATTGCAACAGCGACTGCGCGTCGAGATCGACCGCACTGTCTTCCGCTTCCTTGCGGAGACCCGAACACTGGAGCGGGCAACGCCCTTTTGTCCGCAACCGAACCGGGCCACCGAGGACGCGCAGGCGATAGCGTCGATGATCGCTTGGGCAAACCGGACAGCTCGGAGCGAGACGGTCGATGCCCAGTGAACAACAACATTGGAACAGTCGGTGGAATGGCTGCGATGCTACGCATCGAGCCAGTATTTCAGATACACACCCTACGCACGGGTGCATGCCTGATTTCCGCCGATTTCGCGTCGGGCTATCCGCGCGCCCTTTGGGGACAGCGACGGCCCAGCCCAGCAATTCCGCCCATTTCGGAGCGCGCTTATGGCGCGCTCCCGGAGAAACTCCCATGAATCGCATAAAACTATCAATCCGCGTCCCGGCAGGTCAGGAAATCATGATCCGGCGGATTGCGGAAGCACGCGGGTTGACCCGTTATCAGGCCCTCGCCCGTGTCATCGAAGCCGGATTGACGGCAATCACGGCCAAGCCGGTTGTGCCTGTTTCCAGCCCTGACAACGCAGCGCTGTCCGCAGTTGAGTTGCGCCTCTCTGTCATCGAAGCGTTAACTGACCGCAGCCTTTTCACGGCCAGCGCAGCCTATGCCTATGCAAGGCGGGCAGCGCTTCGCAACGACAGTGATGCCGAGAAATCAGACTCTGCAACCAGCGAAGCGGCGCAGGCATCCTACAAACGTCAGCGCGCGCTGGCAGCGGAGGTGCTGTCATGAGCCACGATCACGACAATTTGCTGCGTGGACAGGGGCTGTTCCGCCAAGCCATTTCCGGCTTTGCCGCGCGTTGGAGATTTTATCTCTGGACGACTGTGGGCGTTGCTGCGCTGGGTGGTATCGGCGTTCCGATCAACACCGTCGAACCGTGGCAATTCAAATGCGCTTTGCAGCATGGTCAAGGCAGCTTGGTTACATGGATAGCCAGCGGCAAATCCGACCCAACAATCACCATCAGTTCGGGCGGCCAAACCGGCCCGGTGCGAGCGAGCATCCTTGCCAGCGATCCTGTCTGGATTCGCTGTTGGGACGATTTGAAGACGAAAGCGATTTTGGGTTCGGTTACGGGTGGCTTGATCGGCTTTGGCCTATGTTTCGGGCTGGCGATCTGGATGCGCGACCGAGGCCGGAAGGCCGCGCTCGACAAATATGTCGCGGGCACGCAGATCGTGACCGAGCGCCAGTTGCGGCGATTGACCAAAGGGGCGACCAAAGACCGGTCCATCCGTGTTGCAACGGTCGGAATCCCTGAATGGCTCGAATGTCGCCACTTCGCCTTTTTGGGCACGACCGGCGCTGGCAAGACCACCGTCTTGCGCCAGATGCTCGACAAAGTTGAGGCGCGCGGCGAACCCGCCTTGGTCTATGACACCAGCGGCGAGTTCATTGCGCATTATTACCGGCCAGAGCGCGGCGATATCATCCTCAATCCGTTCGATGCCCGCTCGGCCTATTGGTCGCCCTTCTCAGAGATCGCGCACCCGGCAGATGCCGACCGCATTGCGCGCCAGCTTGTGTCGGAAACCGGCGAGCGCGACGATGATGTCTGGCTGGAAACCAGCCGCATTCTGGTCGCCAATGTGTTGCGGGTGCTGAATGCGGAAGGGAAGACCACGCTGCCCGATCTGCTCAACGCCTTGCAGGCCAAGACTAAGGAAGAGATGAAAGTGTGGCTGGCAGGCACATCGTCGGCGCGCACCTTTGAGGATGATGCCGACCGGGCGACCGGCAGCGTCTTGTTCATGCTCGCCAAGGCCTCAAACCTGTTGCAGTTCCTGTGGCGTGAACCGGGAGAGAATGGCAGCTTTGCCTTTCGCGACTTCATCAATGGGCTCGACAAGCACCAAGGCCCCAAGCCGTGGATATTCGTTCCCCGGAAGGAAGACTATTTCGAGGCGATGAAGCCGTTGCTCGCCTGCTGGCTTGAATGCGCGGCCAGTGCGACCTTGGGGCTGGAGCCATCATCCAGTCGCCGATTGTGGTTCTTCCTTGACGAGCTGGCCGACCTACCCCGCGTTGACAATCTCACCCGGTTGTTGCCCGAGGGTCGCAAATTCGGGGCCAGTGTGGTGCTGACCTTTCAGGCCATCGGACAGATGCACAGGCGTTATGGTCGCGACAGCGCCGAGGCGCTGCTCGGGTGCTGCAACACCAAGCTCTATTTGCAGCTGATCGACCGCGACACCCGCAAATGGGCGTCGGACAATATCGGCGATGTCGAGGTCGAAATTCGCAGCGGGTCGGACAGCTTTGAATATGGGCCGAACAGCGGGCGGACGTCGCTTGGCTCGGTGCGTCATGTTCGTGCGGCAGTGATCGAAAGTGATATGCGTCTGGAGCCGCATCAGGGCTTTCTGCAGTTGCCCGATGCTTTGCCAGTGGCAAAGATCAGGCTGACCCGCGCGCATATTGATGCACGCGGCAACCCACGCCAGCGCAGCTTTGTGCCGGTTGATGTCAGTCGCTCGCTGTGGAGCAAGCTACCCGCCAAGGGCGCGGCAGCCGAAGCCACGATCAAGGGCGATGGGCCGGTCTGATGGTTGCCACCATCAGTGCCATCAGCAGTTCGGCGCAAGCATCATCCTATTATGAAGCGGATGACTATTACGCCGGAGACGGCCTTTCCCCCAGCGAATGGCAGGGAACAGGTGCGCAAGCGCTTGGCCTGTCGGGCGAGGTCGAGCGCGACCAATTCCGCGATATGCTTGACGGCAAACTGCCGGACGGCCAGCAACTAGGCACGATCCGGGACGGAGCAAACCAGCACCGTCCCGGATGGGATGTCACCATGAGCGCACCAAAGTCGGTATCGATCATGGCCGAGGTCGCGGGCGACCGGCGTTTGATTGTCGCGCATGATCGTGCGGTCAAAAATGCTCTCGCCTTCGCCGAGCGCCATAGTGCGGCGACCCGTGTTAGAGAGGGTGGTAAGGTTGACCGGCACCAGACGGGCAATCTTGTCGTTGCCAGCTTCCGCCACGACACCAGCCGTGCCCAAGACCCGCAGTTGCACACGCACAATGTCATCATGAATGCGACACGCGACGCAGACGGCAACTGGCGCAGTCTTGAGCCGCGTGCGCTGTATCAGCTCCAGAAGGCGATAGGCGCGGTCTATCGGCAGGAGCTGGCCGTCAACGTTCGCGAGCTGGGTTATGAGATTGAACCGGGCAAGGATTCACTGTTTGAAATCAAGGGCGTTGCCGCCGAGGCTATCAAGGCATTCAGCGAACGCGCCGCGCAAGTCGAAGCGCGCCTTGCCGAGCGGGGGCAGACGCGGGAGAGTGCGTCTGCTGCGGAGAAACAGATTGCCGCGCTCGATACGCGCACGGTGAAGGAAGAGGTCAACCGGGCCGAACTGGTCAAGGATTGGCGCGCGACGGCGGAGGGAGCGGGATTTGATCAGGCCGCGCGACAGGCTTTGGTCGCACAGGCAGAGAAGGTAGCTGCGCAATCGGATCATGCACCGTTTCTGTCAGCCCAAGGGGAAATCGCCGCGCATCAGGCTGTCGCCTTTGCCGCCGAGAAACTGGGCGAACGCCAATCGGTGTTTTCAGCGGCGGATTTGGAAAAGGAGGCAGGACGGTTCAGGCTGGGCAAAGTCACGCAGACCCAGATCAGCGCGGCGATTGACCGGGCAACCAAGGAAGGTGCGCTTGCGCCTCGTACCTTTATCGACAAGCGCGGCGCGGAGTTTGGCGGGTTTACGACCGCCAGCAACATTGACAATGAACAGCGGCTGTTGCGTGCCGAGGCCAATGGCCGCGGCAAGATCATGGCGATCCAGACCCCGGAACAGGCAGCAAAGGCGGTTGCCCGCGCTGCGCTTGCGTCCGAACACCCATGGACAGCAGATCAGCGTGAAGCAGCCAAAGCTTTGCTCACCAGCTTGAACCGCGTGACCGCCGTTCAGGGCTATGCCGGAACCGCCAAGACAACCACGGTATTGGCGACATTGGCGAACGTGGCCGTAGCGCAAGGCCAAAGCATAACCGCGCTCGCGCCCACCGCATCGGCGGCACGCACGCTTGGCGAAGCGCTTGGCACACGCGGCGAAACTGTTGCCAAGCATTTGATGGGCCAGCACTCTATTGCAACCAATGGGCGCAGTGTCTGGATTGTGGATGAGGCCTCTATGCTCTCCGCACGCGACACCGCGACATTGCTGGAATCCGCCGAGAAATCGAAAGCCCGCGTCATTCTTGTCGGCGACGTCAAGCAACTCGGTTCGGTGGGAGCCGGGGCTGCCTTCGCACAATTGCAGGGCGCTGGCATGGAAACCGCCAAGCTCGCCGAAATTGTTCGTCAGACCAATCCGCTGACAAAGGAGGCGGTCGAAGCCAGCATTCAAGGCGACGCCCGCCGCGCGCTTGACGCGCTGGACCGTGGCGGCGGCAGGATCATCGCCAATGCCGATCCTGCCGAACGTATGAAGATGATGGCACGGGATTTCGCTTCTCTCACGCCCAAAGAGCAGCGCAATACGATTGTCATTGATCCATCGCGTGCGGGCCGCGACGCGCTCAATGGCGAGATCAGGATGCAGATGATCTCCAACGGAAGATTGACCGGCGAAGCTGTGGCCATGCGCACGCTGGAATCGAAAGGCCTGACCAGTGCCGAAGCCCGCGACGCCCGTAGCTATGAAGTCGGGGATGTCGTCCGCTTTGCACGCGACTATGCGGACAAGGGCATTGCCAAACGTGAAGCTGTAACAGTGAAGGGCGTTGATCCGGCCAAGAACGCGGTATCTCTTGAAAAGGCAGACGGCCAGACCGTGGACTGGCGACCGCGCCAATGGGGGGCTGGAAAGAGCGAAGTGTTCACCCCCGGCAGCATCGACTTGATGAAAGGCGACCGGATCGAGTTCACCCGCAATGACCGCGTCCAATCCCGCGAAAATGGCGGGCGGGCACAAATCGTGTCGGTCAACACCGAACATCAAACCGCCCGTATCCGTCTCGATAACGGCAAGTTCCAGACGCTTGATCTCACCCAATCCACCGACCAGCATCTGCGCCACGGCTATGTCCAGACCGCGCACGCCGCTCAGGGCCGCACTGCCGAGCGCGTCATGATCCACGCCGACAGCCGTGCCGTCAATTTGGTGGACCAGAAAATGATGTATGTCGGGATTTCCCGGGCGAAGGTATCGGCGGCGGTTTATACCGATGACCGAACGAAGCTGGTATCAGGAATCAAGGAGCGCGCAGGCGAGCGGCAGGTTGCTATCGAGAAACCGGTGCTTGGTCTTGAAAATGCAGGTAAGGTGAAAAGTGCAGGTTTAGGGTAGAGCGTATTCGGTTACCCGTTGATTTCAGTCACCGTTGCAAATGTCACAAATGGCCACTTCATCGGTAATCACACCTTCATTGATGCCAAACGGATTCTGGCAATTTATGCAAATGGCGGCGGGAACAGACTTGAAGGTGAAATCTGGCTTGGCTTCTCGCCGCTGCTTTTCCTCATGCCATTGGTGAATTTCTTCGGGTGTAAATGCCATTCGCAAGGCCTAGTCTCGATTTATGAAGCAATGATTATCGTCGATCAAACCACCAAATCGGCCACTGATGTCGCACCATCCAGAGCAGCCTTTGTGCAATAACGCGGCCCTTGCATCGCGCCAGAAACCGCGTTGCCATAGGGTATCGGTTTCGGAAGCGGCATCGGCGGGCCTTTGAAAACGACCTTATATTTGCCTTCGGAGCTGGTAAAAGCCCTTCTACGCTAGTGTAGCCGAGTGTTTCTTTTTATACTCTAACATACTGTAATGAATATATTAAATTGAATCATTCGCTTCGCTGGCATATCCCATCCTACGCCCCGATTTCCCGCCAACTGCTTGCGTGGTGCTTACTTGGAATGTGGGATTAACAGGAAACAGGAGTATGGCGAAACTTAACAAACGGTTTGTGGAATCGGTTAAACCGCAGAGCAAAGGACACGTCGTTTGGGACGATGAGTTCCCAGGCTTCGGTCTGCGTGTCTATCCTTCTGGAAAGCGTAGTTACATTGTCCAGTACCGGTCACGAGGACGATCTCGTCGCTATACCATCGGTCTTCATGGCTTGTGGACGCCTGAAACTGCGCGCCGCCAGGCGAAGGCCCTGCTCGGTCGGGCAGCGCAAGGCGGTGATCCTGCGGAAGAACGTGAAGAAGAACGAAGAGCGCTCACCATCAAGCAACTTTGCGAGCAGTATATCGCAGATATGGAAGCCGGGCTTATTCTCGGCAAAGGCGGCCGGCCCAAAAAAGAAACAACTGTTGCGATCGATGTGGGCCGTCTTAGGCGGCACATAGTTCCTCTTCTCGGGACCCGGCGCGTGCGAGACATCACCAAGCCAGACATGAATAATCTGATGAAAGACATCATCGCCGGCAAAACGCGGGTCACAGTGAAAACCGAAAAGCTCCGGGGCAAAGCAATCGTTCGCGGAGGCCCCGGAACAGCAATCCGAACGATGGGGCTTCTGGGCGGCGTCTTCTCATATGCCGTCGAAGCTGGCATTATCGAACACAATCCAACGCATGGACTTCGCAAACCGAAGTACAAGGTTCGGGATCGGCGGCTCAGCGAATCCGAATATCGGATGCTGGGCGACATTCTTCGTCAGGGGTGCAAAAGCGACCATCTGCGGATACACGCTGACATCCTCAAGCTCATTGCGCTGACAGGCTGTCGGCGCGGTGAAATCGTCAACCTCAAATGGAACGCTGTCGATCTCGATGGAAGCTGCTTGCGTTTGGCCGAAAGCAAGGAAGGCGCCTCGGTTCGTCCGGTCGGATTGCCGGTTGTGGAATATCTGGAGAAGGAACGGTTGCACCGAGCGGGAACCTATGTCTTTCCCGGTCAAGGCATCGACAATGCGGTTGGCAATTTTCCTCAAAGCTGGAAGAAGCTCTTCAAGGACACGCCCCTATGGGATATAACGCCTCACATCTTACGGCACAGCTTTGCCAGCATGGCCAATGATCTTGGTTTTACGGAAATCACAATTGCTGCGCTGATCGGTCACGCCAAAGGGACGGTCACCAGCAAATACGTGCATACGCTGGACTCCACGCTGATCATGGCTGCAGATACGGTCGCTGGTTATGTGAAAGCCCTTCTGGAAGGCGCAGAGTTCAGACGCAACACCTACACGCTGGATCGGCAATCCCGGCAGATAGCTATCGAACAAATGCTCAGTGACTCAAGACCTACGGGATAAAATATCCATAGGCTATGGCGGTCAATCATCGTGTTTCGTTGCGCGCGCGCCGTTCGCAACCCTGGGCCACAAGCGCCCAGATATCATCCAGTATTTCGGCAAAGTCCAAGGCAGGAAGCCCTAGGGATTCGATATAGGCACGCCAGCGCTGCTGCGCGTCGGAGTCCTTGGCCATGGTGTCGGACAATCCGACTGGACGCTCGCTCGGAACGGGTGTGGCCCTTCGTTCGAATGTCGCGGCTATGGCGGCGGCGAGAATCTTTTCGTCAATTGGTATTGCTTTGGGAATCGCCCAGAGATCGTAAAAATCCTTCATCCGGCCGTTGGCCAGCCCAAGTGCGACGATTGCCTGAAACTTCTCGGCAATGACGGCTGCGGGCGGATAGGCCCGAATATTCGGTTCTTCCATGCCGAGCAATGAGGGGTAATCGATCATTTGGTTGGCATCGGTCAGCGCGTCGCCAAATCCGATATCGAGTGTTACCGGAATGCGCGTGCGTTCGAGATAAGCATGGGTGCGCAGGCGAATGCCGCTATATTCTGTCTCCTCTCGGATAAAAGTTGCGGACAGAGCTTTGGTGTCAAATTCCAGGCCATCACCTCCTTTGATCATCATGATCTCAGCGAATATCGTCTTGATCGCATCGACATCCGCTTCGCCGAAGCCTAGAAAATCCGCATCGCGGGTTTCGCGATTATTATGATCGAGCCATTGGGTAACCAGCATTCCTCCCTTCAGGATATAATTATCGCGATAGGCGGATTGCGATAGTCGGAACAGCAATCGTTCGAGGGCAAAGCGCACGAGCAATATGTCGAAGGCCCGGTCTTGCGCTCGGGCCATGTTAAGCAGGCGTTGCTTAACCGACGCGGCGATATTTTTTGGTCCGTCAGCCATTAAATGTCAGCGCCTCCAGATAAGGGCGCATCACGCGCCATGCGCCTCCTGCTTGCGCGGCATCTGCGATCTGCGCGGGTGTTGCTTTACGCTGGTCGAGTGCGGCGCGCAGGCCTTCGACTGCAACCGACCGGTCGGCGAGACGGTTATTGCGGAACATGTCAGCGAGCGTTTTGGTCACCGAATATACCGGCACTTCAACGCCCGAAATCATGTGCTTCTCGACCTCTTGCTGGAGATATTTATTGGCAAAACGTACAATCCGGACTGGCGGATAGCTTGGCACGGGAGACCAGTCGCTGGTGCTGATTGCGACCCAGGTCTTGCGCGGCATTTGGTCGGTAAGGCCGTGATAGGCGAGAGCTGACACCATCGCGATGATACCTTTGGGAATTCGTTTCGATACTTCGGCCAGCGTTAGATCGCTGTCGATATCGCCATGGGGATCCTGATAAAGACCGCGCCCGATGCGCAGGATATCGCCATCCTTGAGTGCGCGTTGGATCGTTGTCCCAGCAATCCCGGCTTTACGCAGGTCTTTGGCACGTATAATAGGCCGCTCAGCAATGATCGAGCGTAGGTGTTCGCGTTGGCTTGGCGCCTGTTTAGGCATGTTACAAATCCTATGACTAAATCAATATCTATTAAAGGTTTTGTAACAATCATTGCTTGCCAAAGCTAGTCGGAAATTCCAATGCTGTTGGCGCACAGGCAAAAGGCCTGCATCTCATATTTCTTTACGGTATGCTTTTTTGAGGGGAAAGCCTTCCCCTGACCCGGAGCCGCTGCGCTGTCTCCGGCTACCCCATCTACGGGGAAACCCCGCAACGCCCCGGACAAATGAGCGGGGCTGATGACGCGCTCTGTTCCGCAGGCCGTGCGGCCTGCTCCTAAGGGCGCGGCATTTTATTTGCGGCCACGCTCGCACTCTGGTCCGGTGGTCATGTTTTGAAGCGCAAGCCGGCCGGACGACAGGCCCCGACCAACCGCTTGCGCACGCCATTATTGGCAATTTGCACCTTACTTCCAGGGTGCGATTATTTGTTTGTTGCAATCTCGCTAGCCGCTCGGGTGATCGGGCGCGAGCAGGTTGCTGCGGACGGCGCGGACGCGCCGGCGTTGTTTTCCGGCACCAGAGAGACGGTGTGGGCGGCGCTCCCGACTAGGCCCGCCGCGCTCAGGCGCAACCCCGCCCTTCGGGCGGGGTCTTCCACTTCGTTTCAGCCCTATCGACTGCTTTTCAAAGCAGTCAAACAAGCAATTTTGTGCGCCTGACCGCTTGATGCGGGCCTTTCTGGTCGCTCTTGCCGCCCACCCCGCCTCTCCGGGGCCGGGTGCGGCAGTTTTGGGGCGATGGAGGCGGTTATGTTGCATGAAAATTCTAAGGTTTCGAATAGCGGCACGAGCAGGAAAACGAAGGCAAAGCGCGCTTCGCGCGCAGCGCGCAAGACCCGCCGTGGCGGTCACGCTGCGACGAAGACGTCACTTTATGATGAAGTGACCGCGCAGATTATCGCGCAGTTGGAGGAAGGGGTTTTTCCTTGGGTGAAACCTTGGAATGCTGGCAACGCTGTGACCGGCTTGCCGCGCAACGCAATTTCGGGACGGCATTATTCGGGCATCAATATCCTTATTCTTTGGGGAGCCGTGATTGATGGCGGCTATCCCTCGCAGGACTGGCTGACATTCCGGCAAGCCTTGGCCGCTGGCGGATGCGTTCGCAAGGGCGAGAAGGGGCGGACGATTTTCTACGCTGACCGCTTCACGCCCGACGATGACAGGCACGAGCAGGTCGAGGGCGATGCATCGCGCTCGATTCCCTTCCTCAAACGCTTTACCGTGTTCAACGCCGCGCAAGTAGCGGGCTTGCCCGAACGGCTAACCGCCGAACCCGCGCCATTGCCGGAACGCGAATTGCACGATCAGGCCGAGGCTCTGATTGCCGCGACACAGGCGGATTTTCGGACGGGCGGGACGAAGGCTTTTTACAGCCCTGCCGAGGATTACGTGCAGGTTCCACCGCAACCCGCCTTCACCCATCAGATCGACTATTACCGCACCGCTTTGCACGAACTTGGCCACTGGACCGGACACAAGTCCCGCCTTGGCCGCGATCAGTCGGGTGGTTTCGGGACGGCGCTCTATGCGCGGGAGGAACTGTGCGCCGAACTCGCATCGGCTTTTCTCTGCGCTGCGCTCGGTATCGTCCCCACCGTTCGCCATGCCGATTATCTGGGTTCTTGGCTTGCTGTCTTGCGGCAAGACAATCGCGCCATTTTCAAAGCTGCCAGTCAGGCCAGCAAGGCAGCGGATTATCTGTTGGCGTTCACTGACCAAGTGCCGCTGCGCTCGGAGCGCGCGGCATGAGCAGGGATTTGCCAGACAGCGCCGCCGCGCCGCTGGAAGCGGAGCAGACGCCGATAGGAGTTCAGACCTTGGTGTCCGGTGTTGCGCCGATCACGCCAGCCCAGAGGCTGGTGATGCGCGCAAACGCCCCGATGGAACCCAAGAAGGCTCAGCGACCCGCCGATCACGGACTGTTCGACACCAATAGCCGCAACCAGATCGAGATGTTTTGAAAGGAGTTTTGGTTCGCAGATTCACCCCCCCTTCCGCCGCCTTGCCGCGTCCTGCGCGATCAAGGCGCGGCAGACCTGCATGGCAATTCCGCCATGCGGACCACCGGCCCCGCTTCCACCGCCCCCCAAAATGCAACGGGAGCGGGGCCAATCACTTGAAACTCACGACGGAGAAAGACAATGCAACTCGAAAATATAGACCTCGCCAAGCTGTCGGTATCACCCGCCAATATGCGAAACGCCAAGAAGCCGCCCGACATTAGCGATATATTGCCCTCGGTTAGGGTGCGCGGCGTTCTTGTGCCGCTCTTGATTCGCCCGAACGGCAGCGCCGATACATTCGAGATTGTCGCAGGACGGCGGCGCTATCATGCGGCAATCACTGTGGCGCAAGAAGGAGGCAGCAATGGACCGCTCCCTTGCGCGATATTGGAAGAAGGCGACGATGCCGCCGCCTTGGAAGCGTCCTTGATTGAAAATCTTGTCCGTGAAAATCCTGATGAGGTCACGCAGTGGGAACAGTTTACGCAACTGGTCAAGAAAGGCCGCAAGGCAAACGAAATTGCCGATACATTCGGGATGGATGAAAAGACCGTGGGGCGCATTCTTGCGCTTGGCAATCTCTTGCCGCCCATCCGTAACGCCTATGGCCGCGAAGAAATTGATGCGGCCACCGTGCGCCACCTGACCTTGGCCAGTAAGGCGCAGCAAAAAGCATGGCTGGCTTTGTTCAGGGATGAAGAAGCCTATGCGCCGCGCGGAACGCAGCTAAAGGCATGGCTATTTGGCGGGGCGTCAATTTCCACGTCCGCCGCGATCTTCGATATGGCGGAGTATAAGGGGCAGATCGTCAGTGATCTGTTTGCCGAAGATGGCTATTTTGCCGATGCTGACCAGTTCTGGGAAGCGCAGACCGCCGCCATTGAAGCGAAGAAGGCGGAATATCTGGAGGATGGCTGGAGCGATGTGCAGATCATTCCAGCGGGCAGCTATTTCCAGACATGGGACCATGAAAAGGCGACCAAGCGCAAAGGTGGGCGGGTTTACATCGACGTGAGCGCCAAGGGCGAGGTGACGTTCCACGAAGGCTATTTGACCGCCAAGGAAGCGCGGGTGCGGGAAACCGGACAGGTGGACAGCAAAGCCGACAAGCCCACCCGTCCCGAGATTACCAGCCCGATGGCGGAATATATCGATCTGCACCGTCACGCTGCCGTTCGTAACGAACTCGCTGCCAGTCCTTATGTCGCACTGCGTGTCATGGTCGCCCATGCGATCTGTGGTTCGCCATTGTGGAATGTGAAGGTGCAGGAGCAACGCAGCCGCAAGGAAGAGATCTCCGAAAGCATCAAAACCAGTGTGGCGGAGGCGCGCTTCGACGAGCGCCGCCGCGCGGTGTTGGCGGTGCTTGGCTTTGACGGCGACGAACCCACGGTGACGCTCGGCCATGAAACCCGCAATGGCATAAGCGGCCTGTTGCTGCGTTTGCTCGATGTGCCCGATAGCGTGGTGATGGAGATATTGGGCGTGGTCATGGCCGAGACGCTGTCCGGTGGCAGCGAACTGGTCGAGACATTGGGCGTCCATCTTGATGTGGAAATGGCGGATTACTGGACGGCGGACGAAGCGTTCTTCGATCTTGTCCGTGACCGTGAAGTGCTGACCGCGCTTTTGGGCGAAGTTGGCGGAGCCAGCATTGCTGCCGCGAACGCCAGCGAAAAGACCAGGACGGTCAAGGCTATTATCAGTGACCACCTGACCGGCGAGAATGGCCGCGAAAAACAGGAGCATTGGGTTCCGCGCTGGATGGCGTTTCCGCCATCGGCTTATACGACACGCGGCGGTGTCGGCACGGTTGCCGCCGCTGAACGCGCCAAGTGGTTGATGGAAGAGGATGAGCCATCGGAGCCGGAAACGCAGGATGAAGAAGTTACCGCGTCCGCAAAAGACGAGGACGACAGCGGCGAAGCCCCCCATAGCGAAGCCGCCGAGGACGGGCGGATTGCAGCTTGAGTGCATGAACGAATGGCGCAGATGCGCCGTTCGTTTTTGTTCCCGATTGAAACGGCTGCGCGTAGGCGCTATTATTCAATCAACAAATTTGCGCTGTGGTGGTGGAGGTGAGCGCGTCCGGTGGCTTTTATGCCCAAGGAGGACGCCATGATACTTGCTATAGTTTTCGCGATTGTCGCGATTGCGCTGCTGTGTAAATTGACTTTTAATCTCATTATCTATGCGCTTCCGCTTTATGTGGGAGCAACTGCCGGTTTCGCGCTGCATTCTGGCGGAACCGGATGGTTGGCAAGCGCCGCTGCCGGAATTGCGGCCACAATCGCCACGCTTGTTCTTGCATATTGGCTTTTGGCAGCGGCTAAATCGCCAATTGTGCAGGCGGTAATCGGTCTGGCCTTCGCGGCTCCCGCCGCCTTTGCCGCCTATCATCTGGTGCATGGTATTGTCGCCTCTTCCATGCCATCGACGATCTGGACCGTGGCTGTGTCCGGCATTGGCGCGGGCGTTTTTGGCATATTCGCCTGGACCCGCGCATTGAGCCTGTCACCCGCATCCATCCCCGCTCCCGCGAATATCGAATCCCTTCCTTGACAAAGTAAGGATTATTCCTTACATATTGCGCTCGAAAGGAATTCAGCATGGGCGTTGAACTGGAAAAAATAAGCACGATCACGGCCAAGGGGCAGACGACGATTCCCAAAGCGGTGCGTCAGGCACTGGGCGTCGATTTTGGCGGCCGCATTGCCTTTCATGTTGGCGATGACGGTGTAACATTGTCCCGCGCTGACAACATCGACGATCCCGCCATCGATGCGTTTCTGGGTTTTCTGGCAAAGGACATCAAGCAGCATCCGCAAAAGATCAAGGCGCTTTCGCCCGATCTGGCAAAACGCATTGCCACGCTGACCGATGGCATATCGGTCAATCTCGATGACGAGATTGACGGCGATGTTGCGCTTTAGTCCGTTAGCGCCGCAGCGATGATAACCGTCAATGGCTGGACGCTCTATGCCCACCCGCTTTTTCTCGAACAACTGGAACAGCTGACCAAGGCCGTCGAAAAGGCCAAAAAGAAAAATGCGAAGGATTATCAGAAATCCGCCAATGCCAAATTGCTTGCCGCAATCCGCAAACTGGCCTTTGAAGATATACCGGTTGATCCGGCACGGCCCGAATACCGACAAGGCGGCACCTTGGGCGCGAAACGCAAGCACTGGTTCCGCGCCAAATTTGCCAGCGGGCGGTTTCGATTATTTTTCCGTTACAGCAGCAGCGCAAAAATCATTGTCTATGCGTGGGTCAATGACCAGAATACATTGCGAACCTATGGCTCGAAAAGCGATGCCTATGCGGTGTTCACAAAAATGCTGGACAAGGACAATCCACCCGACGATTGGGATGCGCTGATGGCGGCTAGCGTCGATCTGCCAGAATCGTGATTTCCCGCGATAGTCCCACCCGAACGGTTCGGGCAGGGCAATTGCATTGACTGGCCGCTAACTAAAACGTGCATGACCTTCGTATATATTGTCAGCCATCTTCATCGGCGAACTGCCAAAATGATGGGATTGGGATGGAGGCTGGGCTGATCCGTTGAATGGCTCGGCCAGTTCATAATCATGGCGGCAGCGCCAATTTTTTCGCGGTAAAAACGGGCAGGGCGGGATATTCATCTAGCGCAAATTAGGATATCAACTGCGTTGTGGTCCGAAGTCATACCCACATATTTAGCCGTTAGAGCGCGTTCGGACTTTGCCCGGACAGCGATATTTGCCAGCTTCTCCTAAATTCTGATTAGATCAACTCCGCGCCCAGCACGGTCTCTTCGAATGGCTTGGGTGGCCGGAAGCGGCTTCGCCTTAGGGCCTTTGCTGCAACGTTGGCCCCGTCAATTTCTTCCCCTGCTTGCGAGCAAGCATTCCTCGCGGGACAAGAAATGGCCGTGTCCAGCGTCCTTCGCTGCGCTGCGGCCCTTTAGCCCACCCCAAAAAGTAATACTTTTCGGGGACCCCGGAGGGTGCAGCAGTCCCTATCCCGGCCTTTGAACCAGCCATCGAGACCGCGATGAGCGCGGGATCGATATAAACTTAAGGAGAAATACAATGGCAAATATCGGATCATTCACAAAGTCAGGTGAAAGCTACAAAGGCGAAATCGTAACGATGAGCGTTCAGACCAAGAACGTCCGCATCGTTTCCGAAACGCTAAGCGAAAATGAAAACGCACCGACCCACCGGGTTTTTGTGGGCCGCGCGGAAATCGGAGCTGCCTGGACCAAGACCTCGAACGAAGGCAGAGCTTATCTGTCGGTCAAGCTCGATGATCCCAGCTTCACCGCACCGATTTTCGCAAATCTGTTCGATGACGAAGATGGCAAGACCTATAATCTGATCTGGTCACGCGCCCGCAAGGCCAGCGGCGAATAAGTTCGCCAATTTCAGCCCCGCCCGATTATTCGGGCGGGGCTTTTTCTATTTTTGAACCAGTTCCGCCACATCGACATCGAGCGCGATAGCAAGTTCCGCGATTCTAACTATCGTCATATTCTGCAGGCCCCGCTCTATCGCGCTGACATAAGCGCGATCGGCACCGATTTTGATTGCCAGAGCCTCTTGACTCAGTTCGCGTTTCTTCCTGAAGCGGCGGGTATTAGTCCCCAATATCACGCGAATATCCATCACTTAATTTGGGACAATCGCGCATTTTTATGCTACGTATTATAATACGCGAAAACTGCATCATCTTGCTGATTTCGCCAATTTCGCTATGCAGTGTACCGGGAATGGGAACCATAAGGATGTTTAGAAATTCCGGTGTTTCGATGGGGTTGGGAATAAAAAGTGGAAGATGACAATTTTCAGTCTAGTCCACCGGACTCGAAGACACTGACCCAGTATGATGAAACTCATCTTGTCGACTATCTGCGATTGCTCGATGCCGATCAGGAGAATGCCGACTGGAAAGAAATTGTGTCTATAATTTTTGGAATTGATCCGGATGGGAACGAGTCGAAATCAAAAGCTATGTATGAGAGCCACTTGGCACGCGCAAAATGGATATCGCAGTCGGGCTATGCTCAATTGCTGAAAAACGCCGGAACTCCATAGCATAGCTGCCATTTCTGTGCCTGTTGACGCTACGGTATCCTATAAATTGTTGATTTTTTCGGTCAATGGTGACAGCATTATAGTCGTCGTTTGAGAAAAAGCTTGTCCGTCGTCAGAACATTTGGCACTGATGGCTGCGTAAATTAGCGGAGCATTGGCCTCGTCTGATTGGTTGATATTAAGCGGCGAGCTTGCGGTGTTGCAAGCGCCGATATTCGATGGTCTGTCGTTTGATCCTTTCTCGCTGTTTGATGATGGCTGACGCCCTGCCGAAGTAGGCATCGGCAGGCGTGACGTTGTTCAGGCTCTCGTGGTAGCGCTGGTGGTTGTAATGCTCGACGAACGCCTCGATCTGCCGCTCAAGGTCTCCGGGTAGGAAGTAGTTTTCCAGCAGGATGCGGTTTTTGAGAGTCTGG
>Ga0315906_10000338_pt1 | contig 75874 bp, 49 predicted proteins | sample LakEriMetagenome_4_FD_203526 | JGI IMG/M metagenome (GOLD analysis project Ga0315906, IMG submission 203526) | Freshwater fungal communities from buoy surface, Lake Erie, Ohio, United States - Buoy 2 MA122 | ecosystem: Environmental > Aquatic > Freshwater > Lake > Lake biofilm | place: USA... | reverse complement strand
TCGGGTTGGGCCTTGATGTACGGCCCGCGCTGCTCGCGCGGCACCGGCGCACGGCGCGACCGGCGCCACAGACAGAACACGGCCAACAGCGCGGCGATCGCCGCGAGCGTGGCGAAATAGGCGGGCGCACCTTGCCGGTCCATGAGCACACCGCCGACGATCGGCCCGATCACGGCTGCGGCACCGTTCAGCAGCAACAACGCGCTGCTGGCCGCTACCATCTCAGAGGTCTCCAGTCGGTCGTTGACATGGGAGACGCCGAGCGAATAGACCGACAGCACGAGACCGCTGATGAGGGCGGCGACGGTGAGCAGTACGGCATCGGGGAGCTCTGGCGCAAGGGCGAGCCACAGGCCGAGGCCGGCCGCGAGCGCTGCGACGCCGGCGATGACCGCACGGCGTTCCAGCCGGTCCGCCAACATGCCGATCGGGTACTGGGTGAGGACGCCCGCGAGGATGCTGCCCGCCATGAAGGTCGCGATCGCGGCGTCGTCCATCCCCTTGAGGCGGGCATAGACCGGGCCGAGCGAGAAGACGATCGAGGCCATGAGCCCTGACATGAGCACGGCGAACACGCCGAGCGGCGAGCGCCGGTAGAGGTCGCGGAACCGTACCGATCGCGGGGTATCCACCGCCGGTGCGGATTGCGCCGACAGCACCAAAGGCACGATCGCGAGGCAGATCAACGCAGCGACCAGCATGAAGGGGGTGTCGGTGCCGGGGTCGGAGACCAACAGCAGGAACTGCGCGGCACCCAATCCGCCGTAGAGCACCACCATGTAGAGCGCGAGGATCCGCGAGCGGGTCTCCTGGGTGGCCCGATCATTGAGCCAACTCTCTGCGACGACATAGATGCCGGCGAGACAGATTCCGGTGACGAGGCGTGTCACCCCCCAGAGGATGGGCGTCACGAACACGGCTTGGCTGAGCGCCGACGCGGCCGCCACCGCGGCGAAGGCCGAGAACACGCGGACATGACCGACATCGCGGATCAGCCGCGGCGCGAGGGTCGTGCCGACAAGGAATCCGATGTAGTAGCACGACATCACGATGCCGATGGCCGAGGTCGTGAACCCTTCGGCCTGGGCGCGTACGCCGAGGAGGGTGGAGTGCAGACCCGCCCCGAGCATGAGGATGCCCATGCCGAGCAGCAGCGGCCAAGTGCTGGCGATCAAGCTTGCCGGCATGGTGACGGGCGGTCCTTGCGTGGGCGGGGATGGGCGCGGATTATAGCTGTGGGCCCGTTGCAGGCGTGGTGGAGTTTGACGCAAAGATCTGCTCTCTGGCGGTGGTCTCTCGGCCTGTCGGCCGCGGTGTCGCTTGTGGTGTCGGGCGTGTCCGTGCCCGCGCCGTCGCATCCAGACCGGCCGCCGTCGCCTCGGGTATCGGCCAACGGGGAGACGTTGATCGGCGCCCTGTCGCCGACGCCTGGTGTCGACGCCTATCTCGGCATCCCGTTCGCCGAGCCGCCGACGGGCAAACTGCGATGGCGTGCACCGGTGGCCTTCGTCGGCCGCGACGGCGAACGCTCCGCGACGGACTTCGCCCCGGCCTGCATGCAGAGCCCCCGCATCCTCGATTGGTACCGTGGCATGGCCGAGCGCTTCGGTGCGAGCCGCTCCGTGTTCCCGGACCTCGCCGTCAGCGAGGATTGTCTGTACCTCAACGTCTGGGCGCCACGCGAACGCCGCGGTGAGAGGTTGCCCGTCCTCGTGTTCTTCCATGGTGGCAGCAACCGTAGTGGTTGGTCCTTCGAGCCGAACTACCACGGCCATCGGTTGGCCGCGCAAGGCGCCGTCGTCGTCACCATCGCCTACCGTCTCGGCGTGTTCGGGTTCTTCTCCCATCCGGAGCTCGCAGGGGAGCCGGCGCAGGCCAATTTCGGCTTATGGGACCAACTGGCCGCGCTGCGCTGGGTGCAGCGGCATATCGCGGCCTTCGGTGGCGATCGGGGTCGTGTCACGCTGTTCGGGGAATCGGCGGGCGGCGGTGATATCGCGGCGTTGATGCTGTCCCCGACCGCGCACGGACTGATGCATCGGGCGATCATCCAGAGCGGTGGTGATTTCGGTTGGGCCGGTATCCGCACGCTCGAGGCGGAGCAGCAGCGCGGTGTCGCGTTGGCGCGTACCCTCGACATCGACCAACCACCGGATCTCGCGGCGCTACGCGACATCGACGCCGGGCGCTTGCTCGAGGTGGCCGAGCGTGTGTTCAGCGAGCATTACCATGCACCGGTGGTCGATGGCGTGATCGTGACCGGTCCGCTACGGCAACAGCTCGCGACAGCGGATTGGCCTCTGCAGCAGCTCATCATCGGCACCAACGCGGAGGAGACTTACTCGGACGAGCAACGCGGTGCCGACGAGGCTGCGATCGATGCGGCGGTCGTCTCTGCGGTGGTGCTCAACACCGACGCCGTGCGCGCCGAGCTGCGATCGACCCCGGACGCCGCGACGGCACTCAACCGTCTCGGTACCGCCGATTCCATGCTGTGTCCGGCCCAGCAATTGGCCACCGCCGTCGCGCTCGGCAGACGCCAGGTCTGGACCTATCTTTTCTCCCGGGTGCGCGAGGGTGCCGCGGCAGCCCGTCTTCGGGCCTACCACGGTGCCGAGCTGCCGTATGTCTTCGGTACGCATGACGACTGGCTGCCGACCGTGGCGGTCGACCGACGGATCACGCGCGAGATGATGCAGGCGTGGGTCACCTTCGCTGCGACCGGTACGCCAGAGGGGGAGCACCTACCGAGCTGGCCACGGCACCGCCCGGACATCGAACCGCGGATGCTGCGCTTCGATGCGATCACGGGGCCGATCGCGCCACCCGAGGCGGCGCTGTGCACGATCTACCGGGAGCGGACCGCCGCGAGCCCTTCGCAGAACTGACGGATACGCCGGCAGCCCTCGGTGATCAGCGCTTCGTCGTTGGCGAAGCTGATGCGCACGAACCCGCGGGTCTCCTCGCCGAATGCGCCACCGTCCATCACGGCGACGCCCTGTTCACGGAACAGCTGCTCGGTGAAGCCGTCGCTACCGAGACCCGTGCCGCGGACATCCACCAACATGAACATCCCGGCCTCGGGCACGAGGAGGTCGATGCCGGGTGTGCCCTGCAGCAGCGTGTGCATCAGCCGCACCCGGTCGACGCAGTACTCGCGGACGCGCCGCTCGGCTTCCACGGTGTCCTGCAGTGCCGTGAGGGCGGCCTCCTGAACGAACCCCGGCAGGCCGTAGAGCATGCAGATCAGCAGGTTCTCTGCATGGTCCATCAATATCTTTGGACCGATCATCCAGCCGACGCGCCAGCCGCACATCGCGTGGGTCTTGGAGAGGCTGCCGATGGTGACGACGCGTTCCGGGAACGCCTCGGCGAGGCTCGGCACGCGGCCCTCGGGCGCGAGCCCGGCGTACACCTCATCGACCACCACCCATAGGTCGTGTCGTCGCGCGAGCTCGCCGATGCGGGCGAGCTCGTCCGCCGTGAAGATGATGCCGCTCGGATTGCCGGGGGTGGCGAAGAACAAGGCGCGTGAGCGAGGGCTGATGGCCGACTCGAGGTCGGCGATGTCGGGCCTGAAGCGGTTCGCGGCCCGCAGCGGCACCCGGACGAGGCGCGCACCCGACGCCTCGAGCGTCGCGGGGTAGGTCGGATAGAGCGGGTCGAAGGTCAGCACTTCGTCGCCGTCACCGCTGAGGCAGAGTGCGGCCACGAGCAGCGCATTCTGGGCGCCGCAGGCCAGGATGACCTCGTCGGGTGTGACGCGCTGACCGGACCGGTGTTCGTGCAGTGTGGCGATGGCCTGGCGCAGCGCGACCCGCCCGCGGGCCTCGGTATAGTGGGTGTCGCCCGCGCGCAGCGCCTCGACGGCGCGTTCGACCACCGGCTGCGGGGTCGACAACGGCGGGTCGCCGATGCTTAGAATGATGACGTCCTCGCCCCGTTCCTGCGCGGCTTGGGCGGCGTAGTGGGTGCGCCAAGCATCCGCGCCGTCGCCCGCGACGCGTGTCACCAATTCCGAGAACTTCACGAAAATGAGCCTAGCAGCAAGACCTATCGGATGCTACCTCGTGGAACTGCTCGCCGCGAACGGCATCGACACCGTGTTCGGTATCCCCGGGGTCCACAACCTCGCGTTGTATCGCGGGCTCGACCGGCATCGTGGCCTGCGCCATGTGCTCACGCGCCATGAACAGGGTGCGGGTTTTGCGGCCGACGGTCACGCACGCCTCTCCGGGCGGCCCGCTGCCGCCTTCGTCATCTCAGGTCCGGGTGTCAGCAATGTGCTCACAGCCGTCGCGCAGGCGTATTCGGACTCCTCACCGCTGATCGTGATCGCAAGCACGCCTGCGAGCGCCTCGCTCGGCCGCGGCTGGGGCGTGCTGCACGAGACGAGGGATCAGCAGGGCGTCATGGCCTCGGTGCTCGATCTCGTCTGCACGGCGACCACAGCCGCCGAGGCGCGTGACTTCCTGCGGCGGGTGTTCGATGAATACCGCGCGGGCCGCAACCGCCCCGCGTACCTCGGCATGCCGCTCGATCTCCTCGCGAACGATACCGACTTTCCCGTCGAGGTCTTCGGCGTCCCGGCACGACCGTCGGCGACGGTGCAGCAGGTCGCGCGCGTGGCGGCGCTGCTCGAGGGTGCGATGCGTCCTGCCATCATCGCCGGTGGTGGTGCGCGGTCGGCGGCGGCGGGCGTGCGGGAACTGATCGAGCGTTTGGATGGCTACCTCGTCACCACCGCCGCAGGCAAAGGTCTGCTGCCCGAGGACCATCCGGCCAACCTCGGTTGCTCACTGCCCTATGCGCCGACCCAGCGCCTGCTCGCCGAGGCGGACCTCGTGCTCGCGGTGGGCACGGGTCTCTCCGAGACCGATATCTATACCGCGGATCGCCAAGCCCTCGAGGGACGCCTGATCCGCGTCGATATCCGCGATCTCGATGACGAACGCCATCCGGCGGTCGAGTCGGTGTGCAGCGACGCCGCGCCCTTCATCCAATCGCTTCTCTCGGCGCTCGACGGCCGCGGCCTCACGGTTTCCGCGCCGCGCCAAGGCTGGCGCACGAAGGTGGGTACGGCCGCCACGCATCGGGCCGCGATCGACGCGGCGATGGACGCGCCGACCCGCGTGATGCAGCGCGGACTTTCCGCCGTGCGCAGGGCATTGCCTGCCGAGGCGGTCGTTTTTTCAGACATGACGCAGATCGCCTACCTCGGCAACTACGCGTTCCCGATGGATGCGCCGGGCGGTTGGCATCATCCGTCCGGCTACGGCACGCTCGGCTTCGCGATGCCCGCGGCGCTCGGCGCCAAGATCGCGAGTCCCGATCGGCCGGTCCTCGCGCTGCACGGCGACTATGGTCTGCAGTTCACGATCCAGGAACTCGGGACCGCCGTCGAAGCCGGCGTCAGCCTCCCGATCGTGGTCTGGAACAACGCTGCGCTCGGACAGATCCGCGACGACATGATCGCCTCCGGCATCGCCCCGATCGGTGTGGTCGCCCGCAACCCGGACTTCGTCGCGCTTGCCGAGGCCTGGGGCGCGCGCGGTGTGCGCGTCGGCGACGAGGCCGCACTCACGGCCGCTGTCGAAGCCGCGTTGCGCTACGCGGGTCCGACGCTCATCGAGGTGGATGCCGCAGCCTTCGCGGCCGCGGCATCCACGCCGGTCTGAGCGCCCGTCAGAACTTCTGGGTGAACTTCAGACCGAAGGTGCGCGGCTGCGGGCGGACGCCATAGGGCTGTACGCCACAGACCGACTCGGCGCACTGTGAGGTCTTGTAGAGCGCCGCGTCTTCGTTGCTGAGGTTCTGAACGAAGAACTCGAGGGTGTAACTGTCCTTGGCGATACCGGCGCTGAAGTCGAGCGTCGTGTTGGCCTCGATGTCGCCGATGATCGCGTTGGCGTCGAGCGCAAGCCGCGAGGCGGCTTTGCCGGCGTGCGCCACCGAGCCCTGCACGTGGGCATCGAAGTCGCCGACGTTGAAGCCGTAGCGCGCCACGAGATTGCCCTTGAACTTCGGCGTGATGGGTAGCGCAGTTCCCTTCGGTGCGTTCACCGACACGACGTTACCGGCTGCGTCGAAATTCGAGTAATCGTCCTTCAACTCCGAGTCGTAGAACGCCGCGGTGGCGGAGATCAGCAGATCGTCGACCGGCAGCCACTGCAGCTGCGTCTCGACGCCGTTGACCTCGGCCGAGGGTCCGTTCGCCACTTGGGTGATGCCGTTCGCGCCCTGGAAGCCGATCTGGAAATCGTCCCAGCTCTGCATGAAGAGCGCGCCATTGAACTGCACGCGGTTGTCCATCCAGGTGGTTTTCCAGCCCAGCTCGTAGTTGGTGAGGAAGTCCGAGATGTAGTCCCCGGCGAACGGGTTGCGGTTGATGCCGCCCGGGCGGTAGCCCTCAGACCAGGTCAGGTAGAACATCGCATCGTCGCTCGCCTTCCAGCGCAGGTTGGCTCGGGCGATGTGCTCGCTCTCGCTGATGCCTTTCGCGACGTTCTGGCAGGGGGCGTCCTTGTACTGCTTCTGCGACTTGCAACGGTATTCGCCGTTGCGCGACCAACCTTGACCCATCGGCGAAAAGGCTCCCGAGCCGCCATTGGCGACGGCGCCGGGCTCTGAGCCGGTGGGCGCGCGTGCCGGGCTGAAGCCGAGCCCGTAGCCGAAGAATCCGTTGACCGTGACCTCGGGCTCGAAGAAACGGGCGCCGACGGTCAGTTCGAGGCTGTCGGTGAGGTCGTAGGCGATCTGACCGAACACCGCTTTATCGGTGTCCACCCGGTCCAAGCTGTTGAGGTAGACGACGCCCGGGAATTTCTCGCCGTTCGGCTCATCTCGGTTCATCAGCATCGAGTCGGCGAGCCCCGGGATGTTGCCGAACGGCTGTTCGAAGTCATGCTCCTGCTTCTGGTAGAAGAAGCCGAGCAATCCGCGCAGACGCTTGCTCTGGTCCGTGCTCAATCGCAGTTCGTGGCTCTGCTTGGAGTAGGCGTCGTTGTTGATGAAGCTGTGCGACGGGTTCGGGCGGCCACCGGCGTTGTTGAGGAAGAGTCCCGCGAAATACCCCGAGGTGTAGAGGTTGTCGTACCAGTACGAGTAATCGGAGTAGTCGAACGAGGCGTCGACATCGCGGTTGAGGTAGTTGCCGGAGTAGGTGACGTCGAAGGAGCCGATCTGACCTTCGACGGTGAGGCCGAGTTGGTACCACTTGTCCTTCACGTATTCTTCGCGGAAGTGCTTCACCGCGTAGGTGCCGGGCGCGAAGTCGCTGAGGTCGTCGCCCCAGGAGCCGCGGCTTTTCTGTTCCTGCATCTGCGCCGTGGGCGTCACGGTCCAGGTGTCGTTCAGTTCGATGCGCAGGGCGGCGCGGGCACCGATGGTGTCGAGGGTGTTGTAGTCGTCCTTCGCCAGCGAGGCGTTGTCGACCGTGAAGTTGTCGGCGGCGGTGCTGACATCGCCCGGATAGAGGCGGGTGCCGCGCAGATTGTCCATCCAGCCGGCTTCCTTGGTCTTCCAGCCCACCAAGCGAAGGGCGGCGCGGTCGCCGAGCGGGACGTTGACGAAGCCTTCGGCCACATAGCCGTTGCCACCGTCATCGACCATGTTCCCTTCGAGGGCGTAGCCCGCAGAGAACTTACCGATCTCGGGTTTGTTGGTGATGATGCGGATGGTGCCCGATTGTGAACTTGCGCCGTAGAGCGTGCCCTGCGGGCCCGCGAGCGCCTCGACGCGCGCGATGTCGTAGAGGTGCAGGTCGAGGTTGCCTTGGATGGTGGTGACAGGCTGTTCGTCGAGATAGGTGCCGACGCTCGGCTGCGAGGTGGTGGCTTGGCCGTCGCCGCCCGTCACGATGCCGCGCATGTAGACCGCGGAGAACCCGGCGCCTGCGCCGATGCTCGGCGTCGCCGCGACGCTCGGCAGCATCCGGACATAGTCGGTGAAATTGCGGATGTTGAGCTCTTCGAGCTTCTCGTTGCCGATCGCGTCGATGCTGATCGGCACATCCTGCATGTTCTCCGCGCGCTTCTGCGCGGTGACGACGACTTCTTCGAGGCCGCCGCTGTCCTGCGCGAGGGCTGCCTGTCCGCCGACCGCGGCGATCACGGCGGCGGCGATGGGTGAGTAGCCACGGGGGGTCTGATTGGCGGGGATGCGGGTGGCGCGGCGGGTCATCATGGTGGATATCTCCCTCTTGTTGATGCAGTCCCGAACCCCCTGAGATTACGCCAAGTCCAAGGTTTCGCAAGGGGGCGGGGTGACCGTCAGCGTTCGTCTGGCGGCGCGGCGGGGTAGGCGGTGAGGACCGGGCCGAGTGCGTCCTTCAACGGGTCGAGCCACGGCTCGAAGTGGCGCCACTGGTCGACCCCGTCGCGGTAGATCGGGCGGCGGACCTGCTCGGAACTCGCGGTGCGCACCGGGCGGTCGTTCTCGAAGAAGCGCAGGCAGCCGGGCTCGAAGGGCAGTCCGCAGAACTCGAGCAGGCGGCGGACTTCGCGCTCGGTGTCTTCGACCAGATGTTCGTAGATCACCCGATGCACCCGGCCGGGGAGTGCGGTATCGAAGTGCGCCATCAGTTCCACATAGTCGCGGTAGTAGCTGCCCATATCCCCGAGCCCGTAGCTGAAGCGTTGGCCGCGCGCATAGAGCTGCTTGAAGTTGGAGACACAGCAGCCGAGGGGGTGGCGCCGCGCATCGATGATCTTGGCGTTCGGCAGGATGCTGTGGATCAGGCCCACGTGCAGGAAGTTGTTCGGCATCTTGTCGATGAAGTACGCCCTCGCGGTCTTGCGGTAGACGCGGGTCCCCTGCAGGTAGCGCTCGCCGAGATCCCGCAGCGCGTGGTCATCGAGGGACGCCAAAACCTCAGCGTAGCCGCTCAGATCGGCGTCGTCGGCGCGTTGCCGCAGCGATCTTGCCATGGCGATGATGTTGGGCAGTTCCGAGGTGCCCTCGACCGCCGAGTGGCTGGCGAGGATCTGCTCGATCAGGGTCGAGCCGGCCCGAGGCATACCGACGATGAAGATCGGATCTTGCGCGGGATGTCCGGCTTGCGCGCGCCGGGCGAAGTGCTCGCGGGTGAAGAGATCCTTGAGGCGCCGCATGCGCGCGGTGTTGAGTGCTCGGTCGAAGGGCAGGCGGGCGCGTTGCAGGCGGTTACCGCGGTCGTAGTGCTCGAAGGCGACGGCATACTCCGTGGCATCCTCGTGTGCCTTGCCGAGCGCGAAGTGGAGGTTGAGGCGGTCTGCGTCCCCGGTCGTGGGGGCGGCCACCCGACGCTGCATCGTGGTGATGTCCTCGGGTGTGAAGCGGAAAGTCTTGAGGTTCGCCAAGCTCCAATAGGCTTCGCCCAAGCCCGGTTCCCGCGCGAGGCTGCCCCGATAGGCTGCGATGCAGTCGTCGCGCCGTCCTGCGGTCTTCAGCACATGGCCATGGCTCAGCCAGACTTTTGCGTTGCCGGGATATTCGAGCAGCAACCGGTCGTAGATCGCACAGGAGCGCTCGACCTCGCCGACATGGCTCAGCAGCACGGCATGGAGGTTGCGATAGCTCGGGTTCACCGGGTCTGCGGCGAGCAGCCGCTCGATCTCTGCCAGGGCCTCAGCGGCCTGGTTGTCGCGGTGCAGCAGCACCGCACGCGCGTAGCGGGCCGCCTGGAAAGCGGGCGCGAGTTCCAGGCAACGGTCGAGCAGGTGTCCTGCCGCGCGGTTCTCCCCGCAGCGCACCGCGACCTCGGCCAACATGCGGATCGCCGGCACGTCGGTCGGCACCTGCCGCAGGTGGACCTTCAGCATCCGCTCAGCGCTCGGCATGTCGTTGGCCAGCATCGCTGCGGCCGCTTGTCGCAGCGAAGGGTTGTGCGCAGCGCATTGGACGTGCCGGGTATACGCGTCATCGGCTTCCGTCGTCTCACCGATCGCCATCAGGTGATCGGCGAGCACGCGCCAGGCCTCGGGGTGGGTCGGTTGAAGGCGCAGCAGTTCCCGCAGCGCCTCGATGGCCGCCTCGCCCTGGCCGCACAGCGAGAGCGACAACGCATGCTCGTATCGTGCCGGGGACCAGTCCGGCTGCGCTTCCAACAAAGGCTCGAGCAGGGCGAGCGCCGCAGCGGGATCGCCTCCGCGACGTCGCGCAGCGGCTTGCAACAGCCGCGCCGGTGGGTGGCCCGGATGCACGGCGAGGATCTCGCGAGCCTGCTCGAACGCGAGTGCGGGATCCTGGTCGAGCAGGCGCAAGGCCTGCGCCATCGCGACCTCGAGGGTGCCGGTGGGTGCCGCCGATTCGCTCATACCCGCATCCTAACGGAAACGGGCAGGGCCAGAAGAGGGCCTTGAGGAGGAGGGGCTAGATGTTGGAGTCGGGCGCAGCGGCCTTGCGGCGCGCCATGAAATCGAGCAACGCGTCATCGACAGCGACATCGAGCGGCGGTTCGACGTAGTCCTCCAGCATCTTCTTGTACTGGCGGTTGGCGCGTTGCGCCATGTCGAGGGCGCCCTCGGCATCCCATTGCTCGAAGCTGTTGTTGTCGGCGAGCGGCGAGCGGTAGAACGCGTTCTCGAAGTTCGCCTGCGTGTGCGCGCAACCGAGGAAGTGCTTGCCGGGGCCGACCTCGTTGATGGCGTCCATCGCTTGGCCGTTCTCCGAGACGTCGATCCCCTCGAGCATGGTGTGGAACATGCCGGCCTGGTCGACATCCATCATGAACTTCTCGTAGCCCATCGCAAGACCGCCCTCGAGCCACCCGGCGGTGTGCAGCACGAAGTTCACGCCGGCGAGCACCGTGGGCAGCATGGTCTGTGCCGATTCATAGGCGGCCTGAGCGTCCGGGATCTTGGAGGCGCAGAGCCCGCCACCCGAACGGAACGGCACGCCGAGCCGACGTGCGAGTGCGGCCATCACATAGAGCACGAGAGCGGGTTCAGGGGTGCCGAAGGTCGGCGCGCCCGACTGCATCGACATCGACGAGGCGAAGCTGCCGAAGATCACCGGCGCGCCGGGGTTCAGGAGCTGCACGAGCGCCATGCCGGCGAGCGCCTCGGCCAAGGTCTGCGTGGCGGTGCCTGCGACGGTCACCGGCGCCATCGCGCCCGCCAAGATGAACGGCGTGACGAGGCAACCCTGGTTCGCGCGCGCGTAGACCTTGAGCGCGCCCAGCATGGTGGCGTCGTAGGTCATCGGCGAATTGACATTGATCAGGCTCACGAGCGCCGTGTTCGGCTTGCCGGTGAGCGGGTCGATGAAGCGCTCGCCCATCGCGATCTTCGCCATCTCGACGGAGTCTGCGGCACGTTCGGGTGCCGTCACCGAGCCCATGAACGCCTTGTCGCTGTACTTGATGTGGCTGTACAGCATATCGAGGTGGCGCTTGTTGACCGGCAGATCGACCGGCTCGCAGATCGTGCCACCCGAGTGGTGCAGCGAGTTCGCCATGTAGGCGAGCTTCACGAAGTTCTTGAAGTCGTCGATACGGGCGTAGCGGCGACCCTCGTCGAGGTTGCGCACGAAGGGCGATCCGTAGGCCGGCGCGAACACCGTGGCATCGCCGCCGATCCGCAGGTCGCGGGCGGGGTTGCGCGCGATCTGGGTGAACTCCCGCGGCGCGTGCTGTTGGATGAGCGCGCGACACATGCCCGCCGGGAAACGCACGCGTTCGCCGTCGACCTGTGCGCCTGCCTTGCGGAAGATGTCGAGGACCTCGGGGTCCTCGCGGAACTCGATGCCGGTCTCCTCGAGGATGCGGTCCGCGTTCTGCTCGATGATCGACAGGCCTTCCTCGCCCAACACCTCGTAGCGTGGGATCTTGCGGACGATGTACGGCGTGGAGGCTGCGCCTCGGGCCGTACGGGCGGCGCGCTTGGCGTCGCGGGCGTTCGGGCGGCGCGCGCCCGATGAGGCTGTCTGAGAGTCCGTCATAGCCGAAAAAGTATGGGCAGCGGGGGCGTTTCGGACTGACCCATTTGCGTCACCGCCTTGTCCGGCTGCGCCGTCAGTACGCGTCTTTGCGGTACTCGTCCGGACCCGCAGGGTCTCCGATCGAGTAGTAGTCGCCCTTGTCGGCCACGAAGATATGCCCGGCGATGCGCAGACCCGTCGGGCCGTCGATCGAGCCCGCGCAGATCGAGGTCACCGCCTGGCCGTCGCGCTTCCAGAAGAGCGACGAGCCGCAGCGGCCGCAGAAACCGCGCTGGGCCTCGCCGCTGGAGCGGTACCACTTCAGGGAGCGGTCGCTCACCATGTGCAGATCGGCGTCCGCCGTGTGCGTGGACGCCCAGTGGTGGCCGGTCTGCTTGCGGCACTGGGTGCAGTGACAGGCGATGACGCCGTCGAGCGGGCCGCGCAGTTCGAAGCGGACGTCGCCGCAGAGGCAGGAGCCGGTCTTCATGTGCGGTGTTCTTCACGCAGGCGTGCGATGTGTTCTGGGCCGACGCCGCAGCAGCCGCCGAGTGCGTGCGCACCGAGACGCCGCCACTCCCGTGAGAGGGCGGCGTACTCGTCGGGCGGTGCGACGCCGATGAACTTCCAGTCGGGTGCCTCGTAACGTCCGCACTCGGGGTAGGCCGCCACTGGGCCCGACCAATGACGGCGCAGCGTCTCGAGCGCCGGCAAGGTGTCGTCCACCGAGGTGTGCATGATGGCCATCAGATCGGGCTGCAAGGCGGCGAGCCCCGCAGCGACCGGTTCCAGCGCGGAATCCGGCCGTCCGAAACCGACCAGGCGTCCATCGGTGCCGCGCTCGACGGAGAGTCCGATCCAGACGGGCAACCCGCTCGCGATCGCCGCCTCGCAGGCCCATCGTGAATAGTCGAGGTCGCGCATCATCTCCATGATGATGAACTCGGCACCGCCGTCGCGCAAGCTCGCGGCCTTGCGTTTGAAGAGGGTCCTTGCGGCGTTTTCGCTCCACCCGTGGTCGAGCTGGGTGCGGTCCGAACCGGGCACCGTCGGGCGCATGGTGGACATGGATCCGGCCACCACGGCCCCTGTATCTGCGGCCGCTTCGCGTGCGAGGCCAAGCGCGATGGCATCGATACGCTCCATCTCGTCCAGGCGCCCGAAGTGCTCAAGCAACAAGGGGCTGCTGGCGAAGGTGTTGGCGGTGACGACCTCGGCGCCTGCGGCCAGATAGTCGCGGTGCACCGCGCGCACGATGTCCGGGTGGCTGAGGTTCGCTTCGGCGCACCAGAGCGCCGTACTCATGGGCGCACCCTGACGCTGGATCTCGGTGCCGACGCCGCCGTCGAGCAGTACGGCTTCGCCGTCGCGCAGTCGTTGCAACAGTGCTGCGTAGGCGGTCGTGGTCATGGTCGCAGCGCCGTCCTGACGCGCGTCACGCGCGCATGCGTGAACCGGTCGGGTCGAAGGCCGGCGCGGTCAGCCGCACCGCGGGCCGTCGATCGCCGATCAGCTCTACCGCGAAGCCCGTCGTGGCCTGCGCGGAGGCACGGTCCACATAACCGAGTGCGAGCGACTTGCCGACCGAGTGACCGTAGGCGCCTGAAGTGACCCAGCCCACGACCTTGCCGTCGAGCCAGATGGGCTCGTCCGCGATCGCATCGCAGTCGGTGGCGTCGATCTCTAGCGTGATCAGCTTGCGTTCGCCGCCGCCCGTCTTCTCGGCGAGCGCGGCAGCGCGGCCGACGAACTCCGGCTTCGTGAGGTCGACGAAGCGGTCGAGACCGGCCTCAAAGGGGCCGTAGATCGGACGGAACTCGCGCGCCCAGCTGCCGAAGCTCTTCTCCATGCGCATGGCGTTCAGCGCGCGGCCACCGAAGTGCCGCAGGCCGAGCGGCTTGCCGGCTTCGACGAGACGGTCGTAGAGCTCGCGCTGGTACTCGTTCTTGACCCAGATCTCGTAGCCGAGATCGCCCGTGAACGACAGGCGGCCGACCAACGCAGGCACGAGGCCGACATCCATCGCGCCGAAGGACATGAACGGGAAGGCCTTGGTGCCGAGGTCCTCGTCGACCAAAGATTGCAGCAGTTCCCGCGAGGCGGGTCCGGCGACGGAGAAGCCGAGCCATTCCATCGCACAGGCGCGCACCTGCACATCGAAACCGCCCATGCGCGCCTCGAACCAGCGCTGGTAGAAGCGCTCGGCGGCGTAGGTGCCGACCAGCAGGAAGCGCTCGGGGCCGATGCGGCACATGGTGAAATCGCCGATCAGCCGTCCACGCTCGTTGAGCATCGGCGTGAGAACGACGCGACCGACGGCCGGCACCTTGTTGGCCATGATCGTGGCGAGCCAACGCTCGGCGTCACGTCCCGTGACCTCGAACTTGCCGTAATTGGAGATCTCGATGAGGCCGACGGCATCACGCACCGCGCGGCATTCCGCGCCCACATGGGCATGGGCGCTCGAGCGGCGGAAGGTGACCTCTTCCTCGGCCGGTGTGCCCTTCGGGGCGTACCACAATGCGTGCTCGAGACCGCAGTAGTCGCCCCACAGCGGGTTCTCGGCCTGCATGCGGTCGTAGACCGGCGTGGTCTTGAGCGGACGCGCGGCCGGCAGCTCTTCGTTCGGGAAGCGGATGCGGAAGCGACGTGAGTAGTTCTCGCGCACCTTGGTGTTGGTGTATCGACGCGTCGCCCACTCGCCGTAGCGCGCGACATCCATGCCCCAGATGTCGGCGCCCGGATCGCCGTCGACCATCCAGTGCGAGAGCGCGAGGCCGACGCCGCCGCCTTGGCTGAAGCCCGCCATGACGCCGCAGGCGACCCAGAAGTTGCGCATGCCGGGGACCGGTCCGACCAGCGGGTTGCCGTCCGGCGCGAAGGTGAAGGGGCCGTTGACGATCCGGCGGATACCCACCTCGCCAAGGCGCGGGAAATGCTTGAAACCCACCTCGAGGCTCGGCGCGATGCGCTCGAGGTCGTTGGGCAGCAGGTCCTGGCCGAAGTCCCAGGGCGTGGTGCGCGGCGACCAGGGCACGCCCGCGCGCTCGTAGGTGCCGAGCAGCACGCCGCCGCGCTCCTGGCGCATGTAGATCTCGCCCTCGAAGTCGATGACATGCAGCAGCTCGGGCTGTCCAGCAAGCTCCGGCAGGTCGTCGGTGATGATGTATTGGTGTTCCATCGCGAGGATCGGGAGCTCGAGGCCCACCATGCGGCCGACCTCGCGCGCCCACAGACCACCTGCGTTGACGACATGCTCGGCGTGCACGTTGCCCTGCTCGGTGATCACATCCCAGCTGCCGTCGGCGCGCTGCTTGAGATCGACCACGCGGCACTGGCGCACGATCTCAGCGCCACCGATCTGCGCCGCCTTCGCGTAGGCATGCGTCACACCGTACGGGTCGACATGGCCTTCGATGGGGTCGTAGATGGCGCCCACGAAGTGCTTCTCGTCGAGCAGCGGGTGGCGTTTCTTGGTCTCGGCCATGTCGATGAGCTCGAGGTCCATGCCGAGGTAGCGGCCGCGGGCGACCGTCATCTTGAGCCAGTCGAGCCGCTCCGGCGTTCCGGCGAGCATCAGACCGCCCGTGATGTGCAGGCCGCAGGACTGTCCGGAGATCTGCTCGAGCTCCTTGTAGAGGTTGATGGTGTACTGCTGGAGCTTCGCGACGTTGGGGTCGCCGTTGACGGTGTGCATGCCGCCTGCGGCGTGCCAAGTCGACCCGGAGGTGAGCTCTGCGCGCTCGATGAGCATGACATCGCGCCAGCCGGCCTTGGTGAGGTGGTAGAGCACGCTCACACCGACCACGCCACCGCCGATGACGACAACCTTCGCCGTGTTCTTCATGTCTGGTTCTCTTCCGTCTGGGTCAGCTGACCGGGGGGGCGCCGCCCTCCGCCGTACGGCGGGCGACGTAATCGTTCAACGCGTCCACCACCGCGGGGTCACGCGGCGGCGCTTGATAGGTGTCGACCACCTGACGCCAGATCTCGCTGGTGCGCTCGGTGGCGGTCTTGGCACCTGCGGATTCCCATTGGCCGAAGTTCGACCAATCGGAGACGAGGGGAGCGTAGAAGGCCGTGCGGTAGCGTGCCATGGTGTGCGCGCAACCGAAGAAATGCCCGCCCGCGCCGACCTCCTTGATGGCGGCGATCGCGATGTCGTCCGTGCTGCCACCGACCGGTTGGAACACTTCGGCGAACATCTGCAGCATCTCGATGTCGAGGATGAACTTCTCGTAGGAGGTGGTGAGACCGCCCTCGAGCCAGCCCGCGGCATGGAGCATGTAGTTGCAGCCGCCCATCAGTGCGCCCCACAGGCTCATCTGGGACTCGTAGGCGGCCTGTGCGTCGGGGCAGTTGGAGGCGGTCGCATTCGAGGAACGCCACGGTAATCCGACATGACGCGCGAGTTGGCCGGCACCGAACGAGGCCTTGACGTACTCCGGCGTACCGAAGGCGGGCGATCCCGACTTCATGTCTACGTTCGAGGTGAAGCTGCCGTAGATGATCGGCGCGCCGGGTCGGACGATCTGCGCGAGCGTGAGACCCGCGAGCGCCTCGGCGTGGGCGAGGGTGAGCGCACCTGCGATGGTGACCGGTGCCATCGCGCCCGCGAGGGTGAACGGCGTGATGATGAGCACCTGACCCGCGGCGGCGTAATCCATGATGCCGTTGGCCATGGGGATGTCGAGCTGCAGCGGCGAGTTGGTGTTGATGATCGTCGTCACACAGGGCCGCGAACGGAACTCCTCTTCCGTGAGGCCGTAGGCGATACGGATCATCTCGAAGTTGTCGACGGTCTGGCCCGGGCCGCGAGCGTAGACCTTCGGGATCTTGTCCGACATCAGCAGCATCGCGCGCGTCGTCTCGAGGTGCCGGAACTGCACCGGGACATCCTGCGGTTCGACCAATCCGCCGAGTCCGTGCAGGACCTCGAAGGACTGGCAGATCTTGAGGAGGTTGACGAAATCTTCGAAGGTTCCGGCACGCTTGCCGCGCACCGAATCCATGATGTTGGGCGGTCCGGAGGTCGGCGCGAACATCACGTGCTTGCCCCACACCGGCATGTCGAACTCGGGTCTGGCGGCACGCAGCACGATCTCGCGTGGCGCCATCGCGAGACATCGCTCGACGAGGCCGCGGTCGAGCCGCACGGTGAGCGTCGACTCGTCCACCTGCCCGCCGCCACGGCGGTACGCCTCGCGGGCCTCCGGCAGAAGCACGCGCATGCCTTGGTCTTCGAGCAGTTGCAGCGCGCTTGCATGGATCGCAGCGATCTGGTCGTCGGAGAAGACCTTCAGCGGTTCGAAGGGGTTGACGAGGTGACGGTAGCGCGATTGGCGCGGCGGCGAGTCGGCCGCGGCCGCGGCGGCGGCACGGCGGCGTGGACGGCGTTCGCCGCTTGCGGCGGGATCGAGGGAGGAGTCAGTCATGTTGACGGTTGCTCACGGGCGAGGGCACACGGTCGAGGGCATACGGATGATCAGGGGCCCCATCGTCAAGGGTTGGCGGGGGCTTGTCGAGTCCGACGCCGCAGGGAATCCCAGCCGATGTCGGCGGTCCAGCCGCCATCGACCGGCAGGCTGACGCCGTTGATGAAGGCGCTGCGCACGGGGTCTGCAAGGAACGCGATCGCCTCGGCGACATCCCGCGGGTGCGCGAAACGCGCCATCGGCACGCGGTCGATGATGTCGGAATCGGTGTAGGTGTCGGGGCTCTGGTCGGCGACATCCATCTCCGTCTTGATCCACCCTGGGCAGACCGCGTTCACCCGCACGCCGCGCCCGCCCCACTCGGCGGCCAGCGTATGCGTCAAGCCGATGAGCCCGTGCTTCGAGGCGTTGTAGGCGCTGCGGTGTGCGACTCCGCGCAGACCCGCCACCGAGGCGACGTTGACGATGCTGCCGCTGCCGCGTTCGAGCATCGCGCGGCCGAAGTCGCGGCACAGCAGGAAAGGTCCGAGCAGGTTGACATCCATCACCCGCCGCCACTGCGTGGCGCTCAGCCGCTCGGCCGGCATGATGTGGCTGATGCCGGCGTTGTTGATGAGGACATCGGCTGCGCCGAAAGCTTTAGCCGTCGCTGCCACCGCGTGCTGCACGAAGGTCTCGTCGGCCACATCACCTGTGAGTGCGAGACCATCGTGGCCGGCCGCGCGCAGTTCCGCGAGCACTGCGTCGGGAGACTGCAGGTCGATCAGGACGACTCGGTGGCCAGCCGCGGCCAGCACCATTGCGGTCTCGCGGCCGAGCCCTTGAGCGGCGCCGGTGATGACGGCGATGCGTGCGTGTCGGTCGTCCATCGTCGGGCAGCCTGTCCTGCGGATGATGGCGGATTATGAACATGCACCCGGCAACCTCCAAGCGCTCGCCCGACAACGGCGAGCGTTCTTGAGGCGACGGGTCGCGGCGCAATCGGGCAATCGAGGGTCGCTTTCCAGTGGTGTGCCCTTGGGATGCTCGGCTAGCATCCCCGCCATCCATGAAGATCGCCAAGCTCGAAACCTTCACCGACGAGTTCGTCGGCTTCGTCAAGGTCACGACCGATGCGGGCGAGGTCGGCTGGGGACAGACCTCCACCTACAACGCCGATATCACCGCGACGGTCTTCCATCGCCAGGTCGCGCCGTGGGTTTTGGGTCGCGATGCCACCGACATCCAGGCGCTCATCGACCGCGTCGAAGAGAAAGAGCACAAATACCCGGGCAGCTATCGTTGCCGTGCCTTGGCGGGTCTCGACACGGCGCTTTGGGACCTGCACGGGCGCATCGCCGGCAAGCCGGTGGTCGCGCTCCTCGGTGGCAAGCCGGGGAGGCTGCGCGCCTACGCCTCCTCCATGAAGCGCGACATCACGCCGCAGGACGAGGCGCGTCGTCTGGTCGCGCTGCGTGACCGGGACGGGTTCACCGCCTTCAAGTGGCGGGTCGCGGCGGAGTGCGGCCGCGATGTCGACGAGTGGCCCGGGCGCACGGAAGAGATCGTCCCCACGGTCTCGCGGGCACTCGGCGACGGCATCGATAAACTGGTCGACGCGAACAGCGGTTACTCACCGCCGCGCGCCATCGAAGTCGGTCGCTTGCTCGAGCAGGAAGGCATCGGTCATTTCGAGGAGCCTTGTCCTTACTGGCACCTCGAGCAGACGAAGGTCGTCGCTGAAGCATTGTCGCTCGATGTCACCGGCGGCGAGCAGGACTGGGACCTCGCGACCTGGCAGCGCATGATCGATCTGCGCGCGGTCGACATCGTGCAGCCGGATGTGATGTACATGGGCGGCCTCACGCGCACGCTCACGGTGGCGCGCATGGCAGAGCAGGCCGGGTTGCCCGTGACGCCGCACAGCGCCAATCTCTCGCTCGTGACGATGTGCACCATGCATCTGCTAGGCGCGATCCCGAACGCCGGCAAGTACCTCGAATTCTCGATCGAAGGCGCCGATTATTACCCCTGGCAGCAGGACCTTTTCCTCGGCGACCCGTATCGCGTCGTCGACGGCCATGTGACGATACCAGCCGAGCCCGGCTGGGGCGTCGAGATCAACCCTCAGTGGCTCGCCCGGGCGGCGTACCGCTCTGCAACCTTGGAGTGAAGCGATGAAGTACGGATACATCGGCCTTGGCAACCTCGGCAAACATCTTGCGGCCAGCCTTCGCCGTGCGGGCTTCGAGGTCGTGGTGAACGATCTCGACCGCGACGCAGCGAAGTCGCTGCTCGAGGCCGGCTGCACCTGGGCGGCTTCGCCGCGGGAACTCGCTGCGCAGGTCGATTGTGTGATCACCTGCCTGCCGTCGCCCGCCGCATCCAACACGGTGCTGACGGGTCCGGATGGCGTGCTGCAGGGGCTGCGTCGCGGCGGCACCTGGATCGAGATGAGCACCACCGACGAGCGTGAGATCAAGCGCATCGCAGCACTGGCCGCCGATCAAGGCATCTCGACCCTCGAGTGCCCGGTGACGGGCGGTGTGCATCTGGCGGCCCAAGGCAAGATCACCGTCCTGGTGGGCGGTGAACAAGCGGTCTTCGAGGCGCACCGGCCGGCTCTCGCGGCCATGGGCGGTCAGATCTTCTACATGGGTGAACTCGGCAAGGCGAGCGTCATCAAGGTCATCACCAACATGCTCGCCTTCATCCACCTGGTCGCCTGCGGCGAGGCCTTGATGCTCGCCAAGCGCGGCGGACTCGACCTTGCGCAGGCGTTCCACGCCATCCAGGCGAGCTCCGGCACCAGCTTCGTGCACGAGACCGAGGGTCAACTCGTGCTCAACGGCAGCTACGACATCAATTTCACGATGGATCTCGCCTGCAAGGACCTCGGCTTCGCCTATGAGTACGGCCGCAAATTCGGTGTGCCGCTCGAGCTGGCGGGCCTTACCGAGCAGATCTTCCGGCGTGGTCGTTCGCAGTACGGCAGCGAGGCGCAGTCCACCCAGATCGTGAAACTGCTCGAGGATGCGCTCGGCACCGATCTGCGGGCGCCCGGGTTCCCCTCCAAGCTCAGCTGACGACGCGTGGCGCGAACAGTTCGGCGAACTGGTTGATCATGGCGGGGCCGAGTTCCTCGGTGCTCGCGATCGCCACTGCGCGGGAGTAGTAGTCGCCGACCTCGTGCCCGATCCCGATCGCGGCCAGTTCGACCTCGCCACGCCGCTCGATCCAGCGGATCACATCGCGCAAGTGCTGGTCGAGGTAACCGCCCGGGTTGGCGGAGAGCGTCGCCTGGTCGAGCGGCACGCCGTCGGAGATCACCATCAGGATCTTCCGCTGCTCGCGCCGCGCCCTCAGTCGCTGGTGCGCCCACCAGAGCGCCTCACCGTCGATGTTGTCCTTCATCAGCTCGTCCTGCAGCAACAGGCCGAGGTTGCGCCGCGCACGCCGCCAAGCGGTATCCGCGTCCTTGTAGATGATGTAGCGGACATCGGTGAGCCGCCCCGGGTTTCGGGGCGCGCCGGCGGCGATCCAGTCCTTGCGGGCAAGACCTCCGTCCCAGTCGCGGGTCGTGAAGCCCAGGATCTCCGTGCGCACGCCGCATCGCTCCAGCGTGCGCGCCAGCAGATCCGCACAGAGCGCGGTGAGCAGGATCGGACGGCCCCGCATGGAGCCTGAATTGTCGAGCAGCAGCGTCACGACCGTGTCCTTGAAATCGATCTCGCGTTCTTGGCGGAATGCGAGCGGTGCGATCGGGTCGGTGAGCACTCGCGTGAGCCGCGATGGGTCGAGCACGCCTTCGTCGAGATCGAAGTGCCAGCCGCGCCTTTGCTGAGCGAGCAGAAAGCGCTCGAGTTTGCGGGCGAGCCGCGCGACGATCGCCGGCAGTTGTCTGGTCTCGGCATCGAGGGTGGCGCGCAGTTCGTCGAGCGTCACGACATCGGAGAGATCGCAGGCATCTCGGACCTCGTCATGGAGGGTCGTGAAGATGCGGTAATTGCGGTTCGGGTGATCGGCCTCGTCGGCACTGATCCGGCTCAGCCGCTGCCCCTCGGGGGATTGCTGCTCCGGACCGTTGGCGCCCTCCGCTTCGGGCGAGGCGGGTTCGGCCAGAGGCTGCTGCGGTTCGATCCCCGGCTCCTCCTCGTCGGTGATCTCCCGCGCTTCCTGCACCTCGGGCGCTGGCAAGTGGTCAGGCTTCGGTGCGGAGGGTGGGCGGCTCGAGGGTCGGTCGGCGCTCTGCGGCCCCCCCTCGGTGCGCGGCTCGGGTGGTGGCGGGTTGAGTTCATGGCCGAGACCGAGCGCGCGCAGGATGAGCTGCTGCTCGCGGGCGAAGGCGTCTTGGTCGGTGGCGCTCGCGAAGAGCAGGGGCAGGGACTTCGCCAACCGCTGCTCGAGGAACGGCCGCCATCGTCCGTGCAAGGCGGCCGCTTCATCCGGTACCGGCATGCCGCCGAGATCGGCGCGCACCATCAGCGCGAGCGCTTGTGTCATCGCTGCCGAACCGTCTGCCGGACCGCGCAGCGCACCGCTGCGTTGCAGTTCATCCCGCAACGCAGCATCGACATTGACGGCGACCCCGGCGAGGTCGCGCGCGCCGAGCGACAGGCAGCGCGCATCCTCCAGAGCGTCGTACAGGTTGCGTGCGCGCACCCCTGCGGGCCGATGGCGGGCATGAACCGCCGGGTCGTGGAAAGCCCGACGCAGCGCGAGCCGGTCGGCTTGACCGCGGGTCAAGGCGAGGGCTGCCGGGGTCAACGCGGTCGGCGCGGGGGGCAGCAACATCTTGGTGCCCTCGAGTCGCGGTCCCGAGGTGCTGAAGACCACTTGGAGCTGTGGGTCGGCCGCGAGGGCTCGGGTGGCGGGCGCGAGCGTACGCTCGAAAGGGTTCGGCGTCGCAGGCTTGGCGCCGGGCGTCGTCGTCACAGGACCTTGATGTGCGGCGCGGTGAGCGGCAGGTCCACGCCGAAGGCGCGCTGGTAGAACTCTGCGATGACCGGTCGTTCGAGTTCATCGCAGCGATTGAGGAAACTGACGCGGAACGCTGCGCCGACGTCCTCGAAGATCCTGGCGTTCTGCGCCCAGGTGATCACCGTGCGCGGGCTCATCACGGTGCTGATGTCCCCGTTCATGAACGCGTTACGGGTCATATCCGCCACCCGCACCATCGCCTTGATGGTGCGTTGACCTTCGGCGTCACCGTAGCCCTGTACCTTGCCCGAGACGATCGAGGCCTCGACCTCGTGCTGCAGGTAATTGAGCACCGTCACGATGGACCATCGATCCATCTGGCCTTGGTTGACCTGTTGGGTGCCGTGGTAGAGACCGGAGGTGTCGCCCAGGCCGATGGTGTTGCTGGTCGCGAACAGACGGAAGTGGCGGTTGGGGGTGATGACGCGGTTCTGGTCGAGCAGGGTGAGCTTGCCGCTCGACTCCAATACGCGCTGGATGACGAACATGACATCCGGCCGACCGGCGTCGTATTCGTCGAAGAGCAGCGCCACAGGGCGCTGGATCGCCCAGGGGAGCAGGCCTTCACGGAACTCGGTGATCTGGCGACCGTCCTTCACGACGATGGCGTCGCGACCGACGAGGTCTATGCGGCTGACATGGCCGTCGAGGTTGATGCGGATGAGTGGCCAGTTGAGGCGCGCTGCGACCTGTTCGATGTGGGTCGACTTGCCGGTCCCGTGGTAGCCCTGGACCATGACCCGCCGGTCGTGGGCGAAGCCGGCCAGGATGGCAAGCGTGGTCTGCGGGTCGAAGTGGTAGGCCGGGTCGATCTCCGGGACATACTCCGAGCGCTCGCTGAACGCCGGGACGGCCATGTCGATCGGCACCCCGAACTCTCTTGCAGAGACACTGCGGTCGGGGGCGAGGGCGAGAAGCGAGTCGATATCATCACGCATCGGGCGTTCTACTGGGCTGTCATTGCTCTGAACGGGGATGCCATACTACCGTCAATCCCAACGAGGAGTCCCAATTCATGAACGCAGATGCGCAGGTCGCCCGTCGTCCGTCCGGTCGTGATGCCCGCCGGGCCCAACGATCGGGTCCGTTGCCCGATCATCTGCGCCCGGTCCGTCCCGGCATGCCGAGCGGGCGGTTCCAACCGCTGACGCAGGCGGGTATCGAGCAGATCCACCAGACCGCACTCCGGTTGTTGTGGGAGGTCGGGCTCGGTGATGCCACAGAATCCGGCATCGAGGTCATGACCGCCGCCGGTTGCACGCTCAACGATGCGGGTCGTCTGCTGTTCCCGCGAGCCCTCGTCGAGGACACCATCGCCAAGGCCGCGCGTCATTTTCCGCTGTTCGGGCAGGATCCGCGCCACGACATGGAGCCTTGGGGCAAGCGCGCCTACTTCGGCACCGCCGGTGCGGCTGTCAACATGGTCGATGCCAACGGCAGCTACCGCGAATCCACCATCCGCGACCTCTACGACATCGGTCGCATCGTCGATGTGATGGAACACATCCACTTCTTCCAGCGTGCCGTGGTGCCGCGCGACATCCCGGATCCGTTCGAGATGGACTTCAATACCTGCTACGCCGCAGTGATGAGCACCACCAAGCATGTCGGCAGCAGTTGGGTCCACCCCGACAACCTCGAGGCCTCGCTGCAGATGCTGCACACCATCGCGGGCGGCGAGGACAAATGGCGCGAACGACCCTTCGTCAGCCAGTCCAACTGTTTCGTCGTGCCGCCGATGAAGTTCGCGGCCGATGCCTGCCGTTGCCTCGAGGTCGCGGTGCGCGGCGGCATGCCTGTGCTGCTGCTGTCGGCGGGTCAAGCCGGTGCCACGGCGCCTGCCGCGCTCGCGGGCGCGCTCGCCCAGGAAGTCGCCGAGGTGCTCGCCGGGCTTGTCTATGTGAACGCCATCAAGCCGGGCGCTCCGGCGATCTTCGGCACCTGGTGCTTCGTCTCCGACCTGCGCACCGGCGCGATGTCGGGCGGCAGCCCCGAGCAGGCGCTGCTGTCCTCGGCCGCCGGCCAGATGGGTAATTTCTACGACCTCACAACGGGCACCGCTTCGGGCATGACGGACTCGAAGGTGGCGGATGCGCAATCGGCGGGCGAGAAAGCCCTCAATCATGCACTCGTCGGTCACTCGGGTGCCAACATGATCTACGAGTCGGCAGGCATGCACGCGAGTTTGCTCGGCTTCTCGCTCGAGAGCCTGATCATCGACAACGACATCATCGGCGCCACGCAGCGCACCATCAAAGGCATCGAGGTCAACGAAGAGAAGCTCTCCTTCGAGACCATCAAAGATGTCTGCCTCAACGGGCCGGGGCACTACCTCGGCAGCGCCCAGACGCTCGAGCTCATGCAGACCGACTACCTCTATCCCGCCATCGGCGATCGTCGCAGCCCGAACGAGTGGACGGAGCAGGGATCGACGGATGCCTTGCAGCGTGCGGCGCGGCGCGTCCAGGAAGTCCTCGCGGAGCACTACCCCGGGCACGTCCCGGAAGCCATCGACGCCGCCATCCGTCAAAGATATCCGGTGAAGCTGGATCGGGCGGCGATGCTCAAGCGCTGAGCCCATGTCCCTTCCCAGCCATGCGAACGTGGTCATCGTCGGCGGCGGCGTGGCCGGTTGCTCGATCGCCTATCATCTGACGAAGATCGGCATCACCGACGTCGTCCTGCTCGAGCGCAAGCAGCTCACCTGCGGGACGACCTGGCACGCGGCGGGCCTCGTCGGCCAGCTGCGCGCCACGCGCAACCTCACCGAGCTCGCCAAGTACACGGCGGAGCTCTACCGGTCGCTCGAGGCCGAGACCGGACAGGCGACCGGCTTCAAGCAGAACGGTTCGATCAGCGTCGCAAAGACCCACGCGCGTCTCGAGGAGCTCTATCGCGGCGCTTCGATGGGCAAAACCTTCGGACTGGAGATCGATCTGCTCTCGACCGCCGAGATCCGCGAGCGCTGGCCGTTGCTCGAAGTCGGTGATCTCGTCGGCGGCATCTTCATCCGCAAGGATGGCCAGACCAACCCCATCGACACCACGCAGGCCTTCGCCCGAGGCGCGCGCATGCGCGGCGCCAAGATCTTCGAGAACACCAAAGTCACGGGCATCCGCGTCGAGAAGGGGCGCGCGGTCGGTGTCGACACCGAAGCGGGGTACATCTCGGCGGACACCGTCGTGGTCTGCGCCGGTATGTGGTCGCGCGAGCTCGGCCGCGCGGCCGGCGTCTCCATCCCGCTGCACGCGGCCGAACATTTCTACATCGTCACCGAGCCGATCGCGGCGGTGCCGCCGAACCTTCCGGTGCTGCGCGTCTACGACGAATGTGCGTATTACAAAGAAGACGCCGGCAAATTGCTCGTCGGCTGCTTCGAGCCGATCGCCAAGCCCTGGGGTATGGACGGCATCCCCGAGTCTTTCTGCTTCGATTCGCTGCCCGAGGACGCGGAGCACTTCGAGCCCATCCTCGAGGCCGCTGTGCGCCGGGTGCCCGTGCTCGCGGATGCCGGCATCCAACTCTTCTTCAACGGGCCAGAGAGCTTCACGCCCGACGACCGCTACTACATCGGCGAGGCGCCCGAGGTGCGCGACCTGTTCGTCGCCACCGGCTTCAACTCCGTCGGCATCGCAGCGAGCGGTGGCGCAGGCAAGGTCGTCGCGCAGTGGATCCAGGATCGTAGGCCGCCGATGGACCTCGCGGACGTCGACATCCGGCGGGCGCTGCCGTTCCAGTCGAACCGGCGGTATCTGCGCGACCGCACGGTCGAGACGCTGGGTCTGCTCTACGCCATGCACTGGCCGTACTACCAGTACCAGACGGCGCGTGGCGCGCGGCGTACGGCGCTGCACGACCGCTTGGTCGCCGCGGGCGCCTGCATGGGCGAGACCGCGGGTTGGGAGCGGCCGAACTGGTTCGCACCGCCTGGCGTCGAGCCGAAGTACACCTATTCCTACGGCCGCCAGAACTGGTTCGAGCACTCGGGCGCCGAGTGCCGTGCGGTGCGGGACGATGTAGCGCTCTTCGACCAGACCTGCTTCGCCAAATACATGGTGCAGGGTCGGGACGCTTGCGCTGTGCTGAACCGCCTCTCGACCGGCGAGATGGATGTGCCGGTCGGCCGCATCGTCTACACGCAGTGGCTCAACGAACGTGGCGGCATCGAGGCTGATCTCACCATCACGCGCCTCGCCGAGCAGCGCTATCTGGTGGTCACCTCGGCCATCTCGCAGACCCGCGACCTCGCCTGGCTCACGCGCTACCTCGACGATCACCCGGACATTCATTGCACCGCGACCGATGTCACGGCCGGTATCGCCATGCTGGGTGTGATGGGCCCCAAGAGCCGCGCGCTGCTCACTGCGGTGTCGGGCGCCGATCTTTCGAACGAAGCACATCCTTTCGGCTGGTCGCGCGAGATCGAGATCGGATACGCGCGCCTGCGGGCGAGCCGCATCACCTATGTCGGCGAGCTCGGTTGGGAACTCTACATCCCCGCGGAGCAGGTGCTCGATGTCTTCGAGCGTCTCACCGAGGCGGGGGCGGCCTTCGGGCTCAAGCACGCGGGCTATCACGCCATGGCCTCTTGCCGGGTTGAGAAAGGCTACCGTCACTGGAGCCACGACATCGCCGATGAGGACACGCCGCTCGAGGCCGGGCTCGGCTTCACCGTGGCCTGGGACAAGAAGGACGGCTTCATCGGTCGCGAGGCGCTGCTCGCGCAGCGCGGCCATGTGCTGCCGAAGCGCCTCGTGCAGGTGATGCTCGAGGACGCTTCCGACGCCGCACCGCTCCTCTATCACGAAGAGCCGATCATCCGAGACGGCGTCATCGTCGGCTCCACGCGCTCGGGCGCTTGGGGGCATCGCATCGGCCGCTCCATCGGCATGGGCTATGTCCACTGCGATGCAGGCGTCACACCCGATTGGCTCGCGGCCGGTCGTTGGGAGATCGAGGTCGCGGGCGTGCGCCACGCGGCCCGCGCACAACTTGCGCCTTGGTACGACCCCAAGAGCGAACGCATCAAATCCTGAGGACTTGGACACATGAAGACCCATGCTGAGGTGGTGATCATCGGCGGCGGCTCGGTCGGCTGCAGCGCGCTCTACCATTTGACGCAGCTCGGCGTGCGTGACGCTGTGCTGATCGAGCGCGACGAACTCACGGCGGGTTCCACCTGGCATGCGGCGGGCAACTGCCCGAACTTCTCCACATCCTGGAATCTCATCAAGCTGCAGCGCCACAGCACCAAGCTCTACTCGCAGTTGGGCGCGCGTGTCGATTACGACATGAACTACCACATCACGGGCAGCATCCGGCTCGCACACACCGCGGACCGTGTGGACGAGTTCAAGCATGTGGTCTCGCAGGCGCGGGCGCAGGGCATCGAGTTCGAGATGCTGTCGCCCGCCGAGATCCGCGAGCGGCACCCCTTCATCACCACCGACGACATCAAGGCGGGTCTCTTCGACCCCTACGACGGTGACATCGATCCCGCGCAGCTCACGCAGGCGCTCGCCAAGGGCGCGCGCGACGGCGGCGCGACCATCTATCGCCAGACCCGGGTCACCGCCATCGATCGCACGCCTTCCGGCGAGTGGCGGATCACCACCGACAAGGGCGTCATCCAGACGCCCAAGGTGATCAACGCCGCCGGTTACCGTGGTGGCGAGGTGGCGGCGATGGTGGGTGCGTATCTCCCCATCGTCACGCTCTCGCACCAGTACCTCATCACCGAAGACATCCCCGAGCTCGTGGCGCGCGGTGCTGAGCGGCTGCCGCTGCTGCGCGACCCCGATGTCAGCTACTACCTGCGTCAAGAGCGGCAGGGCCTCATCCTCGGTCCCTACGAGTGGGACGCGAAGGCGCATTGGCTGGAGGGTCTTCCGGACCAGTTCGCGCACCAGTTGTTCGACGACGATCTCGGGCGCATCGAGAAGTACATCGAGGCCGCCTGCGAGCGAGTGCCGATCCTCGGATCGGTCGGCGTCAAGCGCGTCATCAACGGGCCGATCCCGTACGCGCCGGACGGCAACCCGCTGCTCGGTCCTGCGCCGGGCCTGCCGGGTTTCTTCCATTGCTGCGCCTTCACCTTCGGCATCGCGCAGGCGGGCGGCGCCGGCAAGCTCATCGCCGAGTGGGTCGCGCTCGGCCAGCCGGAGTGGGACATGTGGCCGCTCGACTCGCGCCGCTACCTCGACTGCCACAACGATCGCTTCGTGCTCGCCAAGGCGCTTGAGACCTACCAGCACGAGTACGGTATCGGCTATCCCGCCGAGGAGCGGCCTGCCGGCCGGCCCGCCAAGGCCTCGCCCGTGTACTCGCGTCTGCGCGACAAGGGCGCGAAGTTCGGTGCGCGTGGTGGCTGGGAACGCGCGGTGTACTTCCCCGAGGCCGGCGATCCGGCGGGTCCGGAGGTCTCTTTCCGCCGGCCCGCGTGGCATGCGGCGGTCGCCCGTGAGTGCGAGGCGGTGCAGCAGCGCGTGGCCGTGCTCGATCTTCCGGGCTTCACCAAATTCGAGGTCACGGGAAGCGGCGCGGCCGAATGGCTCGATCGCATGGTGACGGGCGTCGTCCCGAAGGCCGGTCGCACTGCGCTCAACTATTTCTGCGCACCGAACGGCGGCATCGTCACCGAGATGACGCTCACCACCTTCGCCCCGGATCGCTTCTGGCTGATCAGCGCGGCGGCGGGCGAGCGCCACGACGAGCACTGGCTGCGTGAGCATCTGCCGGCCTCGGGCGTGCGCCTCGACAACCTTTCGGCGCGCTACGGTACGCTGATCCTCGTCGGGCCGCGCTCACGCGAGGTGCTGGCGAAGCTCACCCGCGCCGACCTCTCGAACGCCGCGTTCCCTTGGCTCTCGGTGCGTGACATCGAGATCGGTTACACCCGCGCGACGGCGATGCGCGTCAATTACGTGGGCGAACTCGGCTGGGAGCTGCACATCCCGGCGGAGCACATGCTGTCTGTCTACGACCTCTTGTGGGAAGCGGGACAGGAATTCGGCATCCACGACTTCGGGCTCTACGCCATGGACAGCCTGCGCCTCGAGAAGTGCTACCGCGGTTGGAAGGGCGATCTCACCACCGAGTACACGCCGTTCATGGCGTCGCTCGACCGCTTCGTGAAGCTCGAGAAGCCGGGCGGCTTCCTCGGCGTCGAGGCGCTGCGCCGCGAGGCGGCGGCGGGTCCGCGCGAGCGTTTCGTGCCGCTCCTCGTCGATGCCACCGATGCCGATGCCGCGGCGGTGTCCATCGTGTTCAAGGGCGACGAGCAGGTGGGGCTCGTGACCTCGGGGGGCTACGGTTACCGGCTCAAGCAGAGCATCGCGCTCGCCTATGTGCGCACCGACATGGCGGTTCCGGGTACCGAGCTCACGGTCGAGATCCTGGGTGAGCGCCGCCGCGCGGTGGTCGCCGTCGAGCCGCTCTACGACCCGCAGAACCTGCGTCTGAAGGCCTAGCGGCGACCTTTGTCGCCGCGCATCAGCAGCAGCGCGATCGCGGCCGAGGCGACCATCAGGAACACGCTCACGGCGTTCAGCACGGGCGTCGCGCCGTCGCGCATGCGGCCGTACATCATCACCGTGAGGGGTGAGTCGGCGCCCACCAGCATCAGTGTCGTGTTGAAGTTCTCGAAGGACATGAGGAACACGATCGCCGCCGAACCGATCATCGCCGGCCGCAGGTAGGGCAGGGTGATGGTGGCGAGCACGGCGGGGCGCGAGGCGCCCAAGTTGTAGGCGGCCTCTTCGAGCGTGCGATCGAAGCGCTTGAGACGCGCGCTGATGGTGAGGGTGGAGATGGCGATCAGGTAAGAGACCTGGCCGAGCACGACCAACGGCAGGCCCGGCCGGAGGAACTCGGCCTCCCAACCGAAGATATCTCCCAAGAGATCGGCGATCCGGCTCGCGAAGGCGAGGATGGAGATGCCGAGGATCACGCCCGGGATCACAAGCGGCACCAGCATGAGCAGCGACAGCAGGCCTTGTCCGCGGAAGCGCATGCGCTCCATCAGGAAAGCGTTGGTCGTGCCGACCACCACCGAGAGCAGCGTCACCCAGGCTGCGACGAGCAGGCTCGTCAGGATGCTGCCCATGAGCTCTTCATCCTTGAAGAGTCCCGTGCGGCCCTTGGATTCGTCGCCCGTGAACCAATCGAGCGTGAAGCCTTGCCAGGGCGGCGCGGGGTAAGCCGCATCGTTGAAGGCGAAGGCCGCGACGGTGACGAGCGGCAGAAAGAGGAACACGAGGAAGGCCGCCACGAAGACGATCGTCGCGACGCGCAACCAGAGCGGGCGGGGGAGCGAGGGGATCATGTGCGGTGGTACAGGCGCATGGATCAGCTGCGGCTCATGACATCGGAGAACTTCTGGCCGCTCAACCGCAGGCCGATCCAGACCATCAGGCTCGAGAGCAAGAGCAGCAAGAAACCGAAGGCCGCGCCCTGCTCCCAATTGAAGCGGGTGATGAACTGGGTGTAGATCTGCTCGGTGAACCAGAGCGAGTTCTTGCCGCCCAAGAGCGAGGCGGTGAGGTAGTTGCCAAGGGTCAGCATGAACACGACGATGCAGCCCGCGGTGATGCCGGGCGCCGCATGCGGGATGACGATCGTGCGCAGCACCGTCCAGCCGTTGCCGCCGAGGTCGTAGGCCGCCTCGATCAGCGAGTCGTCGAGGCTCTCGAGGCTCGAATACAGCGGGACCACCATGAACAGCAGCGAGGTGTAGACGAGGCCGACGAGGATGGTCGCGTCGCGGTAGAGCATCTCGACCGGCGCGTCTGTGACGCCGAGCGACACGAGGACGCCTGGCAACACGCCGGTCTCTCGCAGCAGGATCATCCAGCCGAGCGTGCGCACCGTCTCGCTGACCCAGAACGGGATCAGGCAGACCGCGAACAGCAAGGCGCTCACCCGTCCCCGCGTGAGCTTGGCGATGGTCCAGGCGATGGGGAAGGCGATCAGCAGGGTGATCGCGGTCGCGATCAGCGAGATGACCGCCGTGCGCACGAAGACATCCCAGTAGAGCGGCTCGGCGAAGAAGGTACGGTACTGGGCGAGGCTATAGGCGTATTCGCCGGGACCGGTGCGTTCGCGGAACGAGAGCAGCGCGAGGTCGAGGTGGGGCAGCAGGATGAGCCCCAAAAGCCATACCAGTGCTGGGGCGAGCAGCAGCCAGAGCAGGAGGCGCCGCGTCAGTGTGCCGCTGGCCTCAACCATGTCCGCCGGTCGCAAAGCAGACAGCGCGATCGGGGGCGAAACTGAACACCACCCGCTCGTCCACCTTGAGGTCGGCGTAGCGCCCGGTCTGGGGCAGGGCGACCCGGAACTCCGCGCGGGTCTTCGTCTCGCGCAGCAGCACGGCCGAGTTGGCGCCGTCGAACAGCAGGCTCTCCACCACGCCCTCATGCACGGGCGCGGTGGCAGCCGCCGGTGGCAGGTCGAGTTCCGCGGCACTGCGGCCGAGCACGGCCACCTCGGGGCGCACGAAGGCGCAGGCGGCATCGCCGACGCCCGGCTTGCGGCCGTCAGGGCCGGTCTGCGTCTGGGCCCGCACCACCCAGCCCTCTGGGGTGGCGACGTCCGCCAGCGCGCCGTGGAGGGCGCTGACGCGCCCCTCGATGCGGTTGTTGGCACCGACGAAACCGGCGACGAAGGGTGTGGCGGGCGAGTAGTAGAGTTCCTGCGGGCTGCCGACCTGTTCGAAGCGGCCGGCGTTCATCACCGCGACCTGGTCGGAGAGCACCAGGGCCTCTGATTGGTCGTGGGTGATGTAGACGAAGGTGGTGCCGAAGGCGGCCTGTAACTGCTTGAGCTCGATCTTCATGCGCTCTCGCAGCTTGAGATCGAGGGCGCCGAGCGGTTCGTCGAGCAGCAGCAGGGTGGGTTCGAGCACCAGGCTGCGGGCGATGGCGACGCGCTGGCGCTGACCGCCCGAGAGTTCGTCGGTACGCTTGCTCTCAGCCCCCGGCAGACCGACGCGCTCGAGCATGGCGCTGACCTTCGACTCACGCTCCGCTCGCCCGACACCGCGTCTGGCGAGCCCGTAGGCGACGTTCTCGCCCACGCTCATCATCGGGAAGAGCGCCAGTTGCTGGAACACCATGTTGACGGGTCGGCGGTTGGGCGCCACACCCCGCTGACTGCGTCCGCCGATCTCGATGTCCCCGCCATCGGGCTCGATGAAGCCCGCGATCATGCGCAGCAAGGTGGTCTTGCCGCAGCCCGAAGGGCCGAGGATGGAGAAGAAACTGCCGCGCTTGACGCCGAAGGAGAGCGAGTCGACTGCCGTATGCGTGCCGAAGCGCTTCAGCGCGGACTTGGCTTCCAGGTCGAAGTCCTGCGGGGCGGACATGGGCGCGGGCTTACTTCGCGGCCTTGATACGGTCGAGCACGCGACCCTCGATCTCCTCGAGTCCCGGGGGGATCGCGGGATACCAGCGGACATCTTTGAAGCCGCGCGGGAAACTTTCGGCGAATTGGGCGCGCAGCTTCGGGTCCGTGAGCGGTTCGGCGCCCTTCGCGGCCGAGAAGTTACCGATGTTCTTGGCGATGCGGGCGGCGATCTCGGGGCGCAGCGTGAAGTTGATCCAGGCGTAGACGGCTGCCTCGTTCTTGCCGCGCGCGGGCAGCGTGTAGGTGTCGAGCCAGCCTAGCGCGCCCGACTTCGGCGCGATGAACTTGATGGCAGGGTTCTCGCGGGCGAGCTTCCAGCCGCCCGAATCCCACATCATCGCGGCGTGCAGTTCACCCGAGCGCATGCCGTTCAGCAGCTGGTCGCGGTTGTCGAAGAAGAAGCGGAAGTTCGGCTTGCAGGCGATGAGACGCGCGCCGACTTGGTCCATCAGCGCGGAGTAGGCCTTGGGGTCGCCGTAGAGCGCGAACGGATCCTTGCCCATGGCGAAGGCGAAGGCCATGAGCGTCGGGCGGCGCAACCGCACCGAGGTCCGACCCTTGAGATCGCTGCGGCAGAGGTCGAGATAGTCGGCGACCTTCGTCCGTTGGGTGTTGACGACCATCCCTTCGGCGCCCCACACATAGGGCAGTGCGTAGAGTTTGCCGCCCACCGTCGCGTTGCGTCGCACCGTGGCGAGCAGATCGGGTTGGATCAGATCGACCTTCACCTTGGTGAGGTCGATCGGTTTGTAGATCCCGAACTCCTGTTGCGGTCCGAGGATGCGATCCTGTGAGGGCTGCGCGATGTCGAAGCCCGCACCGCGCGTGGCCCGTAGCTTCGAGATCATCTCTTCGTTGTTGGAGAGCGTGACCTCGACCTTGATGCCGGTCTCTTTCGTGAACTGCGCCGCGACATCAGCGGGCACATAGTCGGCCCAAGTGATGATGCGCAGCGTGCCTTGGGCCATGGCGACGCCCGGCAGGACGCCGAGCGACAGCAGGGCGGCGAGAGCGGCTAGAGCGGCCGCACGGCGGGTCAGCATAGCCATCATGACGAGCGGGTCGCGGCGAGCGGGTCGATACCGGTCGCGCGGGTCTGATCCGCGACGATCTGGCGAGCGGACCAGAAGTAGTGGAAGGTCGCCCACAGACCGGTCGGCACCAGCCAGAGCATCGCCGTCCGCAAGGACTGCGCGTTGTCCATGCCGCCCGCGATGTAGTGGTCGCTCAAGAGCCCGACCAACTGCGGCGCGATGATGAGGTTGCCCACGTTGGCCGCGAACAGCGTGAATGCGCAGAACATGGCGCGCATGCGAGGTTCTGCGAGGTTGTTGAGCAGGCCGAAGCAGGGGCCGATGTAGAAGTAGATGGAGGGGATGAAGATCCAGAGCAAGATCCGGATCGTCTCGATCGATTGGCTGGTATAGATGAAGTAAGACACCACCGTCGCGATACCGACGACGATACCCATCAGCCAGACCACCCGGCGCGGATCGATCATGGAGCGTTGGGCGACGAGCCATGCGGTGAAGAGCGTGGCGAGGCTGCCGCCGACGAGATGCATCGGCCCAGTGAAGATCCCGGCTTCGCCCGCGGTCATGCCGAAATTGCGCACGAGGAAGGTGGGGGTCCACCAGATGAGACCCCAACCCCAAAGGGCTGTGAGTGCGCTGCCGAGCATCACGTGCACGGCCGAGCGCTGCTGCAGAAGGTATTTGAAAGTTGCGCCGAAGCTCGGTGAAACCTCTGATTTGTTGCGGTCGAGCTGGCCACGCTTGGGCTCGCGCACCGTCAGGAAGATCAGTAATCCGAAGACGACACCCGGGATGCCGAGCAATAGGAACACCGTTCGCCATCCGTAGGCATCGGCGAGCTGGCCCGCGACGTCGGCACCGACCCATGCGCCGATGGAGGCCCCGAGCGCGAAGATGGTCAGCGCCATCGGCCGCTGCGACGCTGGGAAGTAGTCGGAGAGGATGGAGCTCGCCCCGGGGGTGCCGCCGGCTTCACCTACGCCGACGCCGATGCGTGAGACCAGCAACTGCCAGTAGTTCATGGCGAGGCCGCTCGCGGTCGTCATCGCCGACCAGACGATGACCGAGATCGCGATGATGTTGCGCCGGCTGTAGCGGTCGATCAACCACGACAGGGGGAAGCCGAACAGCACATAGAACAGTGCGAGCGCCGTGCCGGTGAGGAACGCGATGCCGGAATCCGTGAGCTGCAGTTCGATGCGGATCGGCTCGAGCAGCGTGGAGATGACATATCGATCAGCGATGCTGAGTGCGTAGACACCCACCATCACCAGCAGTACGTACCAACGGACCCAACCGGAATCGCGCGTCGTCGGCTCGGTGGCCGGCGCATCGTTCTTGTCGTTGACCACGATTAACCCCCCTCAGGGCGGAAGCCTGAGGGCCGATGATAGCGAGTTTCGACGACGAGGTGCGGAGGCGAGCACGCCCCCCGGAAGCGGTCAGCGCGCGAGCGGTCCAAGGGCGTCCTTGAGGGGGGCGAGCCACGGCTCGTAGGGGCGCCACTGGTCGACGCCGTCGCGATTGATCGGGCGTCGCACCTGCTCGGCGCTCGCCGTGTGCACCCGCCGCTCGGTGCGGTGGAACTCGACGCACGCGTCCTCGAACGGCAGACCACAGTGCTCGAGCAGGCGTCGCACGCTGCCCTCGAGATCGGCCAACACATCCTCGTGCTGCACGCGCAGCACGCGACCCGGCAAGGCATGGTCGAGATGGCCCATGAGCTCGACATAGGCGCGGTAATACCGGCCGACATCTTCGAGGTCGTAAGCGAAGGGGTGCCCGTTGGCGTAGAGCTGCTTGAAGTTGCTGAAGCAGCAGTCCATCGCGTCGCGACGCGCGTCGATGATCCGGGCATTGGGCAGGATCAGCTGGATCAGCGCGATGTTGCGGAAGTTGTTCGGCATCTTGTCGATGAAGTGCGGTTTGCCGGCGTTGCGGTAGGCCTGGGTATCGCGGATGTAGGCCTCGCCGAACGCCCGGCATTGATCGGCGGTCAGGTCCGACAGCACGCCGGGATAGTGGGTGTCACCGAACTGATCGCCGCTGCCCAGCGACCCGACGAGGCGCGGGATGTTGGCGAGTTCCATCGTGCCCTCGACCTGCGAGTGCGAGGCGAGGATCTGCTCGAGCAGCGTCGAGCCTGCGCGCGGCAGACCCAACACGAAGATGGGCGAGGGATCGGGGCATCCCCAGCCACGCCGCGCGGCGAAGAACTCCGGGGTGCAGATGTCCATCTGGCGCCGGACGGCCCGTTCCTGGGCCGCCGGACGGTATACCCCGTTCTCTTTTTTGAGGGCGTTGCCGCGGGCGTAATAGGTGAACGACTCGCGATGCTCGCCGCGGTCTTCGAGCGCCTTGCCGAGCGCGAAGCATAGGTGATAGCGGTCGGTGTGCTGCAGTTGCGGCTGCGCCTCGTAGTGCCGCATCCGCTCGAGTTCAGCCTCCGTGAAGCGATAGGTCTTCATGTTGGCGAGGCTCCAATACGCCTCACCGAAATCGGGCCGGAACTCGATCGCCTGGCGGTAGGAGGCGATGGCCTCTGCGGTCTCACCGTTGGTCTTGTGGGCGTGTCCCAGCGACTGGTGCAGCTCGGAGTCGCGCGGCATCTGCTGCAACAGCGCACGGTAGCGCTCGATGGCGCCCGGGACATCGCCCAAGGCCATCACGATCCCGGCATGGGTCACCCGCACGCCCGGATTGGCTGGCTCGGCGGCCATCAGTCGCTCGGCCTCCGCGCGTGCGCGTTGGTGTTTGTGCAGATCGACGAGGGTCAGTACGAGGTCGTAGCGCGCCGAGTTGTAGTCCGGTGCCTTCGTCAGCAGCTTGTCGAGCAGCACCTCGGCGTCGGTGTTGTACTCGAAGTGCCGCGCGATCATGGACAGCACGCGCAGTGCCTCCACATCGTCGGGATGTTCGGCGAGATGTGCGCGGATGGTGCGCTCGGCGTCCTGGAAGTCGCCGTCGGCCACCATGGCACGCGCGGCGATCACCGCCTGCGGCAGCGTGGCGAGTTTCGTGACATGGCTGGCCGCGTTTGCGGCGTCGGTGGCTCGCCCGACGATCCGATAGAGCTTTTCGAGCGCCTGCCAGCTGGCGGGCAGGGCGGGGTTGTAGCGGATGGCCCACTCGAAGGCGTCGAGGGCTTTCGGGGCATCGCGCTGCGCGACATGGCAGTGACCGCGCTCCTGGAACAGCCGTGAGTAGCGGGGATGGAACGACTGCAGCGTGGCGAGTGTGCCGAGCGCTTCAGGGAAGCGCTGCAGCATGCGCTGCGCGACTGCGACCAGGTAGAGCAGGTCCCGATGGCCGCGGTGCTCGCTGAGGTAGGCGTCCGCGACCTGCAGCACCTCGGCATAGCGACCCCGCCCGAGCGAGGCGCGCAGCACCAGCAGCGTCGTCTCGAGGTCGGGCAGTTCAGGGGTGTCGGGTGAGGGGTGTTGTGGGTCCACGTGTCTGGAGGCCAAAAAAAAGCGGCGGGCCGTCACCGACCCGCCGCTCCTGTCGTCGAGGATCAGTCTGCGAAACGGTATCCGAACTGGAGACCGATCGTGCGGGGGCGCGCCTGGTTGTCCGTCTGCACGAACTGCGAACTGGAGATGAACTCCGAGGTGTCGCGGTTCGTCAGGTTGGAGACCACCAGTTCCACGGTCCAGCTGTCCTTTGCGACACCGGCCGAGGCGCTGACATCCGTGAACGAATCGAGCTTCACCGCCTGGAGGCGGTTACCGGTCGAGTTGCGCTCGTCCGTGTAGACCACGCCCAACTGCGTGTAGTACTCGTATGAGTTGCTCGTCCACTCGTAGCGGGCGCGGATGTTGCCCTGGATCTCCGGGGACAGCGCTGCCGGGTCACCTGCGACACCGAACACGTTGGCCACCGGGACCGCGCGTCCGCTCGTCGCCGAACCGACCCACGCCTCGGTGATCGCCTGACCGAAGTTCGGCGTACCCGGGACGTTGTTGATGAACTGCGGGTTGTTGGTGAGCTCCGCCTTGTTGTAGGCCGCAGCGGCGTCGATCGTCAGGCCTTCCGAGACGAGCGCCGTGATGCTCATCTGGATGCCCTTGGTCTCGTAGCTCGGGCCGTTGACGCTGACCGTCAGGTTACCGAAGCCTGCCTGCGGGGCGAAGATGCCCGACTGCGCGTCATCCCACTTGTTGTTGTAGATGGCGCCGTTGAAGATCACGCGGTTGTCCATCAGCGTGCTCTTCCAGCCGATCTCGTAGTTCACGAGGTCGTCGGACTTGAAGAACAGCGGCAACTGGAACTGGTTGAAGCTGCCACGCTGAGCCGTGCCGGTGCTGCGGTTGACGGCACGCAGCACCTGCGAGCTGCCGCGGTTGAAGCCGCCCGGCCGGAAGCCTTCCGACCAGGTGGCGTACAGCAACAGATCGTCGGTCGCCTTCCAGCTGACATTCACACGGCTGCGGAAGCCCGAGTCGGTGAAGCTGTTGATGGCCTGGTTGTTCAGGTTCGTGCCGTAGGGCGCGTTACCCGTGGCCGGACCGGTGCAGATGCCGGTGGCGGTCGAGAGGCCGGTGCCGTACTGCTTGCAGAAGAAGCTGCCGACGTTGCCGCCGAGCATCTGGTTGAAGCCCTCGAAGTAGCGGGTGCCGGCCGTCAGGGTCAGCGCATCGGTCATGTGCCAGTCGACCGACAGGAAGGCCGCTTTCTGCTCGTACACGCGCTGGAAGTCATTGAAGAACCCGGTCGCCGAGTTGCGGCGGTTGCGGTTGTTGAACGACGCGTTGGCGAACTTCGGCGTGTTGGCCGGGTCAAGCGCAAAGAAGCAGCTCTTCGGGCCGCCGATGGTGCACTCGGGGACCGACTTGTAGAGCCACTCGGTCTGGTCGTTGACCTCGCGCTCTTCGTAGAAGAGACCGCCGACTGCGGAGACCTTCCACTCCGACGGGGTGCTCAGCCGGATCTCGTGGCTGGTGTTGATGTTCTCGATCGTGTTCTGCCAGACCGAGGACGGCGTGTAGCACTTGTCCACCGAGGCGCCGGAATAGCCGGTGCACTGGTAGTAGGCGCCGTAGAGACCACGCGCGTAGTTGGTGTAGTCGCCTTGGATGAAGTTGTCGCGCTTCAGGCGCGAACCGGAGTACACGAGGTCGAGGTCGCCGATCTTGCCGGTGATGGTGAGCGCGGTGTTGGCGAACTTGTCCTTGGTGATCGTGTCGTTGAACACCGTGACTTGATAGTCGTCGAGCGGACGACCGCGGACCGGCGAGTTGCTGGGGCCGCCGGTGGTGCAGGTGGACTCGCGCGTCGGGTCGACGCAATCCGAGCCGAACGGCATGGAATAGAACACACCGCTGCTGTCGATGTCCTGGAAGCTCTGGACGACGAGGATGTTCCAGTCGTCGTTCACATCGTAGGACAGACCGAGGCGGGCGCCCTTGTACGAGACCGGGTTGAAGTTGTTGCGGGCGATCTTGTAGTTGTCGATCACGACGGAGTCCGTCGGGACGCGGCCACCGGTGAACGAGGCGAAGGAGATGTCGGTGCTGCGACGGGTGAAGGTCGAGGGCACGTTGTCGATGTAGCCGCCGCGCGAATCGTTGTAGGCCACGATGCGGGCCGCGAGCTTGTCGCTCAGCGGCAGGTTCAGCACGCCGGTCAGGTTGGTGCTGTCATCGCCACCGTTGGTCTGGGCGTACCCGGCCCGGAAGTAGGCCTCGGTCGTGTCGTGCTTGGGCTTGTTCGTGATGTAGCGGACCACGCCCGCCTGGGCGCCGGCGCCGAACAGGGTGCCCTGCGGACCTTCGAGGACCTCGATGCGCTCGAGGTCGGCTGCGTAGACGTCAAGGTTACGGCCCGGCATCTGCACGGCCTGGTCATCGAAATAGAGACCGACGGTCGGCCACTGGCCCACCGTACCGCCGCCTTGCAGGACGGCTGCGCCGATGCTGAGACCGCGGATCGCGAAGTTGCCGTGGGTCGGGCCTTGGGAGGCGACCTGCACGTTCGGCAGGAACTTCACGAACTCGTCGATCGTGTTGACCTTGAGGTTTTCGAGCGTCTCGGTGGTCAGGGCTTGCACCGTGATCGGGACGTTCTGGATGTTCTCGCTTCGGCGCTGCGCCGTGACCACGACCTCGTCCAATTCGAGGACGGCTTCGGACTGTGCGACGGCCTGCTGGGCCTGCGAAGACGCGACGGCGGCGAAGACCGCTGCAGAAATCTGTCTATTCAAAGTGTATCCCTCTGGCAACACAGCGTGTTTCCGCTGCTTTGGTGAAGTACCCCAGGTCCCCGTGTCCTGCCGATTCAAAGACGGCACGATACGGTCAACCGGAGGATAAGCCCATGTTGGCGGCGGCGACAAGGTGCCTGGGCGCATCCATCGATGGGTGATGCGTCCAAGCGACATCTGGGCGCGGTCAGGCGCTGCCGCGATGACCCTGCACGGGCGCCCCGCTTGGGCGGGGGGGGGTGAAACCCGGTCAGGGCTCGAGCACGGCCTGGTAGACCTGGTTGTGCATGTCCTGATAGGTGCGGTTCGCTTGCCCGTCCGCGCCGCGCGCGACCTGGGCGAGCACGATGGCGACGATCCCGGTGCTGGGGCTGACCATCCAGTTGGTGTCCATCACGCCCGGCCAGGTGTAGTCGCCGTCGCGGTTCGCCTGCGGTACATGCCGGAAATCGATGACCGGCGAGACGCCGAGGCCGAACCCGAGTCCGCGCCAGGTGTCGCCGTAGGCCTTGCCCATCGCCGTATCGGGCACCTGTTGGCTGGTCATCAACTCGACCGTCACCGGCGAGAGGTACTGACGACCTTCGAAGCGGCCCTTGTCGGCGAGCATCTGCGCGAACCGCAGATAATCGCCCGCGGTGGAGAGCAGGCCGCCGCCGCCCGAGATGAACGGGGGCGGAGCCGTCGGCGGTGCGGCAAAGGGCCCCTGAAGGGGTTCGAGCTTGCCGGCTGCGTTGCGGCGATAGATGGTCGCCACCCGACCCGCATCCGCCTCGGAGACGAAGAAGCCGGTGCGCGTCATGCCGAGCGGGTCGAACAGCCGCTTCTGCAGGAACTCGGCGAACGGCATGCCCGAGACGACCTCGACGAGGTGGCCGAGCACATCGGTGGCGTAGCTGTAGCGCCAGTCCGACCCGGGCTCGAAATAGAGCGGCAGCGCGGCGAGTCGGCGGATCTTCTCATCGGCGGTCTGCGGGCCGTAGAGGCTGAATGCACCCCACTCGGCGGCGAGCGGCGAGGTCGTGTCGTACCCCGGGCCGTAGCCGAGGCCGCTGGTGTGCGTCAGCAACTGCCGCACCGTGATCGGGCGCTTGACGGGTTCGGTGCGCGGCTTGCCGGCGTCGTCCACGCCCACGACCACCCGCGACTGCGCAAAAGCGGGCAGATAGCGCGCGACCGGGTCGTCGAGCTGCAGCTTGCCCTCTTCGTAGAGCATCAGCACCGCCACCGAGGTGACCGGCTTCGTCATGCTGAAGATGCGGAAGCGCGTGTCGAGCGACATCGGGATCGCGCGCTCGCGGTCCTGCATGCCGACGGCGGTGGAATAGATGAGCTTGCCGTCGCGGGCGACCAGGATCGCGTACCCCGCCGCAGCATCGCGCCCGGTTTCACGGGAGAAAAATTCGCCCATCGCAGCGAGCCGCGCCGAGGACATCCCCACCGACTCGGGTTTGGCGCGCGGTAGCGGGTCACCGGGTGCGGCGGCGGCGGTGTGACCGACCAGCGTCATCGTGATGATCGGCAGCAGACTGGCTGCGCGGTTGTGGCCCGGTCGACTCATAGCATGGCTCCCTTTGACGCGTTGTTGCATTATAGGGGTGCGGATCATTGCTTGAGTCATCGAGGTGCATTGAAGATGAGATCGTTGCAGCATTACATCGAGGGCCGATGGGTCGCGCCGGTCGTGATGGGCGAACGGTTCCCGGTGATCGATCCCGCGACCGAATCCCAGGTCGCCGAGATCTGCATGGGCAGTGCCGCCGATGTGGACCTCGCCGTGGCCGCCGCCTGCCGCGCGTTCCCCGGCTTCTCGGCCACCCCGCTCGAAGCGCGTCTCGATGCGCTGCGCCGCATCAATGAGGTGTTCAAGCGTCGCTTCGACGAGATGGCCGATGCGATCACGACCGAGATGGGCGCGCCGCGCGACATGGCGCGCGAGGCGCAGGCGGCCTCTGGCCCCGGCCACATCGAGGCGACCATCCAGGCTGCACAGCAGCTCGATTGGGAGGTGCGCATCGACGGTTCGAATGTGGTTCGGGAGCCGATCGGTGTCTGCGGCCTCGTCACCCCCTGGAACTGGCCGATCAACCAGATCCTCGCCAAGGTGGCGCCGGCCATCGCGGCGGGCTGCACGATGGTGCTCAAGCCGAGCGAGCAGGCGCCGCTTTCGGCGCAGCTCATCGCCGAGTTCATCGATGAGGCCGGGCTACCCGCCGGCGTGTTCAACCTGGTGCATGGCAATGGGCCGTCGGTCGGCCATGCGATGAGCGCGCACCCGGACATCGAGATGATGTCCTTCACCGGCTCCACCCGCGCCGGCGTCGATGTCGCCAAGACCGCTGCCGACACCATCAAGCGTGTCGCGCAGGAGCTCGGCGGAAAGTCGCCCAACCTCATCTTCGCCGACGCCGATCTCGGTCGCGCCCTCGGCAACGCCATACGCCGCTGCTTCTACAACACCGGGCAATCCTGCAACGCCCCGACGCGTCTGCTGGTCGAGGCGTCGGTCTACGAGCGTGCAGTGGAGCTCATCAAGCCGCTCGCGGAGGCGACGAAGGTCGGCGATCCGCGCCAGCCTGGTCGTCACCTCGGGCCGCTCTCTTCCCGCATCCAGTTCGAGCGTGTCCAGCGTTACATGCAGATCGGCATCGATGAGGGCGCGCGCCTGGTCGCAGGCGGCCCGGGCCGACCGGAGGGCATCGATCGCGGATTCTTCGTGAAGCCGACGGTGTTCGCGGATGTGCACAACGGCATGCGCATCGCGCGCGAGGAGATCTTCGGGCCGGTGCTCTCGATGATCCCGTTCAAGGACCTCGAGGACGCCATCGCCATCGCCAACGACACGCCCTACGGCCTTGCGGCGTATCTGTTCACCAGCGACCTCGACAAGGCGCGCACCGTCGCCCGTCGCCTGCGCGCCGGCAGCGTGCACATCAACGGCGCCGGCCAGGGCTACATGGAGCCGTTCGGCGGTTTCAAGCAGTCGGGCAACGGTCGTGAATGCGGTACCTACGGCCTGCTCGATTTCCTCGAACTGAAATCGATCAACGGTTTCTACGCGGCCTGAGGCCGCCGGGTCTGTCCACGAAGCGCGAACCATGATACTCAAAGATATCGAGACTTTCGTCGTCGGCAACCCACCACCGTCTTTCGGTGGGCGGTATTTCGTCTTCGTCAAACTCACCACCGACGACGGCATCTCCGGCGTGGGTGAGGCGTATTGCGTGCCGTTCGAGCCGCACCTCGTCGCGAGGATGATCGAGGATGTGTTCGCTCGGTATGCCGCAGGGCAGGATCCGCACGCCATCGAGACCCTCTGGCGGCGTGTCTATTCCAGCGGCTTCACGCAGCATCCCGATCTCACGCTCATGGGCGTGCTGAGCGCGCTCGAGATGGCGTGCTGGGACATCATCGGCAAGGCGGCCGGGCAGCCCGTCTACAACCTGCTCGGTGGTCGCGTGCACGAGCGCCTGCGCACCTACACCTACATCTACCCGACGGCGAGCGAGACCGACGCCATCTACCACGATGCCGAGCGATCGGCCGAGCGGGCCGCCGAGTATGTCCAGCAGGGCTTCACGGCGATCAAGTTCGATCCGGCGGGGCCGTACACGGCGTTCGACGGCCGTCAGCTGTCGCTCACCGAACTCGACCGCAGCGAGCGCTTCGCGCGGCTCATCCGCGAAGCGGTCGGCAGCAAGGCCGACCTGCTCTTCGGCACCCACGGCCAGATGAACGCTGCGGGTGCGATCCGCCTCGCCAAGCGCCTCGAGCCCTACGACCCTTTGTGGTTCGAAGAGCCTGTGCCGCCCGATTCACCCGAGCAGATGGGCCTCGTCGCGCGCGGCACCCATATTCCGATCGCGGCCGGCGAGCGGCTCACCACCAAATATGATTTCCTGCGCGTGCTGCGTGCCAATGCCGCGTCCATCCTTCAGATGAACCTCGGTCGCGTCGGGGGTCTCCTCGAGGCCAAGAAGATCGCGGGGATGGCCGAGGCGCAGCATGTACAGATCGCGCCGCATCTCTACTGCGGTCCGATCGTCGGGGCGGCCAACATCCAGCTGGCCGCCTGCAGCCCGAATTTCCTCGTCCTCGAGGGCATCGAGCGTTGGCAGGGTTTCCATGCGGACATCCTGCGCAAGCCGATCCGTTGGGAGGACGGGTATGTCATCCCGTCCCGCGAGCCCGGGCTCGGTGTCGAGCTCGACGAAGCGGTCGCGCGCGCCAACCCCTATCGTGGTGACAAACTGCATCTCGAGATGACCCAGCACCCCGCTGGCGTCTGACCCCCCCCTCTCTCCCCCCTCGGAGTCCCGTGGATACAGAGACCTTCGACTATGTGATCGTGGGTGGCGGCACGGCGGGCTGCGTGTTGGCGAGCCGCCTTTCGATGGCGAGCGACGCCAGCGTGTTGATGCTGGAGGCCGGCGGCAGCGACCTGCGACCGATGGTGCAGCTGCCGATCGGGTACGCGCGCCTGCTCTTCGACCGAGGCGTCAACTGGCTGTACGAGACCGAGCCCGATGCAGGGCTCGCCGGTCGTCGCAGTTTCTGGCCGCGCGGCAAGGTGCTCGGCGGCTCCGGTTCGATCAACGCCATGGTCTACATGCGCGGTCTGCCGCATGACTTCGAAGACTGGCGCGCGATGGGCAACATCGGCTGGGGCTACGAAGATGTACTGCCGTTCTTCAAGCGCGCTGAAGACCACGACGATGGCGACCCGCGTTACCACGGTCGTGGAGGCCCGATCCATGTCACCGATGTCTCGAGTGATGTCCACCCGATCTGTCACCGCTACATCGCGGCCTGCGAGGCGCTCGGTTTCCAGGCGACTCCCGATTTCAACGGTGCGCAGGGCGAGGGCGTCGGCATCTACCAGATCAACACCCGTTCGGGGTTCCGCTCCTCGAGCGCCAACGAGCATCTGCGTAAAGCCCGCCGCCGCCGTAACCTCGAGGTGCGCACGAAGTCGCTGGCGACGCGTCTCACCTTCGAAGGCAAGCGCGCGAGCGGGGTCCGTTATCTGCGCGGTGGCATCGAGCACGCGGTCACGGCCCGTCGTCAGGTGATCCTCTGCGGTGGTGCCATCAACACCCCGCAATTGCTGCAGCTCTCCGGCGTCGGTGATGGCGCGCGGCTGCAGGCCCTGGGCATCCAGACCGTACACGACAGCCCGGCGGTGGGGCGCAACCTGCAGGACCATCTGGCGGTGTCGTATTTCTATGGTTCGACGCTACCGACCCTGAACGACCAGCTCGGGCCTTTCTTCGGCAAGGTGCGCGCCGCGCTTCGCTATCTGGCGACGCGTCGCGGCCCGCTCGCGATGAGCGTCAACCAAGGGGGCGGTTTCGTGCGCAGCGATCCGGCACAAGCGGTGCCCAACCTGCAGCTCTACTTCAACCCGGTCAGCTACACGCAGACACCGCTGTCGTCGCGCAAGCTCCTGAGTCCGGACCCGTTCTCCGCTTTCCTGATCTCGTTCAACGCCTGCCGCCCGAGCAGCCGCGGTGATCTGCACATCGTCTCCGCAGACCCCGCTGCAGCGCCGGCGATCCGCCCCAATTATCTCTCCACCCAACACGATCTTGACGAGGCGCGCGCAGGTTGCCGGTTGCTGCGCCGCATCGCAGCGACGCAGCCGCTCGCCGACATCATCACCGGCGAGCTCTATCCCGAGCCGCATGTGCGCACCGATGACGACCTGCTCGAAGATTTCCGGCAGCGTGCCGACACGGTCTATCACCCGACCTGCACCGCCCGCATGGGTGCGGACCCTCGCGAGTCGGTGGTCGATGCGCGGCTGCGGGTGCACGGTCTCGAGAACCTTCGCATCATCGATGCTTCCGTGTTCCCGACCGTGACCTCGGGCAACACCAACGCGCCGACGGTGATGGTCGCGGAGAAGGGCGCTGCGATGCTCATCGAAGACATGGGTGCCTGAGCCGCATGGCGGAGCCCTACCGCACCCGGCATGTGCTCGGCGAGGACAACATCCTCGTCTTCGGTCTCGATGTGCATCGCTGGGTGTTCTTCTGCTCGGCTGCGGCGCTGTCGTTGATGGTGGGTTGGGTCGTGCTCTTCCCAGCAGCGGCGACCGAGGGTTTCGCCGCTGCGCTCGCTTTCGTGACGACGCAGGCGGGCGGCTTCATGGCGCTGCTCGCCAATCTGTTCGTGCTGTTCTGCCTGTTCCTGGTCGTCTCCCCTTACGGGTCGGTCCGTCTCGGCGGCGCCGACGCGCGTCCCGTGTTCTCCGACCTGTCGTGGTTCGCGATGCTGTTCGCCGCCGGCATGGGCATCGGCATGGTGTTCTACTCGGTCGCTGAGCCGATCTCGCATTTCACGAGTTCCATGGCGGCGGTGGGCGAGGCCGCAGGCGCAGCCCCGCTCGGCGGTGCCGCGGGCGATGTGGCGGCTTCGACGCGCCTTGCCATGGCCGCGACGATCTTCCATTGGACCGTGCATCCGTGGTCGATCTTCGCCGTGGTCGCGGTCGGACTTGCGCTGTTCACCTACAACCATGGGCTGCCCCTCACCATCCGCTCGAGCCTGTTCCCCTTGTTCGGGGAGCGCATCTGGGGGCCGCTCGGCAATGTGGTCGATATCCTCGCGGTGATCGCGACGGTCGCGGGTCTGGCGACATCGCTCGGCCTCGGTGCGCAACAGGCGCTCGCCGGCCTCGGCTACCTGTTCGGTGCCGAGCCGAGCACGCTGAATCAGCTGCTGTTGATCGGGGTCCTCGCGTCCATCACCGTGATGTCGGTCACCTTGGGTCTCACGCGGGGAGTGCGCTGGTTGAGTCTGCTCAACATCTCGTTGGCGGCGTTCCTGTGTGCCTTCGTGATCGCCGTGGGTCCGACCGCCAAGATCTTCACGGCGCTATGGCAGGACGGTCTCGCCTTCATCGCGGCTTTCCCGGCGCTCTCCAGCGTGGCGGGGCGGGAAGATGCGCCGTTCTTCCGCGACTGGACGGTCTTTTATTGGGCTTGGTGGACGGCATGGGCGCCGTTCGTCGGCATGTTCATCGCGCGCATCTCGCGTGGGCGCACCGTACGCCAGACGGTGTTCTTCGTGGTGTTGCTGCCGTCCTTGGTCTCGGTGGTGTGGTTCACGGCCTTCGGAACCTTGGCCATCGACCAGCTCGTGGTGGCGGGCAGCCGCGCGGCGGCCGATGCCGACCTGCCCTTGAAGTTGTTCGCGACGCTGCGCGAGCTGCCGCTCGCCCAGATCTCCAGCCTCGTCGGCATCGTGCTCGTGATGGTGTTCTTCGTGACCTCCTGGGATTCGGGCACGTTGGTGCTCGATGGCCTCTCGGCGGGCGGCAAGACGGACACCCCGCGGCGCCAGTCGGTGTTCTGGATATTTTTGGTGGGCGCGGCAGCGATCGCCTTGCTGCTCGGCGGCGGTCTGCGTTCCTTGCAATCCGGTTCGGTGGTGACCGGTCTGCCGTTCATGGTCGTGATCGCGCTGATCTGCGTCGGCACGATGCTCGGGCTGGTGAAGGCGCGCAAGGTCGCGCAGTCCCAGTCCCCGCCCAAGTCGCAATCCCGACCGGAACCCTGATGACCAAACTGTCCACGGAGATCAGACGCATGTATACGCATAAGACTTCTGCGATCCGCTGTCTCGCGCTCTTGCTTGCGCTCTTCTGCTCACCGCCCGGGACGGCGGCGCAGCCCGAGGGGGCGTGGGGTTCCGAGCGCAAGACCGTCATGCTCGCCAACGGGATGCAGATGGGTTACGTCGAGCTGGGTGACCCCGGCAAGCCGCCGCTGGTGTTCCTCCATGGCTTCACCAACAGCTCGCTCGGCTACCTGCCGCTCGGGCGCCTGCTTGCGCAGCACCACCGGGTGTTCCTGGTCGATCAGCGTGGGCACGGCGAGTCGAGCAAACCGGCCTGTTGCTACACGCGCCTCGACCTCGCCCATGACGCGAAGCTTTTCATGGATCAGTTCGGGCTGCAGCGGGCGCATATCGCCGGCCATTCGCTCGGCGGCATGGTCGCCCAGACCCTCGCGGCCTTCTGGCCGGAGCGTGTCGATCGGTTGATGATCATCGGTTCGACCATCGGCCGTCGCAGCCTGCCGAGCCGAGACTCGCCGCGTCCGCCGCCCACCTTCGGCCCGCTCGATGCCCAGATCCGGGCGCTGAAAGACCCGATCGACCCGGACTCGGCGTTCATGAAGATCTGGTGGGAAGTGCCGGGTCTCGATCCGCAGATCCAGTACCACATGCGCCGTGAGTCGGCGCGCATCCCGGCGGACATCTGGCGAGCGATGCTCGATCAGGGCGAGGTCGCGCGCGACCTGCGCGTAACGGCGCACCGCATCACCGCCCCCACGCTGCTGTTGTTCGGTGGCAAGGATGCCCTGTTCAGCGCGGCGGACAACGCCGAGATGGCGGCCTGGCTGCCGCACGCGCAGGCGGTGACGCTCGCGGAGCTCGGGCACTCGCTCCCCGAGGAGGACCCGCGGGCGGTCAGTGAGGCGCTGCTTCGGTTCCTGCGGCAGCCCTGACCCCGCTCCGGGTTGCGGTCGGTCGGATCAATCGTTGTCGGCTCAGCCGATGCTGAGCAGCGCGGTGTTGCCGCCGGTCGCCGTGGTGTTGATGGTGAGCGTGCGTTCTGTCACGAAACGGGTGAGGTAATGCGGGCCGCCCGCTTTCGGCCCGGTGCCGGAGAGCCCAGTACCACCGAACGGTTGGACGCCGACCACGGCACCGATGATGTTGCGGTTCACATAGACATTGCCGGCGAGCGACTGCGCGTGGACGGTGTCGCGGGTGCCATCGAGCCGCGTCTGCACGCCGAGCGTCAGGCCATATCCGTTGGCGCGCAGCGCAGCGAGCAGGGCGGGCAACTCTGAGGCTGCATAGCGAAGCACATGCAGCACCGGCCCGAAAGCCTCTTGGCTGAGGGATCTTGCGTCGTCGATCTCGAGCAGCGTCGGCGGTACGAAACGGGACGCCGTGATGCCGCCCGCGCGCGCCAAACGCTCGAGCTCCGCGTCTGCCGGTAGCGCGGTCTGTTTCAGCAGGCGAGCGCCGGAGCGGCACATCGCCGAGATGTGCGCACGCAGTCCGTCGGCCGCCGATTCCGAGATCACCGGCCCGACATCGGTCGCAAGCTCCGCAGGGTCGCCGACGACCAGGGCATCCATCGCGCCTTCGAGCATCTCGAGGATGCGCGGGGCGGTGTCGGCCTGCAGGCACAGCAACCGCAGTGCTGAGCAGCGTTGGCCGGCGCTGCCGAACGCTGAGTTGATCGCATCATCGACGACCTGTTCAGGCAGCGCGGTGGAGTCGACGATCATCGCGTTGATGCCGCCGGTCTCGGCGATCAGCGGCAGGATCGCGCCGTCGCGCGCGGCGAGCGCCCGGTTGAGCCAGCGACCGGTCGCGGTGGAGCCGGTGAAGGCCACGCCGGCGAGGTCCGCATGCGACAGCGCGATCTCGCCGAAATCACGGCCTTGCATCGGTGATGTGATGAGCGCGGACCGAGGGACACCCGCCGCGTACAGCAGTTCGGTGAAGGCGAGCGCGATCCGTGGCGTGCTCTCAGCGGGCTTCGCGATCACCGTGTTGCCGGTGACGAGCGCAGCGACCACCTGGCCGGCGAAGATCGCGAGCGGGAAGTTCCAGGGGCTGATGCAGGCCCAAGTGCCGCGCGGCACCAGCGAAAGTTCGTTGGATTCGCCGGTGGGGCCGGGCAGGCGCAGCGGTGCGCCTTGAAGCTGTCGCGCTTCGGTGGCGTAGTAGCGACAGAAGTCGACCGCTTCGCGCACTTCGGCGACGGCGTCCGCGACGGTCTTGCCCGCCTCGTGCACCAGCAGTGCGAGGAAGCGATCGCTCGCGTCCTCGAGCGCGTCGGCGGCGCGTTCGAGGCAGGCTGCGCGCACATCGACGGGCTGCGCCGCCCAGTCGGCGCCCGCTTCCACAGCGACGTCGAACGCGGCGCGCAGTTGCGCGTCCGTCGCGAAATCCGGCGCCGGCGCGAGCGCGGCGCGCCCGAGGGCGCCGTCACGTCGCAGCGTCGACTCGATGTGCTGCAGGCTGTCCTGGCGTCCGAGGTCAAGACCCCGTGAATTGCGCCGACCCGCGCCAAAGATCGCACGCGGTAGCGGGATGCCCGGATGCGCAAGGCCTTCACCCGAAGCGGCCGCGTCGCTCGCCGCGAGCTGGGCCTCGGCCTGTGCGAGTGGGTCGGCCACGATCTCTTCGAGCGGCACGCTTTCGTCCATGAAACGGTTGACGAACGAGGTGTTGGCGCCGTTCTCGAGCAGCCGTCGTACGAGATAGGCGAGCAGATCGGCATGCGGGCCGACCGGTGCATAGGCGCGCACGGGCGGAAAATCCTCGACGCTGCGCGTCGCTTCGTCGTAGAGCAGGCCGCCCATGCCGTGCAGGCGTTGGAACTCGAGCGGTATGCCCTTGCGGCGCAGTGCGAGTACCGCGCCGATGCTGTGGGCGTTATGGGTGGCGAACTGCGGGTACACGATCGGACCCGCAGCGATCAAGCGCTGGGCGCAACCGAGCCACGAGGCGTCGGTGGAGGTTTTGCGCGTGTAGACCGGGTACTCCTCGAGGCCGCGTTCCTGCGCGCGCTTGATCTCGCTGTCCCAGTACGCGCCCTTGACGAGACGTACGGCGAGCGGTCGCCGCAGCGCCTGCGCCAATCCCACCAGATGATCGACGACCGCCGCGGCGCGTCGGCCGTAGGCCTGGACGGCGACCCCGAGACCTGGGGCATCGCGGGTCGCCGGGTCACGCATCAAGGCCTCGACGAGTTCGAGCGAGATTTCAAGGCGGTCCTGTTCTTCGGCATCGAGGGTCAGCGCGAGGCCGCGTGCCGCGGCGAGCCGCGTGAGTTCGAGGGCTCGCGGCAGCAGTCTGCCGAGCGTGCGGTCGCGCTGCAGGAGCGCGTAACGCGGGTCGAGGGCTGAGAGCTTGATGGAGATGCCGTGCCGATGCTGGGGCGGCGGGCTGCCGTGGGCGCCGGCGACGCCTGCTGCGGCGGCGGCGTCGTTGGCTCGGGCGATCGCCTCGATGGCGCCAGCGTAAGCGTCGGCATAGCGCGCTGCGTCGGCGTCGGTTCGCGCACCTTCGCCCAGCATGTCGAACGAGCAGAGCGCCAGAGGGCGCTCGCGACGGCAGCGCTCCAGCGCTTCGTCGATGGTACGGCCGACCACGAATTCACCGCCGATGATCTTCATCGCGCGGCGCAAGGCTTGGCGAACGATCGGCTCGCTCGCCCGCTGGGTGAGCCCGCGCAACCATCCGCCGGTGTCGCCGCGTTGCAGTTCCCCCGGCAGATCCACCAATCGACCGGTGAGCATGAGGCCCCAAGTGGATGCATTGACGAACAAGGAGCTGGAGCGACCCGCATGGGCGCCCCAATCCCCTGCGACGAGTTTCTCGGCGATCAGACGGTCTGCGGTCTCATCGTCGGGGATGCGCAACAGGGCCTCAGCCAAGCACATGAGGGCGATGCCCTCCTGGTTGGAGAGGCCGAACTCCTGCAGGAAAGCATCGAGGTAAGGGCGTTCATCGGCGCGGGAGCGGGCCCCCTCGACGAGTTTCCGGGCGGTGGCCAGCGCCGAATCGCGCTCGATGGGCGACAGGGCAGGCAGGAGCGCGACGAGGTCGTCGGCCTCCGGGCGCAAGGGGGGTGAGCGGAAGGTCATGCCGACATTTTGCCGTCATTTCGATGTGACTGCATTCCCGGCGGGGGTCAGGTAACATCGAAGGTTCCGCCCTCTTGGGGCAAGCGCGCTGGCAGCACACTGATATGCAACCACTGGGTCCCCCGCAGGCCGATCCCTCGACCACCACGAGCCGCAAGGCCCTGCTCCACGCCTTCGAGGATGCGGGTTACCTGCGGCCCTTCTTGGCGCTCGCCGTGGATCTCGCGGTGTTCACCGGCGGCGTCGCCCTCGTGGTCGCGCTCACCCCGCTGTGGCTCAAGATCGTGGGCTCGCTGCTCATCAGCGCCGGTATCGTGCGCCTGTTCCTCATCGGTCACGACGCCTGCCACGGCTCCTTCTTCAAAAGCCGCCTCCTGAACGACATCTTCGGGCGGGTCGCTTTCTTGCCCTCCATGACCGCTTTCAGCCTCTGGGATGTCGGCCACAACGTGGCGCACCACGGCTTCAACAACCTCAAGGGCCGCGATCAGGTCTGGGCGCCGTTCTCTAAAGAAGAGTTCGATGCCTTGCCGCGCCACCGCCGGGTACTCGAGCGGTTCTATCGCAGCGGCGCAGGTTGGGGTCTCTACTACGGCATGGAGCTTTGGTGGAAGAAGCTCTATTTCGCCACGAAGAAACAGATCGGCGCCAGCCGGGCGAAGTATCAGTGGGACAGCGTGCTCGTGACGGCCGGTATGGTCGCTTGGGTGTCGGTGGTCGCAGTGGCCGCCGATCGGACTGACCAGAATCTCTGGCTGTTGCTCGCGCTGGCGGTGGTCGTGCCCTTCGCGTTGTGGAACTGCGTGATGGGTTTCGTGGTGTTCGTCCATCACACCCACCCGTCGGTCGCTTGGTTCCAGAAGCGCCACGAGTGGCAGCGTTACCGCGCGTACCTCACCGCCACGGCCCATGTGAAGCTGCCGTTCGGCATCGATCGTCTGCTCCACAACATCATGGAGCACAACGCGCACCACTTGAACCCGCGGATCCCGATGTACTCGCTGCGCCGCGCGCAAGCCTTGCTGCAGGAGCGGTTCCAGGACTCCTTCCAGTCCTACCGTATGACTTGGGCGGTGTACCGTGACTGCGTGAAGAGCTGCAAGCTCTACGACTACACCAACCACGCGTGGCTCGACTTCCGAGGTCAGGTCACGGCACGGGTGCCGTTGCTGGCCGACGCTGCGCCCGCGACCTGACGAGCGATCAGGGTCGGGCGCGCACCACGTCCCCGACCGTCAGGACGGACCCCGCACCCGCGACCACCTCGGCGTTCCAACCGAAGGTCACGCCCTTCAGGGCGGGGTCGTAGCGGAACCGGCGCAGCTCGGGCAGTGGGTCGACGCCGGGCAGCCCACTCTGCTGGTCGAGGGCTGTCACGCCACATCGGGTGCAGGCTTTGACGAGACGCAGCCGTGCCTTCCCGATCTGCACTTCGCGGACGCCGTCTTCGGCCCACGCCGGCCAACCCTCGAGCACGAGATTTGGCCTGAAGCGGCTCATCGGCAGGTCGCCCTCCAATCGTTCGTTGAGCGCCGCCAGCGACTCGCGCGTGCAGATCAGTAACGGGTAGCCGTCGGGGAAATTGGCTCGCTCGGCGGCGACCAGTCGCGCAGGTTCGCCGAGCAGGCGGGTGACGAAGGCGGCGGCTTCGGGGCCGCAATCGCGCGCGGGGATGTCGCGTCGCCACACCCGGACGATGCGCTGCTCGTCGGCGTGCGCGGGCAGGGCGGGCGGCGCGGACCACTGCAGCGTGCCGGCTTCGGGATGCGTCAGGCTCAGGCCGCCGTCCGCGTCGGGCAGGGCCACCAACCGTGCGAGGGTGGGATGGCTGCGCTGGGTGACGAAGCGATCGGCGGCGTCGACGATCAACCATGAGCGGTCATGCTGCAGGCCAAGGGGGCCGAGGCGCGCGGATTGCAGGTCGATCACGCGTCCTGATTTGACCGGGTAGCAATGCAGGGAGTGCAGTCTTGCGTCCGGGTAGGCCGATGCGTTCATGACGACGGATGATAGCCTCGGGCGCGTTAGCAAGGTGGACGGTCCCAGCCGCAGCCGCCAGAATCGACTGCGATGTCTGCGCCCGCTACCACTGTCGTCCCTGCGTTGCGCGATCTGGCTGCGACCCCGTTCGAGGCACAGGTCATCGTAGCGCTGCCGGTGGATCCAGACGACGACCCTACGCCGCGTGCGGTGCCCGGTGTATCGCTCAGCCGCGTAAGGCCGACGCCGGTCGTGTCGCCGCGGTTGCTCGCGTGGTCGGACGCCTTGGGCGAGGAGCTGGGACTCGCGCGGCCAGCCGCAGGCAGCGCGGCGCTCGCGATACTCGCGGGTAATGCCCTGGCGCCCGGCATGCAGCCCTATGCCGCCCGCTACGGCGGTCATCAGTTCGGCCATTGGGCGGGACAGCTCGGTGACGGTCGGGCCATCACGCTCGGCGAATTGCCATGCCCGAGGGGTGAGGGTGCGGGCGCCACCGCCTACGAGCTGCAGCTCAAGGGTGCTGGGATGACCCCTTATTCACGCCATGCCGATGGCCGGGCGGTGCTGCGATCGAGCCTGCGCGAGTTCGTGTGCAGCGAAGCGATGCACGCGCTCGGGGTGCCGACCACACGGGCGCTGAGCCTGGTCGGAACCGGTGAGGCGGTGCTGCGCGACATGTTCTACGACGGCAATGTCCGCACCGAGCCCGGCGCGGTCGTCTGCCGGGTCGCGCCTACCTTCCTCCGTTTCGGCAACTACGAGATCCACGCTGCGTTCGGCGAGCAGGAATCTTTACAAAGATTGGTGGCGCACACCTTGCGTCGGCACTACCCGCACATCGACGCGAGCGACCCGGCAGCCCCGCTGCATTGGTTCAGCGAGGTCTGTGAGCGCACCGCGGTCATGGTCGCGCATTGGATGCGGGTCGGATTCGTCCACGGGGTGATGAACACCGACAACATGTCGATCCTCGGCTTGACGCTCGATTACGGTCCGTACGGCTTCCTCGAGGGCTACGATCCGCAGTGGACACCGAACACCACCGATGCAGCCGGTCGGCGCTATGCCTATGGCCAGCAGCCACAGGTCGCCCTTTGGAACCTGTCGCGGCTCGCGGGGGCGTTGCGGTCGTTGGTCGATGGAGACGACGGATTGCATGCTGCGCTCGAGCGCTACCGCGAGCTCTTCGGCCGCACCCACCGGACGATGTCGGCCGCCAAACTCGGTCTCGGATCCTTGGCGGAGCCGGGTGATGCCGAGTGGCACAACGAGCTCTTCGGTCTGCTCGCCGCCACCGAGACCGACATGCCGATCTTCTTCCGTCAGCTGTCGGCGTCGGTGCCGGGCGCTGGTATAGCCTCGGGAGATGACGCCGCGCTGCTCGCGCCGGTGCGTGCGGCGCTCTACGATCCTGACACGCTCGACGCTGCACTCGCGGCGCGGTGGCGGCAGTGGCTGTTGCGCTGGCAGCAGCGCCTCACCCACGAGGCCCTGTCCGCAGAACAGATCGTGGCTCGGATGGATGCGGTCAATCCGCTCTACCTGCCCCGTAACTATCTTGCGCAAGAGGCGATCGATGCGGCGGAGCAGGGCGATCTCGCGCCGCTACTCTCGCTGATGCGGGTGCTACAGCGCCCGTACGTGGCGCAAGCCGGCTGCGACGCTTACGCCGCTCGACGACCCGAATGGGCTCGCCAGCGACCCGGGTGCTCTGCGCTGTCCTGCAGCTCTTGACCCGCGCAAGGTCTGCGGGGCGTGATTGACGCATGGCGTGCTCGTCGGTAGAGTCTGGGGCGTTGGTGAGGTGCCTGTGTCGGATCCTCCGAAGCAGGTGAAACGGGAAGTCGGTGAGTGGCCTCGCGCCACGATTCCGGCACTGCCCCCGCAACGGTAAGCGAGGCAGGGCGATATCAAAGCCACTGCGGCCAAGGGGCCGTGGGAAGGCGTCGCCCGGTGGATGGCCACCCTCGCGAGTCCGGAGACCGGCCTCTCCTCCAGACATGTCGCGCACGGGTGGATTGCGCGGGGAGGTCGTCGGTGTCGAACATCCTTTGCCCCGTCAAGCAGCCGGTCACTCGGGCTGCGGACCTGCGCCCGTCGCAGCCGTCGGCGGCGCTGGGCGTTTCCACCCCGACGCGTTCGATCGCCGTCCTTCGGCGATCCCTGTAGGCCCGGCACCCGATCGGGCATGTTTTCACGAAACGTTTTCAACGAGGGAGTCCGACCAAGATGATCCGAAGCGACAAAAATTTTTGGGCTCTGGCGCTCGCGCTGGGGTTGGTGATGTTCGTGACCCGCGTGGGTCACTTCGGCGAGTACGGCGGTCCTCCGGACGCGTCCTGGGCTGTGTTCTTCCTCGCGGGCCTCTGGTTGCGCGACGCGCGCATGTTCCCGGCGTTCTTCGCCCTCGGGTGGGGCGCCGATCTTGCCGCGTTCTCGCTCGGCACGCCGAACCTCTGCTACTCGCCCGCGTATCTCTTCCTCATCCCCGCCTACGGCGCGTTGTGGGCCGCAGGCCAGTGGGTGGCGTCCCGTACTGAGAACCGCCTGCCACGCCTGGCGGTAGCGGTACTGGGGTCGGCGGCCGTCGCTTTCACGGTCGCCAACCTGGGGATGTACCTGATGGCGCCTCCGGCGACTTCGGCGGGGCTCGGGTCGTTCGCCGCGCAGGTGGCGGGCTGGTTCCCCGGATACCTCTTGACCATGTCGGTCTACGTGGCGTCAGGGATCCTGATCGCCGCCCTCGTTTCGTTCAGTCGCCCGGCTATCGCCCAGCGCTGAAACGGCTCGGAATCTGCCCGGGCTCCAGTCGATCCCGACTGGAGCCCGCGGCGAGACTCTTAAGCGATCACCAGGGCAGGGTGGTCGCGACCGAGAAGTGGATCTTGCCTTCCGAGGTGAACACATCACCCGGTGTCCCGTCGGTCGCCTTCAGATCGCTCCCGTCGATCCACTTCAGGGCGAGCGCGAAGTTACCCAGCGACTTCGTCACGCCGATCGAGTAATCGAAGTAGCCGCCATCGTAGGCGGTATCCCAATAATCGCCGTCGCTGTAACCCGCATGCAGGGCGAGCGCGAAATCATTGGGCAGCGGGATGCTGGCGTTGCCCTCGAGGTAGGTGGCGCTTTCGCCGCTGTTGCTGAAATCGTCGGCGTACCAGAGCTTCGCGGAGACGGCTTTGTACGACAGGCCCGCGTAAGCCTCTCCGAACTGCAGTTTGTCGCCGCTCGGTTCGAAGCTGTACTGGACATAGCCGATGTCGAAGCCGCCGTCCTCGCCGATGGACCCGCGGTAGCCACCGAGCAGATCCCACTCGAAGTCGGCATCGGTGCCGCGTCCGAAGTCGACGTTGCTGACCCAAGCGCCGAGGTAGAACCCTGACTCGCTCGCCCAGTCCAAGCTCGCTTGCAGAGCGGGGTCGCGTGCCGTCTGGCTGATGCCGCGGAAATCGTAATCGGAGGCGAGAGTGAGCGTTGAGCTGATCTCCGCCTGCGCCAGCGAGGCCGATCCGATGGCCAGTGCGAGCGCGGCAAGTGGGGCTTGATGTTTCATGCAATCGTCCTCTGAAGTGGATGGTCCGCCTTGACAGGAGCAAACGCCGTGCCAGCGCTTTACGGTGGTTTGGCGTGCCCTTTCCGCCATTTTAGCGCGATTCATGCACCGCATTGGTGCGGCGCGCGCCGGTTGCGCCGGACGACGGTGCATCCGGCACTGGTAGACTAGCTGCAATGGACGGCACCACAGACCTCGGGCAGCACGGACCGGGGCCGAGCGGGTTCGACGCACCGGTCGCCTTCGTCGATGTCGAAACCACGGGGGGGCATCCGGCTTGGCATCGGGTCACCGAAGTCGCAGTGGTCGGGATGCACCGCGGTGAGATCGAGTGGGAGTGGAGCACGCTGGTCAACCCGGGTACCGGCATCCCGCCTTCCATCCAACGCCTCACCGGCATCTCGGATGAGATGGTCGCCGACGCCCTGCCGTTCTCGGCGATCGCCGATGAGTTGCGGTCGCTGCTCGCTGGCCGTCGTTTCGTGGCCCACAACGTCCGATTCGATTACGGTTTTTTGCGCGCCGAGTTCCGCCGTGCCGGGCAGGTCTTCACCGCGCCGCTCGCGTGCACCGTACGCTTGTCGCGCGAGCTCTACCCCGCAGATGTGCGGCATAACCTCGACGCCTTGATCGCCCGCCACGGACTGCGGTGTGCGTCGCGGCATCGCGCACTGCCCGATGCGCAGGTGCTCGCCCAGCTGTGGCGTGCATGGCACGCCGCTTGGCCCGCCGAGACCTTGGATGCAGCCCTCGAACGGGTCGGTCGACGACCGTCGTTGCCCTCGCAGTTGCCGCCGGAGCTGGTGGATGACCTGCCGGAAGCCTGTGGTGTGTACCGCTTCCTCGGCGAGGACGATGCGCTGCTTTACGTAGGCAAGGCCCTCAACCTGCGTGAGCGGGTGCTCGGGCATTTCGGCGCAGCGACCCGGGATGCCAAATCGCAACGATTGAGCGCGCAACTGCGCCGTATCGAGTGGACGGAGACGGCCGGTGAGTTGGGCGCCTTGTTGCTCGAGGCGCGGCTCGTCCGTGAGCTGCAGCCGGTCTACAACCGCCGACTACGCGGCGGCGAACGCTGGACCTGGCTGTTCGGCGACGATGGGGCGCCCCCTCGGCTGTCTGCGCTCGAGGGTCCGCTGCCGGGCGGCGATGCCTTCGGTCTCTACGCCTCGCCACGGCAGGCCCGCAATGCACTGACGAAGCTCGCGCGCGAATCCCGGTTGTGCCTGAAGGTCCTCGGGCTCGAGACCGGCGGGCCGGGGTCCTGCTTCGGCCACCAGATCGATCGATGCAGCGGGGCCTGCGTCGGCGCGGAGAGCGCGGCGAAGCACCTGTTGCGTGCCAAGCTCGCGCTCGCCCCGCAGAAGCTGCGCGCTTGGCCTTACCCGGGGGCGGTCGCCTTGGAGGAGACCGGCGCGCAGGGATTGCGCCAATGGCATGTCATCGATGGTTGGCATTATTTGGGCACCGTCCACCCGGATGCCGTGACGGACGCGGTTCCGGAGGCCGCTGACAATGCGACGGATCGCTTCGATCGTCTGCTCGACAAAGCCGGATCGTCTACGGGCTTCGATGCCGATGTGTACCGGATCCTGGCGCGTCATCTGACCGGCTCCCGCAAGGGGCTGCGGCCTTGGCCACCGGGGCGGATCGATGGCTGAGCTGCGACAGTTCCTGGCGAGTGTGCCGCGCGGTTGCGGCGATCTGCTGGCGCGGGAACTCGCGGAGTTCGGGGCGCTCGATATCCGCGAGCGCGGCAACGCCGTGGCGTTCACCGGCACCCTGGAGGTCGCTTATCGCACTTGCCTGCATTCCTGGGTGGCGGCGCGGGTGTTCCTCGAGATCGCCCGGTTCGAGGCGGCCGACGATGCGGCGATCTACGCTGCGCTTCGTGGGTTGGACTGGCCGGCACATGTCGATCCGTCACTCACCCTGGCGTGCGAGTGGAGCGGGCGTCATCCGGCGGTGACGAACACGCATTACGGCACGCTGCGTCTCAAAGATGCCATCTGCGACACCCTGCGCGAGCGTTCAGGTGCGCGTCCGGACATCGCAACCGAGTGTCCGGGCGTGCGTATCCATGCCCATGCCGTCGGCACGAAGGTGACGGTGTCGGTCGACCTCGCGGGTGAAGGCCTGCACCGCCGCGGTTGGCGCGGCGAGACGGGCGAGGCGCCGCTGCGCGAGAACGTCGCAGCAGGGATCCTCCTGCGCGCGGGTTGGCCCGCGTTGGCCGTCGGGGGTGCGGCGTTCCTCGACCCGATGTGCGGGTCTGGGACTTTGGTCATCGAAGCGGCCCGCATGGCGATCGGGTCTGCTGCGAACCTGCGACGGCGCTATTTCGGGTTCTTGGGCTGGCGAGGTCACGACGCCCCGTTATGGGCATCGTTGGTCGCCGCAGCGCAGAGTCAGGCGGAGACGGGCCTCGCGCAGCGGCTCGCCGCCGGCGCGCCACCGTACCGCGGGCGCGACCTCGATGCGCGGCTGATCCGCGAGGCGCGGGTCAACGCCGCCCATGCCGGCGTCGCCGAGATCACGCGCTTCGACCAGGGTCCGCTCGCCGAGGCGCGCAGCGAGGGTGCGCCCCGCGGACTGCTCTGCACCAATCCGCCTTGGGGCTTGCGGCTGGGTGACACGGCCGCAGCGCGGGCGGTGCACGCGGAACTCGGTGCCGTCCTGCGTGGGCAGTTCGGCGGCTGGCAGGCCGCGGTGCTGACGGGCGATCCTGCGCTCGGGTTGGAGCTTGGGCTGCGTGCCACGCGTGTGCACACGATCTGGAACGGCGCCCTCGAGTGTCGGCTGCTGCGTATCACGATCGATGAGGCAGCCGTCCGCGACCTGCGGCCGGGCGGTGGCAGCGGCCCGCAGCTCGGGCCGAGGATCGATCCGGCGCTCGCTGCGACACCGGGCGCGCAGATGTTCGCGAACAGGCTGCGCAAGAACCTCAAGCAGCGGGCTGCTTGGCTCAAGCGCGAGGACGTGAGTTGCCATCGGATCTACGATGCCGACATGCCCGAGTACGCGTTCGCCATCGACCTCTACACCGAGGAGTCGGCCGACACGGCGACCTCGAGCGCGGCCGATGGGCGCTGGCTCGTGGTGCAGGAGTACGAGGCCCCGTACGACATCCCGGAAGAGTCGGTACGCCGCCGCCGCAGCGAGGCGCTGGCCGGTCTGCTCGAGGCGACCGGCGTGCCTGCGGCGCGCATCCGCCTGCGCACCCGCAGGCGTCACAAGCGCGGCGAGCAATACGCGCGCCGCGAGGGCGACGCGGAGCAGCTGGTCGTGCGCGAGGGCGGGCTTCGGTTCCGCGTGAACCTCGGCGACTATCTCGACACCGGGCTGTTCCTGGATCACCGACTGACCCGCGGCCGTTTGCGGTCGGCGGCGAAGGGCGGTCGGTTCCTGAATCTTTTCGCCTATACCGGAACGGCCACGGTCTACGCGGCAGCGGGCGGCGCGCGCGACACCACAACGGTCGACCTGTCTGCCACCTATCTGGATTGGGCCCGGGCCAACCTCGCCCTCAACGGTTTCGATGCCCCGCAGCACAGGCGGGTGCAGGCCGATGTCCGTGAGTGGTTGCGCGCGGCCCGCGGTCAGGGCGAGCGCTACGATCTCATCTTCTGCGACCCGCCGACGTTCTCCAACAGCAAACGCATGACGGGGGTGTTCGACATACAGCGTGACCATGGGGTGCTCATCGACGACTGTATGGCGCTGCTCGCCCCGGGCGGGCTGTTGGTGTTCTCGACCAACGCTCAACGCTTCCGCCTCGATCCTGCCTTGGCGCAACGGTACGCCGTGCGCGACATCAGTCGCGAGACGCTGCCGGTCGACTACCTTCGCAACCGCAACATCCATGCCTGCTTCGAGATACGCGAACCCGTCGCGGCCGGGCCTCGGTCATCCGCCACGCCGCGCTAGCCTCTGTCAGCCGGCCTGAGTATCGTGTCGGGATGACCATCTACCTGCGTGCCGCCCTTCTCGTCGCGTTGCTGTCCGTCGCCGCCTGCAGCCGCAGCGGCACGACCGCCGCGCCGCCGACCGCCTCCATGACCGTCACGGTCGCCGAGGCTGCGCGTCGCAGCGTGCAGCGCGAAGTGGTCGCCTCCGGTTCGGTCGCCGCCTGGCAGGAGATGTCGCTCGGGGTCGAGCTGTCCGGGCTGCGCATCGCCGATGTGCGGGTCGAGCCGGGCGCCCAAGTGGTCGCCGGTCAGGCGTTGCTTGAACTTGACCGTCGGACGCTCGATATCCAGGCGCGTCAGGCCGAGGCGAGCCTTGCCCAAGCGCGGGCTTCCCTGGAACTCGCCCGTGCGCAGGCGGTGCGTGGCGAGGCCCTGCTGGCACAGAACCTCATCTCGAGCGCCGACCACGATGGATTGCGGGCCAACCGCTCGAAAGCCGAAGCCCAACTCGCTTCGGCGGAAGCCGAGCGTGATGCCGCACGTCTACGCCTCGGTTTTGCGACCTTGCGCGCCCCCGACTCGGGCGTCATCTCGGCGCGCAACGCGCAGCCCGGCCAGATCGTCTCAGCCGGTACCGAGCTGCTGCGACTCATCCGTCGCGGCCGTCTCGAATGGCGGGCCGAGGTCGCCGAGATCGACCTGCCGCGGGTCAAGGTCGGCGCGACGGTGGAGCTGCGTGCGCCCGATGGTTCGAAGGTCGCAGGGACCATCCGGGCTGTGTCCCCGGGCATCGACCCCAAGACCCGCGCGGCACTCATCTATGCCGATCTGCCGGCGCCGGGCGCGCTGCGCGCCGGCATGTTCGCGGAAGGTCGGCTCGCCGTCGGTCGTGCGGAGGTGAGCGTGGTGCCGCGCGAGTCGGTGGTGTTCCGTGACGGCTACCCGTTCGTGTTCGTGCTGGGTGAGGGCGATCGAGTCGCGCAGCGGCGCATCGAGACCGGCGCAGCCGAGGGCGATCTGCTCGAGGTCCGCTCGGGTCTCTCGCCGGGCGACCGGGTCGTCGTACGAGGGGCGGGTTTCTTAGGTGATCGCGACCTGGTGAAGGTCGTCGACGGCGCCGGATCCTGAGCCGGGCCGCCTCGCCATGACCCTCTCACGCTGGGGCATCCAGCATCCGCTGCCCTCGGTGTTGGCATTCGTGCTGCTCACGATCGCCGGCTTCTGGGGTCTGCATAAGCTCCCGATCTCCGATCTGCCCGACGTTTCGCTGCCCACGATCGAGGTCGCCGTAGGTCTGCCGGGCGCCACGCCTTCCATCCTCGAGACCGATGTCACGCGCAAGATCGAGGATGCCGTCGCGAGCATCGCCGACATCAAGAAGATCAACTCCGCGATCACCGAGGGGTCTTCGATCACCCGCATCGAGTTCGAGCTCGGACGCGATATCGACGCCGCGCTCGATGAGGTGCGCGATGCAGTGATGCGCGCCCGCCGTGAACTTCCGGCGGACATCGACGAGCCGGTCGTACAGCGCGCGACGCTGGTCGGCGGTACGCTGATCACCTACGCCGTCTCCTCGCAGCGGTTGCCCTTGGACGAGCTGTCCTGGTTCGTAGATGACTCGGTCACCAAGGCGATGTACGGCTTGTCCGGGGTCGGTTCGGTGACCCGTTCCGGCGGCGTGCAGCGCGAGGTCCGGGTGGATCTGCGCGCCGAGGCGTTGCAATCGCTCGGCATGACGGCGGGTGCCGTATCTCAGCAGTTGGCACGGCTACAACTCGAGCGGCCGGGCGGTCGCACCGAAGCCGGTGGTGCGGAGCAGTCGGTACGCACCGTCGCCGTGGTGCGCAACGCCTCGGAGCTCGCCGATTATCCGATCCCGCTGCCCGAAGGCCGCTCGGTCCGGCTCTCCTCGATCGCGACCGTGACCGACGGCACGGCAGAGCCTCGTGCCGCGGCGCTGCTCGATGAGCAGCCCGTGGTCGGTTTCTCGATCCGGCGCACCCGTGGCTCGAGCGAAGTCGCCGTGGGAGAGGCGGTACGCGTGGCGGTCGCCGCACTGCAGGTGGCGCATCCGGAGATGGTGTTCACCGAAGTCGACTCGAGCGTCGAGGAGGCCAAAGCCTCGTACAACTCCTCCATGATCATGTTGCTCGAGGGGGCGTTGCTCGCAGTCCTCGTCGTCTGGTTCTTCCTGCGCGATTGGCGCGCCACCTGGATCTCGGCGATCGCGCTGCCCCTGTCGGTGATCCCGACCTTCGCCGTCATGCATTGGTTCGGGTTCTCGCTCAACCTGCTGAGCTTGCTGGCGTTGGCGGTGGTGGTCGGCATCCTGGTCGACGATGCCATCGTCGAGGTCGAGAACGTCGCGCGCCATCGTGCGATGGGCAAGCCGCCGCTGCAGGCGGCCATCGACGCCACCGACGAGATCGGCATCGCCGTCATCGCGACCTCCGCGACCTTGGTGGCGGTGTTCGTGCCGGTCGCGTTCATGCCGGGCGTCACCGGCAAGTTCTTCCGCGAGTTCGGTTGGACCGCAGCGGCTGCGGTGCTGTTCTCGTTGTTGGTCGCCCGGTTGCTGACACCGATGTTGGCGGCGCGCTTCATGGGGCATCTGCCGGCCTCGACCGATGATTCGCCGCTGATGGCGCGCTACCTGCGGTGGGTGGATCTCGCCTTGCACCACCGGCGGATGGCGCTCGGTCTCGCGCTCCTGACCTTCATCGCCTCGCTCGCCCTGATCCCGCTCATCCCGAAGACCTTCCTGCCCACCACCGATGCGCAGCGGGTGATGCTGCAGGTCGAGCTGCCGCCTGGCGCACGTCTCGCTGATTCTCTGGCCGTCGCGGCGGAGGTACGATCGCGCCTGCGCAAAGGTGTACCCGAGATCAAGAGCGTGTTCACCACCATCGGTGGCGACGTGGACGGCTCCATGGGCGGCGGTCTCACCTTCCCCGAGGTCCGCAGGATTGTGTTGACCCTTGAGTTCACGGAGGACCGCAAGCGCCGCACACCTGAACTCGAGAACGCGGTGCGGGCGCTCTTGAAGGAGATGCCGGGCATCCGTACCCAGTTCACGGCGGGCGGACCCGGCGACCGGTTGACGCTCGGCCTCACCGGCAAGGATTCGGAACTGCTCGCCAAGACCTCGCGGGAGCTGGCGGCGGCCATCCGCTCACTGCCCGGGCTCGGCTCGGTCAGCACCTCCGCGGCGTTGCTGCGACCAGAGGTCGTCATCCGTCCCGACCCGGCGCGCGCGGCCGATCTCGGCGTCTCCACCGTCGACATCGCCGACGCGGCGCGCATCGCCACGAGCGGTGATGTACGTCAACGGCTCGCCAAGCTGAACCTCGCGGAGCGCCAAGTACCGATCCGCGTGCAGCTCGCAGGCGTCTCTCTCACCGATCCCGAAGTGCTCCGCCAGTTGCGGGTGCCGGGCGCGCGCGGCCCGGTGGCCTTGGCGGCCGTCGCCGAGATCAGTGCGGGCAGCGGACCTGCGCGCATCGACCGCATCGATCGCGAGCGCAATGTCACGGTCACCGCCGAGCTCAACGGCAGTCCGCTCGGTGATGTGACCTCGCAGGTCATGTCGTTGCCGGAGGTGCGCAACCTGCCGGCGGGTGTGCGTATCGTGCCCGCGGGCGATTCGGAGGCCTTCGTCGAGCTGTTCGTCGGCTTCGCGTTGGCGATGCTCGCCGGCGTGGTCGCCGTCTATGTGGTGCTGCTGCTGCTCTTCCACAGCGCGACGCTGCCCCTCGTGATCCTCGCGGCCGTACCGCTCTGCGGCGGCGGCGCCTTCGGCATGCTGCTGCTCACCGGCAATGCCTTGTCGCTGCCGTCCCTGATCGGACTCTTGCTGCTCACCGGCATCGCCACCAAGAACTCGATCCTGATCGTCGACTACGCCGTGCTCGGCGAACGCGCGGGGCTGCCGCGTGACCAAGCGCTCATCGAGGCTTGTCGCAAGCGCGCGCGTCCGGTGATCATGACCACCATCGCGATGGGCGCCGGCATGCTGCCGATCGCCCTCGGCTTCGGTGCCGACGGCAACTTCCGTACGCCGCTCGGCGTCTCGGTGATCGGCGGTCTCGTCACCTCGACGCTGCTGTCGTTGGTGGTGGTGCCTGCGGCGTATTCTTTGGTCGCTGATGTCACCGAGCGCTTGCGCGCCCGGATGGGGTGGGCGCCGCGGTCGCCGCTCGCGCAGACGACGGAGTCGGCGGCGACAGCCGAACCGAAAGGCTAGAGCAGGTCCCAAAGCCGGTACCACAGCATCGCGAGCACGAGTGCAGGGCGGCGTAGCGCCGCGCCGCCCGGGAAATCGCGGTGCGCGATACGCGCGAAGAGATCGAACCGCTCGGTGGTGCCGGCGATGGCCTCGGCGAGGAGTTTCCCGGCGATGCCGGTGAGCGCGATGCCGTGGCCGGAGAACCCCTGCAGAAAATAGACATCGGGTTCGAGGCGCCCGAAATGTGGCGCGCGGTTCATCGTGATGTCCACATAGCCACCCCAGGCATGGTCGATGGCGACATCGGCGAGCTGCGGGAACACCCCGAGCATGCGCGCCCGCGTCGCACGACGCGTGCCGAGCGGGTCGAGCCCCGAGTAGCTCACGCGCCCGCCGAACAGCAATCGATGATCCGCTGAGCGGCGGAAGTAATCGATCACCCAGTTGACGTCCGTGACGGCGGAGTCGTTGCGGATGAGCGCGGCGGCACGCTCGGCGCCGAGCGGCTCCGTGGCGACGATGTAGGTGCCGACACCCATGATCTTGCGGGCGAGGGCGGGTGCAAGAGGACCGAGCCAGGCGTTGCCGCAGAGTGCGAGGGATCGGCAGCGCGCGCGGCCGGTCGGGGTGGTGACCTCGAGGGCGCCCGAGATGCGTGCATAGGAGAGGGCGCGGCTGTCCTCGAAGATCTGCACGCCTGCTCGCTCGGCCGCGACCGCGAGGCCTTGCGTGTACTTGAGCGGATGCAGGTGGCCGCCCGCCGCATCGTAGGTGCCGGCGATGTAGCGGTCCGAGGCTACGGTCGCACGCAGCTCCTCGCGCTCGACCATGCGGATGCTGTTGTGACCGTACTCCCGATGCAGGGTCGCGACCTCCTCACGGAGTTCGCGTTCTTGCCGCGGCTTGATCGCGACATGCATCTGCCCCTCGCGCAGGTCGCAGTCGATGCCGTGGCGGGCGATGAGCGCTCGCTGCAGGCGCAGGCCTTCGACGGAGATGTCCCAGATGCGTCGTGCATCGGCGGCGCCGACCAGCGATTGCAGTTTGTGCTGCCCGCAGGCGATGCCCGGGATCGCTTGGGCGCCGCTGCGACCCGAAGCGCCCCACCCGACGCGGTGCGACTCGAGCAGTACGACGCGGTAGCCGCGTTCAGCGAGGTGTAGCGCAGTGGAGCAACCTGCGATACCGCCACCGATGACGCAGACATCGGTCTCGACATCGCCTTCCAGTGCCCGACGCAGCGGCTGCGGCGGCGTCGAGGCGGCGTACCAGGAGTCGATGTGCGAGCTCAGATCGCCCCCATGTACCACTCGATCTCGAGCGGCGTCACGTGGGAGTTGAAGTCGTCGAGTTCGACCTGCTTCACCGTCGCGTAGAGGTCGCGGAACGGCCGACCGAGATAGGACGCGGCGAACTCGCTCGCGCGGAAGCGTTCGATGGCGGTCGCCCAGTGCGAGGGCAGGGGCGTGCCGCCTTCACGGTAGGCGTTGCCGCGCACCGGCGGTGGCGGCTCCAGGCCTTGTGAGATGCCGTAGTGGATGCCCGCGAGCAACCACGCCGTGACGAGGTAGGGGTTGGCATCGGCGCCCGCGAGCCGATGCTCGATGCGCCGGTTCGCGGGGTCGCTCGGCGGTAGCCGCACCGCCGAGCCGCGGTTGTTGACCGACCAAGAGGGCGTCATCGGCACATAGGCCTCGGGACGGAAACGCCGGTAGGAGTTGGGCCCGGGCGCGCAGATCGCCGTGCCCTCACCGAGGGTCGCGAGTACGCCGCCGATGGCGTGGCGCAGTGCGCTGCTTTCGATCCGGATGCCATCCTGCGCGCCGTTGTCCTCGGCGAGTCCCTCCGCGGGGCCGAACCCTACCGGCTCCGGGCACTCGAAGATGTTGCTTCCCGAGGCGTCGAGCACGCTCGCGTGCACATGCAGCCCGGACCCCGCCATATCGCGGTAGGGCTTGGGCAGGAAGGTCGCGTCCCAACCATATTCGCGCGCCACGCTGCGCACCACGCGCTTGAAGCGCAGCGCCTCGTCGCAGGCGCGCAGCGCATCGGCGCGGTGTGCGAGGTTCACCTCGAACTGGCCAGGGCCGTATTCGGCGAGCGCGGTCGTCGAGGGGATGCCTTGGGCGCGGCAGACCGTGTCGATGCGTGCGAGCACTGCGGAGTACTCGTCGAGGTCGGTCATCGCATTGATCTGGGTGCGGAACTCCCGACGACCGGTACGCGGCAGCGGCGGCGGCTGAGGTTGCCCTGAGGCGGTGCGTGCGCGGTCGACGAAGTAGAACTCGTACTCGATCGCGACCACTGGCGTCAGGTTCAGCCGATGGAAACGGTCCAGCACCTTCACCAGCACATGCCGCGGATCGCCGAAGAACGGTCGTCCGTCGGGCTCGTACATCGAGACCTGCAGCTGCGCCACGCCATCGTTCTGCCACGGGACGGGCACCAGTGTGTCCTGCAGTGCGCGACAGGGTCGGTCGGCATCGCCTTCATCGAAACCGAGACCGCTGGCTTGAACGGTGCCGCCGAGCACATCGAGGGCGAACATGGAGCCCGGCAGCATCATCCCCGAGCGGTAGACCCCCTCGATGCTCGCGCGATCGATCCGCTTGCCGCGTTCGACCGTGTTCAGATCGTTCAGGAAGACATCGAAGAAGCGGGTGTCCGGATGCCGCTCGAGAAAGGTGGCGAGTTCCGGAAGATCTTTGCTGCTCATGCGGGGCCTGCGGATGCGGGAGGGGCCCGCCGATGCGTCAGGATACGGTGCCGGTGCAGCGGCAGCAAGAGATGATCGGGGGATAGAGTCATTAAAATCAGGGTGTTATGGTGTTTTTCTCGACCGGATAACTGGCCTGAGGGTGTGCGGTTATGTTCTAATATTGATTGGCGGATATTTTTGTCCGCCGTGTTTGGTGTCCCATGTCCGCGCGCCCCATCATAGGCATCCCCGCCGACCGACGCATGATCGGTCCTCATCCCTTCCATATGGTGGGGGAGAAGTACGCTGACGCGATCACGCGCGCAGCGGGTGGTCTGCCGCTGCTGATCCCGGTCCTGCCTGATCGCTTGGCCGAAGCGGATCTGCTCGACTCCCTCGACGGTCTCCTGTTCCCGGGAAGCCCGTCCAATGTCGAACCGCATCACTACGACGAGGGGCCGAGCCGCGAGGGGACCCTGCATGATCCTGAGCGTGACGCGACCACGCTGCCCTTGGTGCGCGCTGCGCTCGCGAGCGGGGTGCCGCTGCTCGGCGTCTGCCGGGGTTTCCAAGAGATCAACGTCGCCCTCGGTGGGAGCCTCTGGCAGCACGTCGAGGAAGAACCTGGGATGCTCGATCATCGCGAGGACAAGACCGCTCCTCTGTCTGTGCAGTACGGCGCCGCCCACGACATCGAGCTCGAGGCTGGAGGATTGCTGAGGGGGCTCGTCGGCGGGGCCGCCCGGGTCGCGGTGAACTCCTTGCACGGTCAAGGCGTCAAACGACTTGCGCCGGGGCTGCGGATCGAGGCGCGAGCGCCGGATGGGCTCATCGAAGCTTTCGTGCCCGAGTCGGCCCAAACCTTCGCGCTCGCCGTGCAGTGGCACCCCGAGTGGCAGGTGATGAGCAATGATCTTTCCCGTGCCGTGTTCGCCGCGTTCGGTGACGCGGCGCGGCAGCGCGCCTCCCGCCGGGCTGCGCGAAACCGAGGTTGAAGCCATGTCAGACCAGATCGCACAGTTCTTCCGCGAACATAACATCCAAGAGGTGGAGGCCATCGTCCCCGACATGGCCGGCATCGCACGCGGCAAGGTGATGCCCGCCCAGAAGTTCCAGGGCGATCAGGGCATGCGCCTGCCGGAGAGCATCTTCCTGCAGACCGTGACCGGCGACTATCCCGATGACACCTCCTCGGCGATGAGCCCCGCCGAGATAGACATCATCCTCAAGCCCGACCCGCGCACGGTGCGACGGGTGCCGTGGGCGCCTGAGCCCACGGCGCAGGTGATCCATGACTGCTTCTACGCCGACGGCCGGCGCGTGAAGATGGCGCCGCGCGAGGTGTTGCGGCATGTGCTCGATCTCTACGCGCAGAAGGGCTGGGATCCGGTGGTCGCGCCCGAACTCGAGTTCTACCTGGTCGAGCCCAACATCGACGCGGACTATCCGCTCAAGCCGCCGATCGGCCGCTCGGGCCGCGCCGAACCCGGGCGCCAGTCCTATAGCATCGCTGCCGTCAATGAATTCGATCCGCTGTTCGACGACGTCTACCAGTTCTGCGAGGACCAGGACATCGCGATCGACACGCTGATCCACGAGGACGGTCCGGCGCAGATGGAGATCAACCTCCTGCACGGCAACGCACTCGATCTCGCGGATCAAGCCTTCATGTTCAAGCGCACGGCACGAGAGGCCGCGCTGCGCCACAAGATCTACGCGACCTTCATGGCCAAGCCTCACTCCAAAGAACCCGGCAGTGCGATGCATATCCATCAGAGCATCGTCGATCGGCAGACCCGCCAGAACATCTTCTCGACCAAGGACGGCGCGCCGTCGCCGCTGTTCTTCTCGCATATCGCAGGTCTTCAGCGTTACTTGCCGGCGGCCATGGCGCTGCTCGCGCCCAACGTGAACTCCTACCGCCGCATGAGCCGTTTCCAGGTCGCGCCGATCAACGTCCAGTGGGGTTACGACAACCGCACGGCGGGCTTGCGTGTGCCGATGTCGGGGCCCGAGGATCGGCGTATCGAGAACCGGTTGGCCGGTGCCGATGCCAATCCCTACCTCGCGAGCGCCGCCTCGCTCGCCTGCGGCTATCTCGGGATGGTGCAGGGGTTGTCGCCCACCGATCCGATCAGCGGCAACGCGCATGATCTGCCGTTCTCGTTGCCGCGCAACATCGACGAGGCGATCCGCCTGTTGCGCGAATGCGATCCGCTCATCGAGATCTTCAGCGAGTCCTTCGTCGCGGCCTTCTCGCTGGTCAAGGAAGCCGAGCACGAGGTATACCTGCAGGTGATCAGTTCCTGGGAGCGCGAGCACCTGCTGCTGAACGTCTGACGCCGCGACGAACGGGGACATCATGACCATCACGCACACCACCGCCGAGTGGCAGGCCCTCGACGCCGCGCACTACCTGCACCCCTTCACCGACCACAAGTCGCTGGCGGCGCGCGGTACGCGGGTCATCACCCACGCCGAGGGGGTGTACCTGCACGACTCCGACGGCAACCGCGTCCTCGACGGGATGTCAGGGTTGTGGTGCGTGGCGCTCGGCTACGGTCGGCGCGAGCTCGCCGAGGCCGCCTACCGTCAGATGCAGGAGCTGCCGTACTACAACAGCTTCTTCCAATGCGCGAACCCGCCCGCCATCGAGTTGGCGGACCGTCTGGCGCGGCTTTCTCCGCCCCAGTTCCAGCACGCGTTCTTCACCGGCTCCGGCAGCGAATCGAACGACACGATGGTGCGGATGGCGCGCCGCTACTGGGAACTGCGCGGGCAGCCTGAGCGGCAGGTGATCATCAGCCGCTGGAACGGTTATCACGGCAGCACCATGGCCGGTGCTTCCCTCGGTGGCATGAAGGCGATGCACTCGCAGGGCGGCTTGCCCATCCCCGGCATCGTCCACATCGGCCAGCCCTATTGGTTCGAGTGTGGCGGAGACCTCGACCCCGACGAGTTCGGCCTCCAGGCGGCGCGCGAGCTCGAACAGAAGATCCTCGAGATCGGCCCCGATAAAGTCGCGGCCTTCATCGGCGAGCCGGTGCAGGGCGCGGGCGGCGTGATCATCCCGCCGCGCACCTACTGGCCCGAGGTCCAGCGCATCGTCGACCGCTACGGCATCCTCTTCGCGTCGGACGAGGTCATCTGTGGCTTTGGGCGCACCGGCGAGTGGTTCGGCTGCGAGCACTTCGGGACCCGCCCCGACTTCATGACCCTCGCCAAGGCCATCACCTCGGGTTACCAGCCCCTGGGTGCCCTGATGGTCGCGGACCGTGTCGCCGAGGTGCTGGTCGGGGAGGGCGGCGAGTTCTTCCATGGCTTCACCTACTCAGGTCACCCGGTCGCGGCCGCAGTCGCCAATGCCAATCTGGAGATCCTGGAGCGTGAGCGGATCGTCGAGCGGGTCCGCACCGAGATTGCGCCCTATTGGGCGGCCCGCTGGCGCGAGCTCGCTGACCACCCCTTGGTGGGCGAGGCGCGCACCCTCGGGCTCTTCGGGGCGCTGGAACTGGTGCCCCGCAAGCCCTCCCGAGCGTTCTTCCCCGAGCGCGGCAGCGTCGGCACCCGTTGCCGGGACCTGTCGGTCAAGAACGGCCTGGTGATGCGGGCGGTCTGGGACACCATGATCGCCGCGCCGCCGCTCGTCATCACCCCCGTTGAGACCGACGAACTCGTGTCCAAAGCGGTGCAGACGCTCGACCAGTTGCACCAGGAACTGCGGCGCGACGGCCTCGCCTGAGGGACCGCCGGACGACGGTCTTTCCCGCGCGGCGGCGCTGCGTTATAAACGCTTCAACGCCTTGGCGTCCGCCATCCAACTGTCCCCGCTGTCCAACAGGGAGTCCCTACCTCATGAACATGCCTGTCCGTCCGGCACTGACTGTCCTCGCTTCGGCGATGCTGCTCGCCGCCTGCTCGAAGCCTGCGGAGCAGAAGGTGCTCAATGTCTACAACTGGTCCGACTACATCGATGAGAGCGTGATCGCAGACTTCCAGAAGGAGACCGGCATCAAGGTCACCTACGATGTCTTCGACTCCAACGAGGTGCTGGAGACCAAGCTGCTCGCTGGCAACACCGGCTACGACATCGTCGTGCCGTCAGCCAATTTTCTCGAGCGTCAGATCAAGGCGGGGATCTTCCAGAAACTCGACAAGAGCAAGCTGCCCAATCTCGCCAACATGGACCCCGCGCTCATGGCCAAGGTCGCTCGCCATGACCCCGATAATGCCCATTCGGTGAACTACCTCTGGGGGACCACCGGCATCGGGTTCAACCAGGGCAAGATCGCGGAGCGCATGAAGGACGCGCCGGTCGATAGTTTCGCGATGTTCTACGACCCCGCCGTGGTCTCGAAGTTCGCTGACTGTGGCGTCGCCATCCTCGATTCGCCGACAGAGGTGCTGGGCACGGTGCTCATCCATCTCGGCAAGGATCCGAACAGCGAGGACCCTGCGGACCTCGCTGCGGCGGAGAAGGTCCTGATGTCGGTGCGCCCGTTCATCAAGTATGTGCATTCCTCCAAGTTCATCGACGATCTTGCCAACGGCGAGATCTGTCTGACGATGGCTTGGTCCGGCGATGTGTTCCAGGCGCGCGATCGCGCGGATGATGCCGGGAGCGGCATCAAGATCGACTTCAAGATCCCGCGCGAGGGGACGATCATGTTCTTCGACATGTTAGCGATTCCCAAGGACGCCAAGAACGTCGAGAATGCCCACGCGTTCATCAACTATCTGATGCGGCCCGAGGTCGCTGCGAAGAACACGAACTACGTCAACTACGCGAGCTTCAACGTGCCGGCGCAGAAGGCGGTCACCTCGGAGATCCTAGGCAACCCGGCCATTTATCCGACCGAAGAGGTCAAGGCCCGGCTCCAGGTCGACCTTGCGGAGAGCGACGCCTTCACCCAGTCGCTGACGGCGACCTGGACGCGCTTCAAGGCCGGTCAGTGATCCGGTCCGCGTCGGGCATTACGACATAGCTCGTCGTGCCCGATGCGGATCCTCCGAGGGGGTGAGCGTGATGCAGAAAGCGATCGACCGTGGACAGGAGTACGTCCGGATCGAGGCGGTCACGAAGCGTTTTGGCGACTTCGTAGCGGTTGATGGCATTTCGCTGAGCGTCTTCAAGGGCGAGATCTTCTGCCTGCTCGGGGGGTCGGGGTGCGGCAAGACCACCCTGCTGCGGATGCTGGCGGGCTTCGAGTCTCCGACCTCGGGGCGGATACTCATCGATGGGCAGGATATGTCGTGCATCCCGCCCTACGAGCGTCCCGTCAACATGATGTTCCAGTCCTACGCGCTCTTCCCCCACATGACCGTGGAGAGCAATGTCGCCTTCGGACTCGAGCAGGAGGGTCTCGCCAAGGCCGAGATCGGACGTCGGGTCGCAGAGATGCTCGATATCGTGAAGATGGGCGAGTACGGACGGCGCAAGCCGCACCAGTTGTCGGGCGGTCAACGGCAGCGGGTCGCGCTGGCGCGGGCTCTTGTGAAACGGCCCAAGCTTTTGCTCCTAGATGAGCCGCTCGGAGCGCTCGACAGGAAACTGCGCGAACATACGCAGTTCGAACTGATCAACCTGCAGGAACAGCTCGGCGTCACCTTCGTCGTGGTCACGCATGACCAGGAGGAGGCCATGACGCTGGCGTCCCGCATCGGCGTCATGAACAAGGGTCAGATCATGCAGGTCGGCACGCCGACCGATATCTACGAATTCCCGAACTCCCGCTTCGTGGCGGACTTCATCGGCTCCGTCAACATGTTCGAGGGCCAGCTCATCGAGGACGAGCCGGGGCACGTCCGTATCCGCTGTGCGGAACTCGATGCCACGGTGTACGTCGACCACGGGATCAGCGCCGCGCCGGACGCGAAGGTCGCGGTGGCCATCCGCCCCGAGAAGATCGAGCTCAGCCGCGAGGCACCATCCGGTGACGAGAACCGGGCCCACGGCGTAGTGAAGGAGATCGCGTATATGGGGGATATGTCCGTGTATCTCGTGCGCCTCGATTCCGGACGGGTCGTCCGCGTCACCATCCCCAACAGCGAAAGGCATGCCGACCAGCGGGTCGTCTGGGAAGAGCCGGTGTACCTGAGTTGGGAGCCTTCGAGCCCGGTGGTGTTAACGGTCTGATGCCGTGAGCAAGACTTTCGCAGCTCTCCAATCGATGTTCGGCAAGAGGCTGGTCATCGGCGTCCCGTGGTTCTGGTTGCTGCTGTTCTTTGCGGTCCCGTTCCTGATCGTCTTCAAGATCTCGTTCTCTTGGATGCAGCCGATCCAACCCGGCTATGCGCCGCTCTTTTCGTGGGTGGAGGAGACGCAGCGGTTTGTGGCGACGTTCAACCTCAGCAACTACGAGGTGCTATTCCGCGACCCGCTGTACCTCAACACGTTCCTGTACTCCATCAAGGTGGCGGCGATATCGACCGTCCTCTGCCTGCTGGTCGGGTACCCGATGGCCTATGCCATCGCCCGTTGCAAGCCGAGTACCCGCAATCTGATGCTGATGCTCATCATCCTGCCCTTCTGGACGTCTTTCCTGCTCCGCGTCTACGCGTGGATCGGCCTGCTCAAGACGAACGGCGTGATCAACAATACGCTGATGGGCCTCGGGATCATCGATCAGCCGTTGACTTTGCTGTACACAGATTTCGCGGTCTATGTCGGCATCGTCTACTCCTACCTGCCGTTCATGATCCTGCCGCTCTACGCTAACCTCGAGAAGCACGACCTGACTCTGCTCGAGGCGGCGGCGGATCTCGGAGCGTCGCCGACCAAGGCGTTCTTTAGGGTGACCCTCCCGTTGTCGATGCCGGGGGTCGTCGCCGGTTGTCTGCTGGTGTTCATCCCCGCCGTGGGAGAGTTCGTCATCCCGTCGCTGCTCGGTCGTACCGATCAACTCATGATCGGGACGGTGCTCTCCGCACAGTTCTTCGGCGCACGGAACTGGCCTGTGGCGAGCGCGGTGGCTATCGCGCTGCTGCTCGCGTTGCTGATCCCGATCCTCTTCTTCCAGCGCTATCAGCAGCGAGAGCTCGAGGCGGCGAAGCGATGAGGTGTCCGTGAACACACGTGGCTGGTTCCGCAATGCCGCGCTCGCCCTCGGGCTGGCGTTCCTCTATGTCCCCATACTCTCGATGATGGTGTTCTCGTTCAACAACTCGCGGATGGTCACCGTGTGGGACTCCGTGAACTCGCCGACGCTCAGATGGTATGTACGGCTGTTCGAGAATGAACAGCTGCTCGGAGCCGCATGGGTCAGCCTCCAGATTGCGGCGATGACCGCGACCGGCGCGGTGATCCTCGGCACCCTTGCTGGTGTTGTGCTCACGCGTTTCGGACCGTTCCGTGGGCGCGCCTTGCTGTCGGCCATGACGACCGCACCGCTGGTGATGCCGGAGATCATCATGGGCATCGCCATGTTGCTGCTCTTCGTCTCGCTCGAACATCTCATCGGTTGGCCGACCGGGCGCGGGGTGCTGACCATCGTCATCGCGCACATCACCTTCACCATGGCGTACGTTACGGTGGTCGTACAATCGCGTCTGGCAGGTTTCGATGACGCATTGGAGGAGGCCGCTCTGGACCTTGGTGCAAGACCAGTTACGGTCTTCTTCCGGATAACACTGCCGTTGATCGCGCCGGCGCTGGTCTCGGGATGGTTGCTCGCGTTCACGCTGTCCTGGGACGATGTGGTCATCTCGCAGTTCGTCGCCGGTCCCGGTTCGTCCACGCTGCCGATGGAGATCTTCTCCCGCGTTCGCCGTGGCGTAAGCCCCGACATCAACGCGCTCGCCACCATCCTGGTGCTGATCGTCGCGACCGGCGTCGTGCTCTCCACGATCTGGATGAAGCGGCAAGAGCGCCGTCGCCTGCTCGAAGAGCAGATGGCCC